>Ga0075017_100000968_pt1 | contig 17112 bp, 12 predicted proteins | sample AleBraG_ABR_2012_FD_71475 | JGI IMG/M metagenome (GOLD analysis project Ga0075017, IMG submission 71475) | Freshwater sediment microbial communities in response to fracking from Pennsylvania, USA - Alex Branch Run_MetaG_ABR_2012 | ecosystem: Environmental > Aquatic > Freshwater > Creek >... | reverse complement strand
GTCATCGAAGCGAAACCATTTCAAATTGACGTTTGGTCAAAGGTATTGGAGGAACACCCGGCTCCGGCGCATCGAATTACGGGAGGCGAGTACATCCCTGTCGTGTTCTTACGCTCAGGGAGCTTGGGAGTTGTCACTACGATTGCGAATAGGCCCGAGAAGCGACTCGGATTTACATGGCGGAAGTTCGTGACCCCCTGAAATCGTAAGAATGAACCAATTTGAATAACTCCTGATACGTCGTCGTGCACGACTGGTCCGTTGCAGGAATTTTACGCCGCCTTGGTGGCCCAAGGAATGCGACCGGAGATGGCCCGCCTGACCTTGGCGAGAAAGATTGCCACTATTGTGTTGATCGTATGGAAGAAAGGAGTGAGCTTCGACGCCCAATATCTGAAATCACAAACTGCTTGAGTGTCTTTGATCGGGTCCGCTCCATCTCTGGGTATTTTCTCTGCCGGTGGCTGTCAGCTTCTCGAGACACTCTGGTTCGAGAGCGAGTCTCAGCCGGTTAGTTAGGCGCTGCGTGCTTCGGGCACCTAGTCTCACACGCGACCCTAGGCCCTCTCGGATAACCAGAAAAAGCTATGGGCCACGAGTCCCGGATAGAACCATGGTCGCCACTTGACCAAGGTTCTGCTCTGCTGGTTTCGGAACTGACAGGATTCGTTGCGAAGAAGCGATGAAAACCGCTGGGAGAAGAATCGTAAATCGCTGGGCCATACTGTCCAGCTACCGAGCACCTGGTGCGGGCGGTCAGAACAGATCCCGCTGGAATCAAGCGGGCTGCGAAGCAAGAAAAGCTCCAGCCAGCGCAGGAGTGTTTTTTGTTGACTTCTCCTCTTATAAAACTTCCCAGAATGGGACCACGACGTGAACTTTGATCGTAGTGGAGGTCAAGAAAACCTCGCGCGGGATTGTCGGGTCGCAGATCAGGACAGACCGCAGCGACGCAATAGAATCAGCCCGGACAGCCTAAAGGCCAAGACAGGAAGGCCGTTTCCTGACCAATTCTACTGCCAGCGAAGCGCTACCGCCGGGTCGACCCGCAGCGCCCGCCAGGCGGGGATCGCTGCGGAGGCCAGCGTGACGAACAACGTGAACCCGGTCGCCGCGGCATAGACCAGCGGATCAGCCGGACCGACCCCCACCAGCATCGCCGCCACCACGCGCGCCAGCGCGGCAGCTGCCATCGAGCCCACGACCAGGCCCGCTGCCGCGAACGTTATGCCTTGCCTGACCACCAGTCGCGTGATGTCCTTTGGCTGCGCGCCTAGCGTGACGCGAATGCCAATCTCGCCAGTCCGCTGCGCCACCGCATACGCCATCACACTGTACAGACCGATTGCTGCCAGTAGCAACCCCAGCCCGCTCAGCACGCTCAACAGGCTCGCCACGATCTTCGCCCCGAAAAGTGATGCCGCAACGTATTCCGTCATCGGCTCGGCATCGAAGATGGTTAGCGCAGGATCGATCGCCGTTGCCTCGCGGCGCAGCGCCGCAATCGCTTCATTCACCGATCCGGAGCTTCGCACATCGAACGTCAAACCATACTCCGGTCGGAAAATCTGCCGGATGGGAATGTAGAAGTACGGCTGCGGACTCTCTGAAATCCGGTGATACTTACTGTCCTTGGCCACCCCCACGATCGTGAACCATTCGCCCCATCCATGCACCTTGCGCTCGATCACGCTGCGATTGGCCAGGAAGCGCCGCACAAACTCCTGGTTGACGATCATTACCTTTGGCGACGTGGCGTCGTCGCGCAGATCGAAATCACGCCCCTCGACCAACGGTATCTTCATCGTCTCGAAGTAGCCAGGCGATACCAGGTCCCGGTAGATCTTCATGTTCTCATTCGGGCCCGGAACGTAGCCCTGTACTTCAAGCGTTTCCCAGTTTCCTCCGCTAAATCCCAAAGGCGCCGAGTCGTCATAGCTGACCGCGGTCACTCCAGGCTGCCTCTCCAGTTGCTCGCGGAGACGCCGGCAATAACTGTCGGTCTGCCTCGCATCATAGCCGGCCGTGGAAAAATCAAAGCGCGCCAGCGCTACACCTTCCGGTTTAAAGCCCGGATCCATGGCCCGTGCGGTTTGGAAACTCTTCAGAAATAATCCCGCGCCCACCAGGGCTATCACCGCCAGAGCAACCTCGGAGGTCACCAGCAGCCCGCGCAACCGGTGGGAATGAGCGCCCGAACTTCCGCTGCGGCCGCCCTCCTTCAGCATCTCGTTGACATTGGCTCGCGTGGCGTGCAGCGCCGGGGCCAATCCGGCAAGAATCGCGACGCCAAATGCCAGCACCATGGTGAATGCCAGGACCTGCCCGTCGAGCGGCGGTTGCAACATTGCCGGCCTCGCGACTGCGGGAAGCAGCCAGCGCAGCGCGCCCCCCAGCAAGTTTGCCAGTAGCAAGCCGCACACCGAGCCGGCCGCCGCCATCAGCAGTGTTTCGGTGAGAAGCTGCTGTATCAGTCGAGTGGGCCGCGCGCCCATCGCCAGCCGTACGCTAAACTCTTTCAGCCGCCCAGTCGCGCGCGCCAGCAGGAGGTTTGCCAGGTTAGCGCAAACAATCAGTAGCACTACGCCGCTGGCTCCCATCAGGATGGTAATCGGCGTCAGGAGTATCGACTGGGTCCCGAAGTGCGACTGCCAAACCTGCAACACCGTCGCGCCAATTCCTTGGTTCGAGTCCGCTTCGGCCACCCCCATACGATTTGCCAGCGCTTGCACTTCTGAACGCGCCTGCTCGATGGTCACGCCGGGCGCGAGCCGCGCGAACATCATGAAGTTACGCGTGTTTCGGTCGCGCAACATCCAAGTCCCCGTGTGCGTCAACTGCCCATACATTGTGAGGGGCATCCACATCTCGTAATCCAGTCCCGAGCGTGTGCCGTGGAAACTTTCCGGTGCCACACCGATAATCGTGAACGGCGTGCGGTTGATGCGCAGGCTCGACCCAATGGCCGAGCGATCCGATTGATACTTGCTCTTCCAATAGCTGTGGCTGATAACCACAACGTCATGCGCGTTCTGCGCGTCATCGCGTTCCGCGTGGGAGAAGAAACGCCCAGCTTCCGGCTCTATGCCGAGCATGTCGAAGAAGCCCCCCGACACAAGTTCACCCCAAACTTGGGTGGTGTGCGGGGCATCGCCAACAGAAAACACGTTTCCTACCCGCGCCGTCACCAAATTCACAAGCTTCAGATTGTCGCGGAAATCGCGGAAGTCCAGGTAAGACGTGGTAATCGGCTCGCCGTCCGGGGCCGTGTTCTCAATGGCCACGATGCGTTCCGCCCGGGTGGCGCCGGGTAGCGGATTCAGAAGCATTGGGCGCATCCAGCTGAAGATAGTGGTGCTCGCCCCGATTCCAATGCCAATCGTAAGAACTGCTACTGCGGCAAAGCCGGGATTTCGCGCCAGCGTCCGCAGGCCGTAACGGAGGTCACGCAGTAATGTATTCATGGCTGCTATGAATGGTGCAAGCCGCTTACCATCGTAAGTTGTTGAAAGCAGGCATTAGAGTTCAGTTGCGTCGCCTGACCCTGTCCGGTTGTGGGACAAGGTTGTCTGACGGCCGGACAAGCGCTGCTTCGAGTCCATCGGAAAGTGTAGTCGGTCTACCTAACTATTGGCCCGTCTCGATCCACCGACGCTGTCCCAGGAAGGGGGTGCCCGTGTGGCAAAAGAAATGGCCGCCATAGCTTAAGGCGGCCATTTTGAATCAGCTCCACGGTTGCTTATGATTTTACTGGCGAGCCATGACTGGCAACACACTGCCACTTTCCGTCCGGCATCTTCACCCAGGTATCCGTAAAGTGCTCATGAGTATCCATAGGCTTTCCCGACGGATCTGTGCCCTTAGCATTGAAGCCCCCCGTTGCGATGGCGGTATCGCCAAATGTCGTTACTTTCAAATCGACGTACTCGGCACTGTCATACTTGGTGGCTTTCGCTGTTGCGAGCGTCTCGGCCTTGCCGGTGACTTTCCCATCGCTCCCGGTATTGATGAACTTGTCGGCCAGCAGCGGGGCGACCAGGTCAGGATTATTTGTCTTTTGCGACTGAAGCCACTGTTGTTCCAGTGCCGCAACAGCCTTCTCAGTCCCGCCGGTCGTCTGGGCTTGCGACCACGCGGCACTTCCCAGCGAAAGCAAACCGATCAGACACCACATCATTATTTTCTTCATAGACATCCCTTCATTGATTAGATTTTATAAGAAATTCGCCTGAACCTGGCAAATTGGGGCAAAGTAAACGAAGGCGCCGTAAGAGTGGGGGGGAAGGAGCCCGGTAGGAGGAGCAACCGCTCCTTACCTAGTCGCTCTGCCAGTTTGCAAGACCGACGGTACGCGGTAATTCATGTAAAGTCAATTTTTTATATTACAAACTTACCCGTCGCCGGGATACCAGAACTGCGTTGCAACTGCGGTCACGTTGCCGACCGGCGGTTCTCAAGTTCTGATTAACGCTGATCAGGCAACACTTAGTTCATTGGATAGGGTGCATCACTTTTTCCCGCCCCGTAACCTAACCCGTCAACGAGCCGCGAGGAAAACTTGACGCTGACGACGGACAACGGGACGCAATTCACTTCTTCTCGCTTCCTGGAGACCTTGGGCCGGCTCGGCATCACGCATCGGCGGACGACGTATCATCACCCGGAAGGCAACAGTTACATCGAACGGTTCCATCGCAGCTTGAAAGAAGAGGAAGTCTGGACGGCGGAGTTTCGGAGCTTAGAAGAAGCGCGAGCATCGATCGCTCGTTGGATCGAGGAGTACAATCACGACCGGCCAACAGTAAAGGATTGCTGGGACTGAGACTCACCCATCAATACTTTGGTAGTGCAGCGAAATAAATGATATCGGCATGCAATTGAACAATTGAATAGTTTTCCAGATGTTTCTTATTTATTGGGATTAGGAGTTGGTTTGTTCATCGGAACCATGGACGGGTAAAGACAGAGTTATTCAACTGTCTTGACTATTATTCTAAAGCGACAGAACATGAGCAAACTCTAAGGTATTCCGGGGTCGATTCAGAGCGACTCCACTCGATGAACAGAATCCTGTCTCTGTAGGAGTAAAATCTTGCACCTTATCAACCGGATCGCGCTCGCGTTTGTAAGTTGCCTTTCCTGTTTTTCGCCCGCTATCCTGGCGCAGATACCGAAAATTGCAGAGCTCTCAGAGTTTTGTCTACCTGTAAAGCAGCGCTGCAACCTTGCCGCAAAGAGAGAAACCGTCGTCGCGCTTAAACAACAGTTACTCAATAAAATTGAACAACATAATAAAAAGTGCACGAGTGTTACAGCACGCACTTCGGAAGAGCAAACCTGTTCATCCGCGAAGGCGAGCTTGGAAACTGAAAAAAAGAGCTATGCCGCAGAAGTAACGAAGTTCAACCAGGTGGTTGAAGAAACGAAGATTCCATGTGATACAAATCGGAGATTAATCATACTATCTCAAAAAATTCCCAATTCCCCGGATGAATTGCCTGCACTAGAAAACGTTCCACCTGCACTTCCTAATCCGCCCCGAAGCCAGCTCGAAACGCGCCGCTTGGAACTTCAGGCCGAGATCAAGGGTGTTCCGGAACGAATTTCGAGTTTCAATGCGAGGTGCAGAATAATTTTTTCTGGCAGTCCTGATGAAAGAGTGTGTCCGCAGGAGGACGAGTGCCTCGGCGCAGTTTTGCGGGATTATCTCCCCGATGCCGAAAAATTCAACTTGGAGGTGCGCAGGGCGGTAGATCGTTATCGGATGGAGCTTGAGCAGAAGTTCAACGCTGCAAATAAAGCCCTGGAACAGGACGCGACGGCGGTAAGGAATATAGGGTTTTCGAAGCGAGCGGCTGAATTTGATGCATGGGAAAAGATGTCGGAAGATGCCAGAAGAGAGGCTTCGAAAAAGATACTTGGAATCTTGGTCGATGCGGGTTCAGAGCTGACCTTGAAGGGTATCTTGAAGCAAATGAAGCTAATGGGCACTGGTACGCTGGGACCCGAGGAAGCGAGATACTGGGTGGCCAAAATTCAAGATAGCGGTTTAAGAAAGAACGGGTTCAATCAGGCCAGCTATAAGTATTTGCAGGAAGTGGCCAGTGGCTCCACCCGTGGTGAGTTGAATGAGTTTGCGGAATTGGCGTATAAAGATTTTAAAACGGCGGCAGATCTGAGGTCAGACGAGGATGGGGGGTACGAAAAAGCTCTGAGTTACCTTAAGTTTCTCGCACCGCCGCCCATTGCGGCAGCTACAGATTTAGCTGAACTAAGCATATGGGTAGTCTACGACGGAGTGACTCAGGTAGTCGCGGCTTCTAATGTGAAACGCTTGACCGATCTAACAGTAGAAGAACTCCGATCGCTCGCAAAGATTCAGTGCCTAATGCAGAAACACATGGTGGACCGATATAAGGTAGCCAAACAGCTAGAAGAACTTACCGGCAGGCCGACTGAGGTACGCAAACCGAATGTTTCGGCAAGATGCGCTATGAATTGAGTTCTTGGGAGATTGGGAGACAACTTCAGTGCCATATGTTGCTAGTAGCATTTCGTGTAGTTGATTTTTTGATTCCAATTTAGCTTTTCGACAAATGTGCGATACCTTGACGTAAAAGAAATACACAGATAGTCTTCAGGAAACAGAGTTGCTCGAAGCTGAACTCCCCGGGTTTGTTGACTCAGGAGGCTACGTGCGTTCTCAACTTCTACGTAATGCGCTCATTGGTTGTCTCTTGGTGTTGGTTGCGCGAAGCGTTGCGGCACAGGGGGATTGCAATAACCCACCTATACCCGATATTACCACTGCCGGCGGTACAGCCCCTCATCGTGAGGCCACTCTAGCGTGGTGGGGTCTGTACTCGGATTGGTGTAAGAAGCATCACGGCACCCCGCATAACGGACAGGATGGCCAGTGGTGCGATCCAGGGCCAGACTGGGATTGCGGAAAAACAACAGACACTTCCTCTTCCAGTTCAACGTCGAGCATTCCGACCGGGAATAATCCACTGATGGCTGGCTTTGAATTGGGCCAAAGAATAAGGGCGGAAGCGAACGCGAGAGATGAGGCAATCCGGAACAAAGTCACTGATGGTGAACTGGGAACGGCGGCGACAGAAGCGGCAAGCGAATCCGCAGAGATAAGTAATTCGTTGTCTAAAGAAGCTCAAACACACGATGCAGCAAGACTGAAACGAGATGAAGAATCACGTCAAGCCTTCGGTGCCGCTAAGAGCGCATCAGACAGTTTCCTTCAAAATATCTCAGGAGCCGGTTCGGAGGGGGAATCCAAAGCAGGGAAGTCCGCATGGAAGCAAGTGCACTGTCTTGCCTACGTCAGCCAGATTGCGTTTGTGGACTTAGCGCTGAATGACTATAGAAACTTCCGGGATACGGCGGCTGAGGCATCCAGAGGATTCAATGGCCAAGAGATGGACGTGGAATGTCCAAACGTACGCACACCTAGGTTGAAGAGCGGGAGCTCCGCCCAGCTTGAGAATGTAAAGGGCACGTTGAAGAAAGATTTGGAGCTGGCGAAGGAAATTGCGGACAGGAGGGAGAAGGACAACCCTGAAAAAATTGTGCTTCCACCAGTACCACCGGAATTTGCAAAGAACCCGGAAAATGCACGGGCGTGGAAAACCCAGCAAGCGCTGAATGCAATCGACAATCAACCCAGCCCGTGCAACGGAAAGTCGCCGGAGGATTGCGCGGCAGCGCTCAATGATCGCCAAAAGACGAAGGACTTGCTCATGGATTCCTATAAGGTGACCAAGAATCTGGGTGTTGGATTTGAAGAAGATTCGGGTAAACCAAGTCAGAATACGAATGCGGATCAGCCGTCCCCAAAGGAACCATGAATTTTTCTTTTTTCTTCCGCCAGAATTCTTACGTTATGGAACTCCAAATCGTTAAGTTCATAGCCAAACTGTTATTGATTTCCACTGCTGGCTGTAGCCTTTCCGGACAAACTCCGCGGGAGGAGTTCAGGCAGCTCGTGGCGCAGCTTGCGCAGTCACCCAAAGACGACGCACTGCGCGAGAAAGTGATTCAGGCAGGAGCTACTCTAGATCCGCCACCCGCCATTCCAGAGGAAGCGCGGCACCAGTTCATTGTCGGAAAAACTTTACACGCCGACGCGAAAAATCAGAAAGAAGCCCAACTGGCCATTGAAACCTTCCAAAAGGCCGAAGGAATTGCGCCTTGGTGGGGCGATATCTACCTGGAGATTTCTGCGACCCAGGAGATGGCAGGCAAATTGGAGGATGCGGGAAAATCGCTGCATTTTTATATTCTGAGTATGCCCGGTGAAGAAAAAGCCAGGCTCGCGCAGGACCACATTTATGAGCTGGAAGCAAAGAGCAGGAAGAATGCGGCAGAATCCCAAAGAAGCCAAGAGGATATCGAGGCAAGGAAGCGGCTGACGGGCTGGTGGCAATTCAAGGATAGTAATGGCCAATGGGTTTTTCTCCAAGCTGATGGATACAGCTTCACAGCCGTTCCTGGAATGGGTGATGATAGCTGGAGTTTTCAAGGCAAGTTTGACGGAGACATGCTGAAGGGCCTGTATACGCGGAAGGGACACGGTGAAGGAAACTGCAAAGTGCCTGACCAGAGTCACGATCTCATTGGGTACCTTGAGAATGAGAGCAGACAAATTCGTTTCAAGACCGCCGAGACGGAATACCATGTTCGGACGCATGAGACGCCATCCCTCTTAATTATTTTTACGGATACGGTTTGCGACAGCGTATCCCCACTGAGCACAAATCCAAAAGAGTTTGTACTTAATCAGGGGCCGGTGCGAAGTTATCTGGGAGTACTGCTAAGAGATTTCACCGAAGAACAAGGAAATTCCGAGAAGGGCGCCTTTGCGCGGTGCATGAAGCTGGAAAAAGTGGCGACCGGCGGAGGCCTGATTGAACGTCTCGATCCCAGCGGAATAGCAGCTCAGGGAGGCATCCAAGCCGGAGATGCCATAGTGGAAGCCACCCATATGCACCCCTTGTACGGAGGGAAGAAACTCTACGCGGATAAGGACGTGGCTCTGTGCAGCGCCCGTGACGTACAGACTTTTGTTGGAAATACGAAGCCAGGACAAACGATCCGCGTGAAATTCCTGAGAAATGAAGGGGGGCGCTACAAGGAAAAGGAAGTGCGGTTGGTTATCGGTGCGCGGCCTGTGAATGAGGTGCCGACGGTAGAGAGACAGGTGACTCAGCCCGAAGAGGTTAAATCTCCAAGTCTTGGTGAGAGGGTGGCGCCGATTGCAAGCCGGGACAAAAGTGCGGAAATCGCAGACGGACCAGAAAAGCCGGCGACTGGAAAGGCAGACTCCAATCTGACTTCGGCAGAGGTACATCTGCCGAGCGATGGAAAAGCCATCGTCTATGTTTACAGAGAGGGTCATTTTGTTGGCGGAGCGGTGAGCTGGTGGTTGTTTCTGGAAAATTCACGCATAGCGCGAATTTCAAATGGAAGTTACCTGATAATGGAGATCGAGCCAGGAAATCATGCCCTAAATATAGACACAGGCCCGATCCTACGGCTCGAGGTCAAACCAGGCGCAGTGGTCTTCATAAGAGCATTCCTGCCAAATGCCTTCTCAAAACATTTCAGCTTATCCGCGGTCACACAAACTGAAGGCAGCGAGAGCATTCACAAGTTGAAATACCTCAAGCGAAGCTATATTGCCGATTCCAGAGTCAGAAGCGGACCGAATACTGAGTAGTGTCTCGTGAAGATGGAAATCGACAGTCCGGGTAGGAGCAGGTGTCACTTTTCCCCCGCCTGTAAACTAACCCCGGTGCGCGTTGACGGGATAGCGGATACAGCCGTGAAAAAGGGACCACCCCCGCCTCAAGGGACCCCGTGCGGCGTGCACGACTAGTATGCGCAAATCGTTTGGCTGCGCACAGCAGCCTCCAACAACTAAGCTGTTGAGACCCGACAACAGTAATTTCATGGACACCTCCAGACCGGTAGCGCGATTATAGCCTTCCCTGCGTACGGCCTTCTCTATCCGCTATCGGAAACGTTGATATAGACTTAGGAGTGATGAAGGGGTCTTTTTCAAGCGGGAACACATTTGAGGCTGAATGCCGCCGCTGAATGCCGCTGTCAGCGCGGCTTCTTTTTTGCTGATGTATCAGGGAAATCGGGCGTTGTCTGAGGATCGACATAGCTCCCCCCAATCAGCGGCGATGAATAGTTCCCGAACGCGACGTACAGCGTGTTGTACTGCCCAGTTCCATCCGAAAATGTCGAACGCACCGGAGGGTGTGCCTTCATCTTAAAAGCGATGGTCTCGTTTTGTTTATTGTCAAGCATAAGGATCACTACCGCCTTGTCAAACGCGGAGGCAAAGTATTTTTGCAGAGCGTCCACACATGCCTGCGGATAGTTGGAATCCTGCAGCGGCCACCTAGCTTCAATAACCACAGCTCCGCCATTTGGGTTCGCGTAGATAGGATATAGTTCGGCGGCTGCGATAGATTTTTGTTCTACTCGTATTTGCAAATTATATGCGTTTCTGCGAACAAGTTCTTTTTGAGGAATAGTCCGTTCAGCTTCCTCTTTGTCCTCTGATATGAGGTAAAGCTCATCTAGTTCGTCGAATGTACGAAATGAATCAGCCTTGGGCACAGGGTCTGTGTAGCGCTTATGGTAATACGCAACATCGTCCAACGGATAAGTGATAACCTCTGGCTGAAGTGAATTCGTCGCGACATCAACTTCTACGTTTGTTTTTCGGCGACACAGATCGACATCGAATTTCGGCAGAAAAGCTCCGCGAAAAACCTCAGCGTCGTTTGCCTTATTGGTGAGTGGCAAGAAGAACAAGATATCTTTGAGTTTAAGATCGGCATTGGCAAACGCGGCAATCATGATTGCATTGTTTTGCTCCCGCATGTCACGATGCGTAGTGGCTACAATGGTCTGAAGCTCGGAGATCCTCCGATCTTTCTCTGCATCCTGACTCTTCGTCAGCAATTCCTTAGCTATTCCAGCGCAGAGGGCAACTAGTAGGCTCGCCAAAGATACCCAGCCTCGCCACGTGATCCTTCGCAGCAGCGACTCGCGTCCTTTTTTCCAAGTGTCCCCGCCAAATGCCACTGCGGTGGCAATCGTACCGACGACCAACAAGACGATATTGAGGAATAGGGACATGACCGAGTGGGAAGATTGTATCGCAGAGCTTGCCACGGCCCTAAACGCTCCCACACACAAAAAGGCGCTAGGTACGCTCGCGCGCCAGGGGGGTGGTCCCTTTTTCCCGGCTGTATCCGCTATCCCCGGTGCGCGTTGACAGGCGAAGAAAAGGCGGCAATACTGGCGAACGATGATTGGCCAACTGCGCGGGCGGCTCGCTGAGAAAAGACCGAATCAAGTTCTTCTGGATGTGGGCGGAGTTGGCTACCTCATCTTCGTTCCACTTTCCACTTACGCTGCGCTGGGCGAACTCCGCGCCGAAGTTACGCTGCTGGTTCACACGCACGTGCGGGAAGATGCGCTGGCGCTTTACGGCTTTGTTACCGCGCGCGAAAAACATCTGTTTGAGTTGCTGCTTTCAGCTTCGGGAGTGGGTCCTTCGTTGGCGCTGAAAATATTGTCTGGGATGAACGTGGAAGAGCTGGTGCCCGCGATCCGCGGAAGCGACCTGGAGCGGCTGACGAGAATTCCTGGCGTGGGGCGCAAGACTGCTGAGCGCATGGTCGTCGAACTGAAAGATAAATTGGAGACCGTCACGATCGCGTCAGAAAAACCAACGGCGCCTTCACCGGCGGGAGTTGAGGCGGATGTCGTCTCCGCGCTCGTAAATCTTGGGTACGATGGACGCGTGGCGGAAGCTGCCGTTGCGGAGGCCAAGCGCGAGACAGGAACTTCAAACTTTGAGAAATTGCTCCGGGGCGCCTTGCATGCGCTGAGTGTGCCCTCAGGACGGTCGAGCCGCGCGGGAGCTTAGAAATAGCAGAAAAAGGATAACGCAGAAACGCAGAGTGCGAACAAGGATCGCAGAGGCCGGGAAAAATGGCGGAAGGAACAGCAAAACGTACCATGGGGCAGGGGCCGCCGGAGCGGATTGTCTCCGGGGCTACGTTTGAGGAAGACGCGCGTCTAGACGTCAGCGTGCGGCCGAAGCGGCTTGATGAATATATTGGACAGAAGCGCGTCAAGGAAAACATTCAAATCGCGATAGATGCAGCGCTGAGCCGTGATGAAGCACTCGATCACGTATTGCTCTACGGTCCACCGGGGCTCGGCAAGACTACCCTGGCGCAAATCATTGCCAACGAACTGAACGTGCCGATCAAGACCAGCGCCGGGCCCTTGCTCGAACGCAAAGGCGACCTGACCGCCATCCTCACATCGCTTGAAAAAAAGGAAGTTTTCTTTCTGGACGAAATTCACCGCTTGCAGCCTGCCGTAGAGGAAATCCTTTACCCGGCGATGGAAGATTTTCGCGTGGACCTGATTATCGGCCAGGGGCCGGGGGCGCGGATTCATCCTTTTCCACTGGGACATTTTACATTGATTGGAGCTACCACTCGGGCGGGCCTGATTACTGCGCCGCTCCGTTCGCGATTCGGAATTGTGCACCGGCTGGATTTTTATGAGCCGGAAGATTTGCTGATCATTCTTCACCGCTCGGCGAGGATTCTGAACATCACAGTGGAAGCAGGCGGCGCTGAAGAGATTGCTGGCCGCTGCCGCGGGACGCCGAGAATCGCCAACCGCTTACTTCGCCGGGCTCGCGATTTCGCCGAAGTGCGCGCCGCGGGATGTATCACGCGAGCCGTTGCCCAGGAAGCACTGGCCATGCTCGGCGTGGATGAAAATGGCCTCGATGAAGTGGACCGCAACTTGATGCTGGCGATACTCGATAAATACGCGGGCGGACCGGTCGGCCTCGGCACTCTCGCCGCTGCTCTTGCGGAAGAGGAAGACGCCATCGAAGAGATGTACGAGCCTTACCTGATGCAGATCGGCATGATTGACCGGACTCCACGCGGCCGCGTCGCCACTCCCCGCGCCTACGAATATTTTGGCCGCGATCTCCCAAAGCGCCAGCCAAGATTGTTTTAGAGCTTCGAGATGCCGGACCATGATTCGAGAGGAACGGCCGAAACTGGGCTTCGATGATTTCCATTCGTTGATTTATTTTGACCCTCGAAAGGGTTTTACTTTTCTCCAAAATTTCATGGACAGGCAATACAGAAGGCTGTACATTCCCCGGCAGTTTTCGCACCAAATTTTGAACAGTAGGAGGCATATCATGGCGCGACGGACATTTCTTGCACAACTTCTTGGATTGCCGCTACTTGCGATGGGCGGTGCGAGTGAACAACCAAAAAAGGCTCTCAAGATCATGATGAAGAGCGCGTGGGGTTCCGACGACCCCACCAAGACTGCGTTCCCCTTTTTGCATGGGCTGGCGCTCTCCGAAGCCGGGCACGAAGTTCAGATATTTCTGCTGGGTGAAGCCACAGGGCTGATGCGAAAAGCGACCGCGAGTGCCGTCGTGCCAGTGGGCTGGCCGCCGCTAAGCGAAACGTTTGAAAAAATCACGGCCAAACACATTCCCGTGTTTGCTTGAGGGGCCTGCAGCAGGGCCCGTGGGGTCCTGGAATCTGATCTGGCTCAATGGGGAGCGAAATTCGGCAATCCCGCAATCTTCGTAGGTTTAGTGGACTGGGCGGACAAGATCATCACCGAGTGAGGAGAAATCTAGTTCGTCTCCGAGGTAGAATTCTTCGGGATGTCTACTCAACCCGGTCGACAATAATTTGAAATTTGAGGAGAGGAAGTTATGTCACCGAAATCCGCAATGAAGTTTGGTCTGACCTTGTTGTTGGTGATTTGCGCCCTAGGAACAGCGATTGCGCAGATGCCCAATCCGTATGGATTGCCGATCAGTCTGGAGAATGCAAAGAAGGCAGCGGCTCCGGCGCTCGCTGAGGCCGCAAAGAACAATTGGAATATGGCCGTGGCCATCGTCGATCCGGCCGGGAATCTTGTTTATTACGAAAAGATGGACAACACGCAGCTGGGCAGCGCCAATGTGGCAATTGATAAAGCGCGAACTGCGGCGCTCTTCAAGCGGCCGAGCAAAGCGTTTCAGGATACGCTTGCGGCAGGCGGTGATTCGGTGCGCATACTGAAGCTCCAAGGAGTGGTACCCGTGGAAGGTGGCATCCCGCTCGTGATGGATGGGAAGATCGTTGGAGCGATTGGTGTATCTGGCGCCACGAGCGCGCAGGACGGTCAGTGTGCAAAAGCCGGCGCCGACGCGGTGAAGTAGTTTTCCAGTTTTGATCAAATGGATGAGACCACAGTCTATCTTTCGCTCGGCTCCAATGTTGGCGACCGCGCAACCAATTTGCTGCAAGCGATCGGGGCGCTCGAAAAATCCGGCGTTCGCGTTACTCGGCAATCTTCGTTCTACGAAACTGAGCCCGTTGATTATCTAGAGCAGGCCTGGTTTCTGAACTGCGTGGTGGAGGGCCAGACCGCACTCTCTCCCCCCTTGCTTCTACACGAACTTCGCGGCATCGAATCGCAAATGGGAAGCAGCAAACCCTTCGCCAAGGGACCGCGGCTGCTGGATATGGATATTCTTCTCTACGGCGATGAGGCGATCGCCACGCCGGAACTGCAAGTGCCGCATCCGCGAATGACTCAGCGCCGTTTTGTGCTGATTCCGTTAGCGGAAATTGCTCCCCAGCTGAAGCATCCGTCGTGGACGAAAACTGTTTCGGAACTTGCTGTGGACCTGGAAGGTAGCGGCGTAGTCCGCAAACTCTAAAGAAAACCAACTCAAGGGAAGTGCGCCGGAACGTCTATTGGCTGTGGCGAGGGGAGTGGGATAAGAGTGGCGGCCGATGTCGCCACTTGCCGCGGAGGTGTCGGGATTTGTCGCTTTACCTCAAAGGAAGGAAGTGGCACGATGCAGCAATCTTTAGCGGGTGAGGGAATTCATGAACCGATACTTTCTTTGCGCCATGGTGGTGCTGGTTTCGCTGACGGGACCGGAATTGCAAAAAGCGCCGGTCAGAGTGAAGCTGCGCGTTTTGCTGGTGGATAAAGACCTCAATCAGAAGCCTGTGCCGTTCTATGTAGTCAGCTTCCACAATCAAACGATCAACAGCAACTCGCTGGAATTAAAGACCGATCTCGAAGGCAAAGCCGAAGATTCATTGGAGGCGGGACGCTATTCGATCACTACGCCCAAGCCGATCGAGTTAGGCAGCAAACGTTTTAGTTGGAATCTGGAAATTCAAATAAGCGGCACGGAACAACGGATTGATCTGACCAACGACAATGCGAAGATAGAAGACGTCGCGGTGAGCCCCGCAACTTCCGGGGAGGCTAAGAGTTCGAGCGCGCTGGCGAGCGGGGATCTGTCCGCGCTCTTTGAGAAACTGAAGAATGCCGTCGTTACCGTGCATGCAGAAGCACACACCGGCTCCGGTTTTCTGGTGGATTCTACTGGGCTGGTGGTGACCAACAATCACGTCGTGCAGTCGTCGAACTACCTTGCGGTGCAATTCGACCAGAAACGGAAAGTTCCGGCTCGGTTGATCACTTCAAACCCTGACAAAGACGTGGCCGTCTTGTGGTTTGATCCTGCGGCGTTTCGAGAGGCAGTGGTCGCACCCCTGCTCGACAAGAACGCCACATCGCAAGTGGCCGTGGGGCAGCGTGTTTTTACAATTGGAAATCCACTCGGCCGGGAAAAAGTGCTGACTACGGGAGTAGTCAGCAAGGTGGAAGCGGACACGATCACCAGCGACATCAACATCAATCCCGGGAATTCCGGGGGCCCTTTGTTCACCCTCGAGGGAAAGGTCGCGGGGATCACCACGGCAGGACTGCGGAATCTGGCTTCAATCGTGCCAGTTGAAAACGTTCGCTCGCTGATTGACCAGGCTCGGAAACAGACGGCAGGGAGTGTGCCGCCATCGCCCGCTTTACTGCCCGTCGAGCCCGTGGACCTGTTCCCTGCGGATTTCCTGCGCGGGATGTTGCAGCTAGAAAAATTCGACACGAAACCCTATTTTTTCGTTGAGGGGGAGTTCCAGGTTGCGTTTGTCACTCCGCCCGTCAGTTTCTACCTGCGTCACGAGGACCAGATGGCGGCAGCGCGAAAATCAGCGAAACGCTCTGGTGGCGATGCAAAGCAGGCAAAGCCACCTACGAACGCTCTGGAGGATGCCCAAGACTACAGGCCAGTGCTGATCATACGAGTTCGGCCGAAAATTGGCGTCCTCTTCAAAGTGCGGTTCAAGAACGGATTTGTTCGCATGCGGCTTCTCTGCGGAGGCAAGGAAGTGGCTCCGGTTGAGCCCGGGCGCAGCGAATACCAGTTACTTGACCAGCGGGGAAGAGCAATCGATACGACTTTTCAGGGGAGCTACGTTTATCTGGCGGATGCCGTTTCGCCCTCGTGCGGAAACGTTGTTCTGGAAGTTTACTCGGAAAAGAATCCAGACACACCACTCGTCAGGCCAATCGATAGCGCAACTGTCGCACGAGTCTGGAAAGATTTTGAGGCCTTTCGGAAAGTTCAGCCTGTCCAGGTGCCAGCCGCAAGGCCATAAAGCTGCTCAAGGAAGTGGCGGCGGTGAATCGGAAGTGGGCCCCGCGAGCTCGCGAAACCCACTTCCCGAGCTGGATGATTCACGATGTCCGCCGAACCAAGATCCTGTGCAGCGTCATTAATCTGGGCTGGAGCGCATCTAGCTCAATCTGCGCCAGGTGGCCTTCCCTGATTTCGCGCCAGCGGTAGACGCCGGGTTCTGTTTCCTGCGTTTCGCGGCCATTCAGGTGACGAAGGAACTCTCCGGCGCTGTCCCTCGAAGCCACTTCGCGGTAAACGGGGCGAGCCAGCGCTTCCACCGAGTAGCTTCGAAGGAGCTTTGACCAGTAATGCTCGAAGAGATCGCCGGAAGCGAAAATATCGCTCCACGCGATTTCGCCGCCATAGGCCACGATCACGCCGACAACACGTTCCCCTTTCAGGCTGCTGGTTTCGCGATAAAAGCGCCGCTGGACTTCGGCGACGAAATCGTCAATCGAAACACCCAGAGCGCGGGAATCGTAGATTTT
>Ga0075017_100000967_pt1 | contig 17125 bp, 16 predicted proteins | sample AleBraG_ABR_2012_FD_71475 | JGI IMG/M metagenome (GOLD analysis project Ga0075017, IMG submission 71475) | Freshwater sediment microbial communities in response to fracking from Pennsylvania, USA - Alex Branch Run_MetaG_ABR_2012 | ecosystem: Environmental > Aquatic > Freshwater > Creek >... | reverse complement strand
CATCGATCGGGGACGGCGTGCTGATCGGCGCCCATGCGGTCATCGAATGCGGGGCGCGCGTGGGCGCGGGCAGCATCCTGCATCCGCACGTGTTCCTCGGAGCGGCCTGCGAGGTCGGAGAGCGCTGCGAGATCCATCCGCACACTACGATCGGCAGCGACGGATTCGGCTACGCGAAGGACGCCACCGGGCGCCCGCAGAAGATCCCGCACCTGGGTCGGGTCGTGATCGGCGACGAGGTGGAAATCGGGGGCAACTGCTCGATCGACCGGGCCACGCTGACTGCGACCTACATCCGCAGCGGCGCGAAGCTCGACAACATCTGCCACATCGCCCACAACTGCGACCTCGGTGAGAACGGGTTCTATACGGCCGGATTCATGATGGCCGGATCGACGACGATTGGCCGGAATTTCCAGACCGGCGGAAACTCGGTGGTCTCGGCGCACCTGACCCTGGCCGACGATGTGATCCTCGCGGGCCGCTCGACCGTCACCAATGACGTGACCGAACCGGGGCTGTACGGCGGTTATCCGCTGCAGCCGCTGCGCGAGGCGCTCAAGACCCTGGTGAGCCTCGGCCAGCTCAATGCGATGCGCAAGGTACTGCAGCGGCTGGCCCGTTCCAGCGAATCCGCCGCAGCCGAAGAGCGGGACTGAGGCGATAGGCCGGTTCCGGCACCGCGCGCATTGCCACGGACAGGTCATGATTCGCACATGAGCCACGCTGGCCGCCTGCACAACAGGATCGCGGTGGTCACGGGTGGCGCCAGTGGCATCGGCCGCGCCATTGTCGAGCGCTTCCATGCGGAAGGCGCCTGCGTCGTCGTGGCGGACATATCCGGTGAGGAGGTCGCCGTGGCCCGCTCGCTCGGTGAGCGGGCGCTGGCCGTCCATGCCGATGTCCGTTCCTCCACCGAGGTGCAGGCGATGTACGCCGCGGCAATCGGCCGCTTTGGCGGCCTCGACATCGTATGCAACAATGCCGGGATCGACGGCGCGATCCGGCCGCTCGCGGACGTCGACGAGGACCAGTACGAACGCATCATGGCGATCAACCTGCGTGGCGTGTTCCTCGGGATCAAATACGCAATCCCGCTGCTGCGGCAGCGCGGCGGCGGCAGCATCATCAACATCGCCTCGACGGCCGGCATCACGGCCTCCCCGGGCCTCGGCGTCTACGGTGCCAGCAAGGCCGGCGTGATTCAGCTGGCGCGTTCCGCGGCGGTCGAGTATGCGCACGATCGCATCCGCGTCAACGCGATCTGTCCGGCCATGATCGAAACGCCGCTCGTCGCCCACCTGCTGAGGACGAATCCGGAGGACGCGGCGCGTGTGCTGGCCGTCACGCCGCTGGGACGCATCGGTCAGCCGCGCGAAGTGGCCGATGTCGCGCTGTTTCTGGCCAGCGACGAATCATCCTACGTCACCGGCGTGGCGCTGCCGGTCGATGGTGCCTACACCGTGCTGTAGAGCCCCGGGACTGCGGGGCTTCGCGCGCGGCGCCCCGGATACTGGTAGGATCGGCCGGAACCGGGCCGCCGCGGGCCGTACGCTGGCGTGCCATCGAGAAGAAATAGCCAGGGGGAGAGATGTTTCACCAGCTCCTGACGCCGGTCGGCAACAGCCTCGGGCTGTCATTTCTGGTAGCCCTGCTTCCGGTCCTGGCGGTGCTGCTGATGCTGGGCATATTCCGCCGGCCGGCATGGCAGGCGGCGCTCGCTGGCCTGGCCATCGGCGTGGTCGTGGCCGTCGTGCCTTGGCAGATGCCGATCGCACTGGCCATGCATGCGGTGATCTTCGGCGCCACATTCGCGCTGTGGCCGGTCATGTGGATCGTGGTCAACGCCCTGCTGCTCTATAACATCGCCGTGAAGTCCGGCCGCTTCGACGCGTTCCGGGCCTGGATCGTGGCGCACCTGCCGAACGACAGCCGTGTCGTGCTGGTGGTGATCGGATTCAGCTTCGGAGCGCTGTTGGAAGGCATCGCCGGCTTCGGCGCACCGGTCGCCATCACCAGCTCGCTGCTCATCCTGCTCGGCTTCCCGCCGCTCGAGGCGCTGGTATTCGTGCTGATCTTCAACACGGCGCCGGTCGCGTTCGGGGCGCTCGGCGTCCCGGTGACGGTGCTCGGTGCCGTGACCGGGCTGCCGGCACACACGCTGGCAGCGATGATCGGCCGACAGCTGCCGGTGATGGCGCTGATCCTGCCGTTCTACGTGATGGCCCTCTATGGCGGCTGGCGTTCGGTGCGGGCGCTGTGGCCGGTGCTGCTGGTCAGCGGCGGCAGTTTCGGGCTGGCGCAGTTCCTGGTATCGAATTTCATCGATTACACGCTGACCGACGTGCTCTCTTCGCTCGGATCGCTGATCGTGACGCTGCTGTTCCTGAAGGTCTGGCGCACGGCGCCGGACCCGGCCTTCGCGATCAAGGCGGCGCCCCTGACAGGCGGCCGCTCGGCAGCGGCGGTGCCGCCCTGGCAGGGGTGGCTCCCCTGGGTGGTCGTGTCCGGAACCGTCGTTGCGTGGACGGCTTTCAAGGTCTCGGCCCTCGGCCAGCAGAACATCGCCTGGCCGCTCCTGCACAAGGCGGTCGCGATCACGCTTTACCACGACAAGCCGTATGCCGCGATCTGGGCCTTTCAGCCGCTCGGGACCGGCACGGCCATCCTGCTGGCCGGCGTGATGACCGCGCTGCTGGTGCGGCTGTCACCGGCGGCCTACCTGAGCTGCGCGGCTCAGACGCTGCGCCAGATCTGGCTGGCGGTCATCACGGTCATGCTGATCGTCGCGCTCGCATACCTGATGAACTACTCGGGGATCGCCTACACGCTGGGCCAGGGCGCGGCTTCCACCGGACACCTGTTCATTCTCTTTTCGCCATTCCTGGGATGGCTGGCCGTGATGCTGTCGGGCAGTGACACGTCGGGCAACGCCTTGTTCGGCAATCTGCAGGTGGTCGCCGCCCGGCAGCTGAACCTCAATCCGATATTGTTCGCCGCGACCAATTCCTCGGGCGGCGTCATGGGCAAGATGATTTCACCGCAGAATATCGCCACCGGCGTATCGGTGACCAACCTGAAGGGCCGCGAGGGCGTCGTGTTCGCCCGCACCTTCGTGCACAGCATCGTGCTCACGATCATCCTGGCGGTGCTGGTTGTGGTACAGCAGTACGTGATCCCGGGCGTCATTCCGGGTGCGGGGGGCGCGCCCTGAGCCAATCCCCGGCGCCCGTGGCTAGGCGTCCAGCCCCTGTTTGGCCAGGTATTCGTCGTAGGAGCCCTTGAAGTCGCTGACGGTGCCGCCGGGACGCAGCTCGATCACGCGCGTGGCGAGGCACCCCACGAACTCGCGGTCGTGCGACACGAACAGCAGTGTGCCCGGGTATTTCTCGAGTCCGATCTGCAGCGACTCGATGGTCTCCATGTCCATGTGGTTGGTCGGCTCGTCCATGAGCATGACGTTGGGTTTCGTCAGGATCAGCTTGCCGTAGATCATGCGGCCCTTTTCCCCGCCCGACAGCACCGTCACGGGCTTCTTGGTCTCGTCACCGGAAAACAGCAGCCGTCCCAGCGTGCCGCGCACCAGCTGATCGTCGTCGGCCTTGCCGGTCCAGACCGACATCCAGCTGAACAGGTCGACCCGGTCGGCGAACTCGGCCTGCGGATCCTGCGGCATGTACCCGGGCTGCGCGTTTTCCACCCAGCTGATGCGCCCATGCGTCGGCGCAAGCTCGCCCGCGAGACAGCGCATCAGCGTGGTCTTGCCGATGCCGTTCGGTCCGATGATGGCGACGCGTTCGCCCGCTTCGATGGTGAAGCCCAGCTTCGAGAACACATCGGTCTCGGTGCCCGGGTAGCGGAAGCTCAGGCCCTCGACCGTCACCGCCGATCGGTGCAGCTTGACGCGCTGCTCGAAGCGGATGAAGGGGTTCTGGCGCGAGGAGGGGCGGATCTCCTCGATCTTGATCTTCTCGAGCTGGCGCCGGCGGGAGGTCGCCTGGCGCGCCTTGGACGCGTTGGCCGAGAAGCGTCGCACGAACTCCTGCAGGTCCGAGATCTTGTCCTTCGCCTTGGCGTTGGCCGCCTCGACGCGCTGGCGCGCCTGGACCGATGCCAGCATGAAGTCGTCGTAGTTGCCCGGATAGACCTTGAGCTGCTGGAAATCCAGGTCGGCGATATGCGTGCACACCTGGTTGAGGAAGTGACGGTCGTGACTGATGATGATCATCGTCGCGTCGTAGTTGTTGATGGTGCGTTCCAGCCAGCCGATCGAATGGATGTCGAGGTTGTTGGTCGGCTCGTCCAGCAGCAGCACGTCGGGGCTGGAAAACAGCGCCTGTGCGAGCAGCACGCGCAACTTCAGCCCGGGCGGCACCTCGCGCATGGGTCCGTTGTGCTGCGTTTCGGGGATGCCCGCATCGAGCAGGATGCTGGCGGCGCGCGCCTCGGACGTGTATCCGCCGTACTCGGCGAACCGGCCCTCGAGTTCCGCGGCCTGCATGTAGTCGGCGTCGCTCGATTCCGCGCTGGCGTAGATGCGGTCGCGTGCCAGCATCGCCTGCCACATTTCCCTGTGGCCCTGCATCACCACGTCGAGCACCCGTTCGTCCTCGTAGGCGAACTGGTTCTGGTTCAGTTTTCCGAGCCGCTTGCCCGGCTGCAGCACGACCTCGCCGGCACTGGGTTCGAGCTCGCCGCCGAGGATCTTCATCAGGGTCGATTTACCGCAACCGTTCGCGCCGATCAGCCCGTAGCGGTTACCGTCGGCAAATTTGACCGTGACCTGCTCGAACAGCGGCTTGGCGTCGAATTGAATGGTGAGGTTGACGGTTGAGAGCATGGCGTCGGCGGCCTGTCTGGGCCGGGATGGATCAGGGGCCGTGAAGGATACGGGCTGGGCGGCCGCAGCGGGGGAATTTCATCGCCCCGATTGAACGGAATGGCTCAGGACGCCCTGCCTGCCCCAGCCACGGCCGGCGCGGGCGCCGGCCGCTGCGACAGGCCAGGCGCGCAATCCGCCGGTCGCCGGGGGCTGCTTGCCTAACGCATGCCGCCGCGCCAGCGCGAGAAATCCGGCCTGCGCTTCTCGAAGAAAGCCGCGGCCCCCTCCTGCTGTTCGCCGGAAGTGAAGATGTCCGGGGCGTGGCGGCTGACGATTTCCATCAGGCTCAGATGCATGTAAGGCTCCATCTGGTGCCGGAACGAGGCCTTCACCATGCGGAGCGAGGAGGGGCTCAGCGCCAGAATATCCTCACACCAGCGGCGCACTTCCGCATCGAGATGTTCCTTCGGGACCACGGCGTTGACCAGGCCCCACTGCAGGGCCTGATGTGCCGGGATCTGCCGGCAGACCATCCACATCTCGCGGGCGCGCTTGTGGCCCAGAACCGCCGCGGCATGCGCGACCGTGTACCCGCCGGTCGGCGCACCGATCTTCGGACCACTCTGGCCGAAGATCGCATGCTCGGCCGCGATGGTGAGGTCGCAGAAATAGGCCAGGTGATTGCCGCCGCCGAGCGCGTAGCCGTTGACGCGCGCAATGATCGGTTTCGGGTGATCGACGATCTGCGCGCCGAGCCGGTAGTCGAGGCCGTCGAGGCCGCCGCTCGCCTCCCACTGGATGTCCCCGCCGGAGCAGAAGGCGCGCTCGCCCACCCCGGTGATCACGATCACCCCGACGCTGCCGTCGTTCGCGGCGCGCATCAGTGCGTCGGACAGTTCCGCCAGGGTCTGACCCGTGATGGCATTGAGCCGGGCAGGGCGGTCGATGGCCACCGTGGCCACGCTGTCCGCCACCGTATAAAGGATATCCGCGTAGCTCACGCCGCATACTCTATGCGGTTATCGGCGACCCTGCCGGCAGACGCACAGGCCGTTCCTGCCAGGGGGTTCACCCGGCGGACGCTCCGCCTTACCATGGAGCCGTGCTCCTCCCCTATCGTCGCCTGTCCCGGCTGGAATGCCCGCAGTGATGGGAGCGGCGGCCGTGGGTGTCCGCGGCCGGATCGGCGGTCGCTGCGGGCGCCTCGGCGCCTGCGCAGTACTGGTGTGGCTGCTGGCCGCCTGCCACACGCGATACAGCGGCGCCCCGGGCACCGTCCCCGGGGAGCGCGTCGTCAACGTGTACAACTTGTATGACTACATCCAGCCGGAACTGCTGCGCCGGTTCGAATCCGAGTCCGGCATCACCGTGCGCTACAACGTCTTTGATTCGAGCGACACGCTGGAAGCCAGGTTGCTGGCAGGGCACTCGGGCTACGACGTCATATTTCCCTCCGGGGCCAGCCTGCAGAGGCTGATTCCAACGGGCACATTCCGGCCGCTCGAGCGCTCGCGTCTGCCCAATGCGCGAAATCTGGACCCGCAGATCATGCAGCGGCTGGCGGCCGATGATCCGGGCAATCAGTACGCCATTGCCTATGCCTGGGGCATCACGGGCATTGCCTACGACCTGGACCAGGTGCGCGCGCGCATGCCGCGGGCACCGGTGGACAGCTGGTCGATGCTGTTCGATCCGAAGGTCGCCGCGCATCTGGCCGATTGCGGCATAGGGCTATACGAATCGCCCGGTGTCATCGTGTCCAGTGTGCTCGCCTGGCTCGGCGAGCGGCCGGACAGCGAAGATCCGCTCAGCCTGCAGCGCGCAGGGCAGGCGCTGATGGCCGTGCGGCCGTATATCCGTACGATCAGTTCCGGCTCGCTGGTGGCGGACCTGGCCTCCGGCACTCTGTGCGTCATCATCGCCAGTGGCGGTGACGCCCTGCAGGCGCAGGAACGGATCCGCGTCGCCGGCCGCAGTGCGCTGGTTCGCTACGTCATTCCGCGCGAAGGCGCCGTCATGTGGTTCGATGTGGCTGCGATCCCCGCGGACGCACCGCATGTCGACAACGCGTACCGATTCCTCGATTTTCTCCTGGACGCCCGGGTGGCCGCGGACAACACCAACGCCATCGGCTTCCCCAATGGCAATCGAGCCTCCCAACCGCTGCTGCGCCCTGAGCTGACCAACGCCCGGAGCCTGCCGGATGCCGCGGTGGCCGCGCGGCTGATGCCGCAGCGCCCCGGCAGCGAAGCCTACGTGCGCCTGCGAACGCGGGTGTGGACGCGGTTTCGAACCGGGAAATAGTCGCCCGCAAGGGCCCCGCAGGCGCCGCCGCCAGCGGGAGACCGTGAACCCGGTCCGGTAGTCAGCCTCTCCGGGCGGACGTCCACGGCATATTGAAAAGATCAGCCAATTCAGTGGCATACGTGCACCTGAAGATGTGATCCAGTTCGGGACCATGGAGACGCCGCTGCGCTAGCGTGTTGTCGTTGTTGGGGCACGATCCCGGAGGGTCTGTATGTTGCTGTTCCTGAAGTGGTACCTGGTGCTGGGGGCGGTCGCCTTTGCGGTGCAGCTGCGGCCCTTGCAGGTGGCCTACGGCGGGACGCCACTCGCGGGCGCGCGCCGGGCTGAATCGACGTCCCTGCTGCAATCGCTGCACGAGCTGTGCGGCAGCGGCGGGCCCTTCACCTTGGTGCTGACCACCGCCTTGATCATCGTGACCTGGCCCGTGGCCTTCTTCTGGCTGCGTCGGCGCCGTTCGACGGCGCGCTCCTTCAGTGCATCCCTGGCTAAGGTGGCCGCCGATCAGCGCGGCAAGCCCGGGCGTGCGGCACCCCAATGGCTGGTGCGCCAGGTCAGTGAGGAAGAGGTGACGCAGGCGCTGGGCGCGCGCGCGCGTCCGTTGCTCGCGGCGCGCCAGCCGGGCGACGAGCTGTGGATCTACTCGACCCCGAAGGACATGTGGGACAAGAAGGACGGCACCGAGTGGATGGTACTGATCCGCTCCGGCTATATCCTGGCCCACGCCGTAACTCGGCGCAGTTGATCAGCCGATTGACCCCAACGCCGGCCGGACGCTGAGCGCGAAGCGCCGGCGCACGGCCCGCGACAGCACCGGACCGGCGTGCCGGCCCCCGGGTTGACCCACCCGGGCGTGCGTGTTGTAGTCGGATGAGCCGGCGTCAACAGGATCAGGGATGACCGCTCTTCACAAATCCTTGGCACTCGCGCTGGCGGCATTGCTGGCGGCATCGGCCGTGGCCTGGTGGCGCACGGCACCCCAGGGCTCGGACCCGGCCCCGCCTGCCCCGCGCGCGCCCGGCTCGGCGACCAGTGAGATCGTCGACCAGAGCGCCTATGACACTGCGCAGCGTCTGGCGGCGCTCGCCGCCGGATCGCAGGAGCAGACTCTGGCGCAATCGGCGGTGCGCCTGGCCGACCACGATCTGGATCTGGCGTTCATGGTCGCGTTGCGTCAACTGGTGGCCCATCCGCCGAGTCTCGACAGCGATGCCAGCCGCATCGCCACCCGCCTGCGGAAGACCCAGCAATTGCTCGATGCCGACCGCCAGCAGGTCGTCGGGCTGACGGCCAAGCTCGGCACGGCCTCGGCTGAGGACCGCGAGAAGCTGCAGGATGAGCTGGATCTGGCCAAATCACAGATCGACCTCGATCAGTACGAACTCGAGGAGGCGAATCAGGATCTGGAGGACGCCGGCGGCAATCTGCGCCGGCGCATCGAGGCGGCCATGCAGGAACACGATGCCATTGAGAAGGCGCACGCGGGCGCGGCGCCGGTCGCAGGTGACGTCACTGCGGCCCGAGGACTGCTCAATGGCATGCAGGTGTGGCGGGCGCTGGACCAGAAACGGCGTCTCCTGGAGGCCGCGCGCAGCCGCGAGGCGGCCCGTGTGGCGGCCCTGGGCGCCGAACGGCAGCGGCTCGCCGGTCAACTCGAGACCAGCAAGACCAGCGTGGCGGACCTGGCCCACCACAGCAAGCTGCTGAAGGACCTGGTCCAGACCACGCTGCTCGCACCCGAGCTGGAGCACAGTCATGCGGATGCGCAGGCCGTCCTCACGCGGACCGAGCAGATCACCGCCGATGAGCAGGTCCTGACGCTCCTCGATCAGCGGATGCGCGCGCAACGTGACCTGGCCGAGGTGTACCGGAAGTGGGCGGCGCTGGTCTCCGGCCAGTCGCGCGACAGCGCGCACGCGCTGCTCGCCGACGTCGCCCTCACCGTGTTCGCGCTGCTGGTGCTGCTTGGACTCGATCGCTGGTTCGAGCGTCTGTTTCACTCCGGAATCGGGGACCGGCGCCACATCGAGATGCTCCACAGCATCAGCCGCGTGGTCCTGCAGGTCCTGGCCGTGCTGCTCATCCTGTTCCTGCTCATCGGCGTGCCGAATCAGTTCGGTACCGTCCTGGGCCTGGTCGGCGCCGGCCTCACGGTTGCGCTGAAGGATTTCATCATGGGCTTCATGGGCTGGTTCGTGCTGATGGGCAGGAACGGCATTCGCCTCGGGGACTGGGTCGAAATCAACGGCGTCAGCGGCGAGGTCATCGAGCTGGGCATGTTCCGCACCGTCCTGCTCGAGACCGGGAACTGGGGCGATGTCGGGCACCCCACCGGCCGGCGAGTCACATTCAACAACAGCTTCGCAATCGAAGGGCACTACTTCAACTTCTCGACCTCGGGGCAATGGCTGTGGGATGAGCTGAAGCTGGTGGTGCCGGCCGGACGGGATCCGCACCCGATCATCGATGCGATTCGCCAGCGCGTCGTCGATGCGACGGCCGAGAGTGCCCGGCAGGCCGAGCAGGAGTGGAACCGCTCGGTCCCGACACAGCCGGGGCGGGTGTTTTCCGGCGCTCCGGGTGTGCATGTCAAGCCGGTCATGGGCGGCGTCGAGCTGTCGGTGCGCTATATCACGCGGGCCAGCGACCGTTTTGCCATCCGCGCCGCCCTGTATCAGGCCGCGGTTGACCTGCTCGGCGAATTTCCCCAGTCCGCCGTGCCCGCCACGCCCGCCACGCCCGCCGCGCCGGCCCCTAAGCCCGTGCCGACGCCGTAGCGGCCATCAGCCCGGTCCGCTCAAGACGGCCGGGTCGCCCGGCCGGGGTTCGCTCTGGCCGGCGAAGCACGCCGAGATTGAAGACCGTCATTTCATCCTGGCGGATGGAGGTCAAAGAGGCATGCATGCGGATCCGACCCTGACACGCATCGAGGTCATGCACTGGCCGGATGTGGCCGAGGTTCTGGAAGCATCCGCGCTGGACGTCCTGCAAGCTGACACCGCCGTCAGGCGTTTATCGGCAGACCAGACCGGTCACGGGTGCACGGCAATTGCCGATCGGAAGGCGGCCCGGCACCGGTCTGCGATCAAACCGGTTTCGCAATAGAACTTGCGGGTCAGCGCAGCTGACCTTGTCGGCCCTTGGGGGAAGTGCCGCTGCGGTTATCCGCAGCGGCTCTCGTGACCTTAGGCGGCTTTCTCAGAAGAACAGTGGCAGCATCGCCACTCGGTTGTAAAGGTTGCACGTGGCTCCGAGGCAGTTGAGCCTCCATAGTGTCTCGATTGCGCCGAGCATCGTGTAGTGATTGCCCTTCACTGGCAGCCGAATACCGGACGGACCCTGGTTATTGACCACGATCGCCGCGACCTGTGAGCCGCCAAGAGTGATTCCATCAACGCCTTTCGGACTCCCGCAGCAGCCGCTGAAGCCCGTGTAGTCGTCCTCATCCCACACGATGATGATGGATGATCTTTCGTGCTTCCAGGCCCAGGAGCTCCGAATCGCGGTGACCGCGCCTTGCAGCCAGGCGTCGCCCAGCTGGATCGCGCCGTGATCGAGTCCGGAGTCGGGATAGCCGCAGGCGGGAACGCCGAGCGCGGCCGCACGTGCCGCACTGACGCCATGCATGTCGTGGCATTGACCCGGAACGATGAAGGTAAAGTTCGGGACGTCTTTCCTGGACAGATCCGCCAGGAAACCCTGACTCGGATCTTCATAGGGCACGATCTTTGCGAGCCGCTGCGGGTTGGTGGCGATGTCCGAGAAATACACGAACGGATTGTGCTTCTGGGCGTACTGCTGGGTTTGCACGCCGCCGATCACCGGGGCATTGACGGTGGTGATGTCGCCGGCCGCAGGCAGGTACTCTTCGTAGACCTTCCACGACAGGCCCTCCTGCTCCAGCTGATCGACGATGTTGCCGCCCGAGAACAGGTGCGGCGTCAATGAGGCATTGGCGAACTCATTGCTCGTCAGATAGGTGCCTGCGGTGCCGTCGCCGCTGGTCGGTATGAATTCCTCGGGGGCGCACCGGCTGGTGATGCCGGCCGGGCAGTCGTCCCAGATGCCCTGAAAATCGCCCGAGACGGCGGCCAGATAATTCGGGAGGCTGGGGTGCGTGACGCCGTAATATTGTGTCGCGACGTTGGCCTTGGCGGCCAGCTGGTTGATGAACGGGGCGTCGGCGGTATTGCCGATGATTGCGGAATAGCCGTGGTTTTCCATCATGATATAGAAGATATGCTTCGGCGCGTCGTCGTTCGCCGCTTGGGCACCGGTCACCGTGGCTGCGATCAGCACGAAGGTGGCAATGAACCTGGACAAAGGCCGGCGCATAGCGAGCTCCCTGTTTAGAAGATTGCAAGTTCCTGGAACAAATGTCGGCGCGCATCCGCATGCTGCGGTGCTTCAGGGATTACATGCGCCGATGATTACGTCGCTATTAAGGGTCGATGACAAATTGGCAGCTCGACTGCCCGCCGCTCAACACCTCTCTTCCAAGATTGAGATGACGGCCTGCATCGCATGCGGCCAATCGAGCAGGGACAGCGAAGTCATTGCAGGAAAGCCCGGCCCTTGCGTGCATATGGCGATCAGTCGCGCGATAGGATCGGCCAGGAATCCCATGCTTGCCCAGGTGTGCATCGAAAAGAACGGCCTTGCTGAAGCCCGGAAGTTCGGCATCACGGGCACTGCGCTGACGGCGCTGCGATGAACCCTGCGGTTCAGATCAGCCGGGTGTCGTAGCACTCCCGGTCGAACTCCACCGGCAACACGCCACTGCGTCCCGCAGCTTGCGGTGGCGGATTCATCCTCCGCAGGCGGCTGTTTTCGAGGGCTCAGCTGCGCCTGACGAGGGCCGTTGGCTACGCCAGCCGTTCGGCCAGATCCCCGATCCGCGTCAAATGGTCTTGCTGACAATCGCGGACAGGCTGCTCTGGACTCCGGCTGCCGTGTAGGCGCTGATCGCGAAATAATAGGTGCCGGCAGCGAGGTTATCGACCACATAGGTCGTGATGCCGGTCGTGCCAACCGTAATCAGCTGGTTCATGCTCGCGGCGCTCGTGCCGTAGCGAATATAGTAGCCGGCGAGATTGGTCAGGGCCGTGCCGTCGGTGTTGGTCGTGGGGGCCTGCCAGCTCAGCGTGGCGTTGCCGCTGGGTGCCGCTGAGGTCGCTGCTGATGCGCCGGTGGCGCCGCCGCTGAGGGAATAGGAGCCGGGCGCCGCGACCGCGCCGACATCGGCGTTGGTCCAGGTACCGGGCCCGTTGGTCCCGGTACCGGGCCGGGGCTGCGTGGCCGCAGCGACCGTGACGTTGTCGAACACGGCGGTACTGAGGCCGCCGTCGGCGTGGCTGGTGACGGCCAGACCGACATAAGCCTGGGACGCCATGCCGATCGTGTACCGGGTAATGAGAGTCCAGGTCACCCCATCCGGGGAGACGTAGCCGGTGAACGTGTTATCGGCACGCACGATCCGCAGCCAGTAGGGCGCCTTGACGGCGGGCCCGTTGGTGTTGACGCTGCCGCCGCCTGTCGTGAAGCGTCCCTGCAATACCGAGCCTCGGGCCGGCGTGATCGCCGTGAAGGCCTGGGTAGAGCCTGCCGACAGGGTCTCGCGAAACATGACCCCGGCCTTCGCCCAAGCGTTGGTGTTGGTCTGACTGACCACCCGCGCCGTGATCGACCCATCGCCGGAAAGCGGCTGGGAGACGAACTGAAATGCATCGGCCCTGTTCCAGATATCGGCCCCGGAGCCGCGCACCGTGAATGTGCCGCTCGTCGTGGTGCTGACGGAGTTCAGTATCCTGGGAGACGCGGCTGCGGATTGCGTGATGGTGCCGGTGACGGAGCCGGTGACGGAGCCGCCATTCGAGCTTGCCATACCCGTCGCAGCGGATGGGCCGGAGGAATCCGAAGCGCAGCCGCCCACCGCGAGAGCAAAGGCCATGAGTACCGCTGCCGCCCCAGGGGCGCATGATCGTCGGAGTGTGCGCATGGCCACCTGATTCCGGATTCGTTGAGGTCTTCGATGCGCACTCCAACATCAGGGAGCCGACCGGGCAATCTGTCGGGACAAGCCGACTGTGTCGTTGCACACCGACATTTCGAGCCGCCGCCGGGCACGCGCCGGTCCGGCAGGCGCGCAGCCGCGGGCGGCCGTCAGCTGCACCCGGAACGGCCACAGAGGGCGGGTCCGGCACGGCGACCGCATGGAATTCGATCAGCAGGCGGTGAGGTACGCGGAGGGGTTCTGCCCGCGCTTGGTTATGATGACCGAGAAGCTGTGGCGTCTGCCGAACCGCGGTCGCGAGCCACGAAGCATGCGCCTCGATTGGTCGGCGCTGTTACCGGTGCCATCGGAATAGACCCAGGAACAGTTGGTCGGGGTGACAGGATTTGAACCTGCGACCTATACGTCCCGAACGTCCAGCCAATCGTCTCAAGGCGACCACAGCTTGGTGGTTCGAGAACGCCGAATGGCTCGATCACGTGTCGCCAGCGGTATGCCGTGAGTCCGGGCCGTGGCAACAATGAGTCGATCGGCGGGATCGCCGTGAAATCGCGAGGGTAGAGCATCCACCGCGATGACGACGTCTCGGTCTAGCGGCAGAACTGTCAGAACTCGCGATTCGGTCGCGCGGGTCAACCAGTCGGAAAACGGTAGTGGCAGTCGCAACCGCTGTTTTGAATGCAGCAGCTGTGCCTCCCATAGACTGATCGCAGCCAGGTAGACGCCGCCAGCCTCTGCGGTGGCATCGAGCACATTTCTTTCCGCGAGCTTGAGGGGTGACTTTGCTGTCAGCCACCAAATCCAGTAATGCGTATCGAGTAGCAAGGTCAACGCAGGGCCTCGAAATCCTCCTCGCGCACGACAGACTCACCAGGCTCAGCGAGCAATTCGCCTCCCAGAGCCCGCAGCTGCTGCCAAGGTTGGGCATCGACACTCTTCGCGGCTTGAAACGACGGCGCCAGGCGAGCCACTACCTTGCCGCGCCGTGTGATTGCCACTGATTGCCCCGACGCTTCGACGCGGCGAATCACGTCGAGGCACGAGTTCTTGAACTTTGAAACGGAAATGGCCATAGCGGGATTATAAGTGGCCAATCCAATCGATGCAATTCAACGGTCCGCACGGCCACGGTATCACGGAGTGCTCCGTGCACCGTGGCACGACATTCAGGCGATTCTACTTTTCGGACCCAGAACCGACCTCGTCCGCGTCATGCAATTTATCGGGATCGCCGAACATGAAAGAGGGCGTCTCGAACCATCGATAGGAAGCTAAGCCATATCGCACGCGATCGGCACCTGAATCATCGATGCGTACGATGTCTTGCAGTTGTCCGGCCAGAAATCGAGCGCGATACTCGCGCAGCCCGGGAATACTTGCCGGCGCATAACCGTCGGCATCCTGACGATCGATCGTATAAAAGGTGATGTACCCGGCCGGTTCAAGGTCGTTGCCAGCCGAATCGATCAGACGACCAGCGCTGGTGATCCGGTAGCGATACATGCAGGGGTCGGGAATCGACTTCGTCTGAAAACACCTACCCCGAGAGTCGCGACCGTCGGGGAGTGCCGCATCACAGTAGACTTCGTCATACATAGTGATTGCTCCTTATCAAGAGGCGTAGCTTTTGCTCTTGACTCCAAACAGCACGGGCGAAAACTAGATCGCGGTCGCGAGCCTGGTTGCCGGCTAGCTCCTCACTGCGGAACGGTCATTTCACGCGTCAGTCTGTGGACCCTAACTGGACCCCGGGCGTTCGCGAAGGTGGACCCTAGCGGTCGGCAGGTCATCGCAAGCGCTTGTTTATCAAGTGGTCGGGGTGACAGGATTTGAACCTGCGACCTATACGTCCCGAACGTAGCGCTCTACCAGGCTGAGCTACACCCCGAAATCCGAATCTCAATGCCGGCGTTCGATCGCGAAGCGGGCCAGCGCGGCGAGTCCGGAGCGGTAGGGCGTTTCCGGAAGCACCGCGAGTGCGGCCAACGCCTGGTCTGCCTCGGCTTTCGCGAGCCGGGCAGTGTACTGAAGGCCTCCCGCCGATTCAATTGCGGCGAGGATCGAGCCGAGCTGCTCCCGGCCGCCGGTCTCGATCGCTGCGCGGATCAATTTGACCGCCGCGGAGCCGCCGACGCGCAGGGCGTGGATCAGGGGCAGCGTGGGCTTGCCCTCGGCGAGGTCGTCGCCCAGGTTCTTGCCGCGGGTTTCGGGGTCCGACTGGTAGTCGAGGACATCGTCGATGAGCTGGTAGGCCGTGCCCAGGTGCCGGCCATAGCGGGCCAGGGCCTGCTGCTGGACGGTTGCCGCGCCGCTGACGACCGCAGCCACCTCAGCGCCCGCCTGAAAGAGCTGCGCGGTCTTGCGGTGAATGACCTCCAGGTAACGTTCCTCCGTGGTGTCCGGGTCGCGGGCGTTCATCAGCTGGAGCACCTCGCCTTCGGCGATGATGTTGGTGGCTTGGGCCATGATCTCGATCACCCGCTGCGAGCGGAGCGCCGCCATCATCTGGAAGGCGCGCGAATAGACGAAATCGCCCACCAGGACGCTGGCCTGGTTGCCGAACACTTCATTGGCCGTGTCGCGGCCGCGGCGCAGCGCCGACATGTCGACGACGTCATCGTGCAGCAGGGTCGCCGTGTGGATGAATTCGATGAACGCGGCGGCCTGGACATGGGGTGCCGCCTTGGCGTCGGCACCGGCGGCGATGCTGGCGCCGCAGGCGCGGCCCGCCAGCACCACCAGCAACGGGCGCAGCCGCTTGCCGCCCCCGGCAATGATGTGTTCGGCGACCTGATCGACGAGCGGTACCAGGCTCTTGAGCCCGACCCGGATCGCGCCGTCGACGGATTCGAGATCTGTCCGGACCAGGACGCGGATGGACTCCAGCACCGGGACGGACCCCGGGGCGGAGACGGATCCCGACCCTGAATCGGACCCGGGAACGGGGTCGGGCGCGCGCACCGGCGGCATCGCCGCGTCGAGGGCCTTGAGGACGGTATTCAACTCGCTGTTTCTCCAAGGAAAACCAGGTTTGACCCACAAGGCAGCGCTTGAGTAGAATGCGCGTCCTTTTCGCGCTTCCCGCCGTCGGCGGCGGGAAGAGAATCATACGGAGCCCTTAGCACAAATGTACGCGGTCATCGCCACAGGCGGCAAACAGTATCGGGTGGAGAAGGACGGCGTGCTTCGTATCGAGAAGCTTACCGCCGAACCGGGCGCCACCGTTGAATTCAATGACGTTCTGCTGATCGCCGACGGCGACAAGATCACCGTGGGCAAGCCCATGCTCAAAGGCAGCAAGGTGGTGGCCCGGGTGGAATCGCACGGTCAGGGCGACAAGGTCACGATTGTGAAGTTTCGGCGCCGCAAACACTACCTGCGCATGAAGAATCACCGGCAGAAGTACACGCAGGTGCGTGTGACGGAGATCCTCGCCGCCTGATGCGGTGCGGGGTCGGCGAATCATCGGGACGATCGGAGTCAGGTATCCATGGCACACAAGAAAGCAGGCGGCAGTACACGCAACGGGCGCGACTCCCACAGCAAGCGCCTCGGCGTCAAGGTGTTCGGCGGCGAGCAGGTGCTGGCCGGCAACATCATCATCCGCCAGCGCGGTACGCGGGTGCGGCCCGGCGATAACGTCGGCATCGGTACCGACCACACCCTGTTCGCGCTCAAGCATGGCCGCGTGGTGTTCCGGCGCAAGGGCGAGGAGCAGCGCATGTACGTCAGCGTGCAGGCCGAGCCCGTGGAAGCGACGGCGGGCGCCGCCGGCTGAGGGTTTTCGCAACGGTTCAGGTTCTGTCAAAGACCCCGGTTGCCCGCCGGGGTTTTTGTTTGCCGGCCCCGATCCGCGCCCCGTTCCCCGTCCGCGCCCCGTTGCGCGTAAGCTGACCCCATGAAATTCGTCGATGAAGCGACCCTGCGCGTGCAGGCGGGCAATGGCGGGCGCGGTTCGGCCAGTTTCCGCCGCGAAAAGTCCATCC
>Ga0075017_100000965_pt1 | contig 17135 bp, 15 predicted proteins | sample AleBraG_ABR_2012_FD_71475 | JGI IMG/M metagenome (GOLD analysis project Ga0075017, IMG submission 71475) | Freshwater sediment microbial communities in response to fracking from Pennsylvania, USA - Alex Branch Run_MetaG_ABR_2012 | ecosystem: Environmental > Aquatic > Freshwater > Creek >... | reverse complement strand
CCGCTTCGTGGTGGTGGTCCCCGGGGATCACGTGCCCGGTCAGCAAGGTGGAGAACGGCGAACCCGCCAACGCCATTTGCGCGGCCACCCGTTCTTCCGCGGTCGCGGCGGCGATTCCGGCAAGCTCGTTGCCGGAGCGGGCGGGAGTAGCCTTGGCGAGCAACGTTTTGAGATCGGCGAAGCGATAGCAGACCTGTCCGATGGTGTGCGCGTAGCTCATTGGACGCTTTCCTGGCGGACCGCTTCGTGGTGGTGGTCCCCGGGGATCACGTGCCCGGTCAGCAAGGTGGAGAACGGCGAACCCGCCAGCGCCATCTGCGCGGCCACGCGTTCTTGCGCGGTCGCGGCGGCGATTCCGGCAAGCTCGTCTCCGGAGCGGGCGGGAGTAGCCTTGGCGAGCAGCGTTTTCAGATCGGCGAAGCGATAGAGCACTTGCCCGATGGTATGGGTGTAGCTCACGCGCCGCTCTCCTGACGGGCCGTCAAGGCAAATTCTTCTTCCGGAGAGAGCACCAGGCGGTTGCGAGCATGCAAAGCGAAATAAGCTAACCCGCAGGCGAACCAGATGGCCGCACCAATCACGCCCGGCCGATATTCGACGTTGATGAAAAGCATCGCCAGCGCGGCCAGAGAGATCGCGATGGCAGCGTATGCGCCCGCTTCTCCCAAGGGGCTTCGATAGGGTCGGGCTAACCAGGGAAACCGCCGGCGCAACACCAGGAACGAGAGCATCTGCAGCACGTACGCCAATACTGCGCCAAACACAGCCATATTGATCAGAATCGCACCCAGCGGACTCTTTTGGCCAGCGAACTGGATGAGCAGACAGACGGCGAAGCCCAGCGCCGAGCCCGTAATCAGTGCCCGATCAGGCGCTTTGCGGCGGCCATGTGTCACCGAAAGCCAGGTGGGGAAATAGCCGGCGCGGGACAGTGAGTAAATCTGACGTCCGTAGGCGTAGATGATGGCGTGAAAGCTGGCCAGCAGTCCGGTGCACGCAAGCAGTCCTAATATTTTTGTCCCTACACCGGATCCGAAAATTGTTTTAAACGCTAAAAAGAGCGGCTCTGTGCTGGCACCCACCACCGCTGCGCCGGGTGCAATTCCCGCATTCAATGCAACCGTCAGGAATGAACAGAGGATCAAGGTCCCCAGCGCCGAAATAATGCCGCGCGGCATGTCGCGGGCCGGATCGTGGGACTCCTCGGCTGCCAAAGGTAATTGTTCGATCCCCAGATAGAGCCAGAGCGCGAAGGGCAACGCCTCCATCACGCCCCAAGCGCCTTTCGGGAACAGCGGGCCCGCCCACTGGCGCGGCGAAAAATGGGGGACTGCGCCGATGAAAAAGATGAGCAAGACGACCAGCGCGCAGCACGTAACTCCGGCAGATACTTTGAATGTCATCTCCACGCCGGCCACATTGAGACCGGCGAATACGACGTAACAGAGCAGCCACCAGAATGGCGCCCAGGATTCCGGTGTGCCGAAGATCGCGCCCAGATAGCCGCCCACGCCGACCACAATCACCGCGGGCGTCAGAATGTACTCCATGTTCTCCGCCAAGCCGGTGACGTAACCCGCCCACGGCCCCATAGCGGTGCGGGCGAAAGAGTAAGCGCCTCCAGTGTGCGGCAAGGCCGGCGAGAGCTCCGCCAGGCTGAAGCTCAAGCCGAGATATAAAACGGTCATCACCGCGACGGCCGCCAGCATTCCGCCATATCCGCCGGCGATCAAGCCAAAGTTCCAACCGAAGAAGTCACCCGAAATGACGGCGCCCACGCCCATGGCCCACAGGTCCCACACACCCGCGTGGCGTTTTAGACTTCGGTTGTGCAAATAGTCCGCAGAAGTCTGTTGGTAGCGAATCCCATCCATTGAGATACTCCAGCGTAGCGCTTCCCCGCACTGGTACAATCGCTGTCACCTTTATGTGGACCCAGATCTACGATCCGGTTGCTGGGAGTTTGGGCCTTTCGGCGCTGGTCGCAGCTCTGCCGATTTTCGTTTTATTACTTGCGCTCGGTGCGCTGCGCTTGCCGGCCTGGAAAGCGTCGTTGTTGGGCCTGGCCGCGGCGATATTTGTGGCGCTGGCCGTGTACCGCATGCCTTTTCCGCTGATGGCGAACTCGGTCTTGTATGGCGCCGCGTTCGGCCTGTTTCCCATCGGCTGGATCGTCTACGCGGCCATCGTGCTCTATCGCGTAACGGTGGAGACCGGCCAATTTGAAATCATCAAGAACTCGGTGGGAAGCCTGACCAGCGACCGGCGATTGCAGGCACTGTTGATTGCGTTCGCATTTGGCGCGTTCATTGAAGGCGCATCCGGCTTTGGAACGCCGGTGGCCGTTGCCGCTGCGATGCTGGCCGGCCTGGGCTTTGAACCGTTCTACGCCGCTTCCATTTGTCTGTTGGCGAACACGGCTCCGGTAGCCTTTGGCGCAATCGCCACGCCCGTCATCACGCTGGCGGGAACCACCGGACTGCCGTTGCGCGAGTTGAGCGCCTGGGTTGGACAAATTTGCGCGCCGGTGTCGTTATTTATTCCTGCCTATCTGATCCTGGTGATGGGCGGGCTAAGCGCCTTGCGGGCAGTATTTCCGGCCGCCGCAGTCTGCGGCATTGCCTTCGCCAGTACGCAGTTTGTTGTCTCCAACTACTTTGGCCCGTACCTGACCGACATCCTTTCATCCATCGCGTCGATCGGCGCCTTAGTGATTCTGCTGCGAGTCTGGACGCCCAAAGACGCCGCCGCCGGCCCGGCGAGGATCCAGGCCCCCGCGCCTGCCAGGACGTTTCGCGCCTGGAGCCCCTACCTGCTCTTAGTGATTTTTGTTTCTTTGTGGGGCTCCGATGCGGTAAAGAAGATTCTCAATCACGCCACCTACAACATTCCCTGGCCAGGCCTGCACAACGGGATTCTGCGCGTGGCGCCGGCGGTGCTCAAGCCTACGCCTTACGCGGCCAATTTCACCTTGAATCTACTCTCCGCCGCCGGGACCGCCTGTCTGTTTGCGGCCATTTGCGCCGCGCTGGTGCTTGGGATGCGCCCGGCGAAGTTCGCGCGAATTTTAGGCGCCACCGCGAAGCAACTTGCGTTCTCCCTAGTCACAATTGCAGTAGTGTTGGCGCTGGCATATCTGATGAACTACTCGGGAGCGACCGCGACGTTGGGCCTGGCCTTTGCCGCGACGGGCGTGATGTTTCCTTTTTTCAGCGCGGTGCTCGGATGGCTGGGGGTCTTTCTCACCGGCAGCGACACGTCCGCCAACGCGCTGTTTGGCAATCTGCAGGTGGTCACGGCCACCAAACTTCATCTCAACCCGGCGCTGATGGCGGCGGCCAATTCCAGCGGCGGTGTGATGGGAAAGATGATCAGCCTGCAAAGCATCGCGGTGGCCGCGGCTGCCACGGGGATGGCTGCCAGCGACGAGGCCAAGCTGTTTCGCTTCACCCTGAGGCATAGCATGATTCTCACCGCTGTCATCGGAATGGTGGTGATGACCTACGCTTACTTACGGTAGAAATGCCATGAAACTGTTTTTGCGAGTATTGGGCGTTTTGGCGGTTCTCCTGGTAGCGGTCTCGGTTGCTGTGTCTTTCCTGTTCGACGCGGACTCCTTCCGCCCGCTGGTGGAATCGCGCTTAACTACGGCTTTGGCGAGGGAGGTCAAACTTGGCCATCTCAAACTTTCCCTTCTTTCCGGACGCGTGGTTGCGGATGGTCTTTCCGTGGCGGACGATCCAGCGTTTGGCGCCAGCCCGTTCTTGCAAGCCAAGTCGATCCGCTTGCGGGCGAACCTGCGAGCGCTGGTGTTCTCGCGCCGGTTGAATGTGACGGCGGTGGAAGTGAATGAGCCCGCGGTCCTCTTACTTCAGGATGCGGCGGGGAAATGGAATTTTTCCAGCCTGGGGGCAAAACATTCCTCTGCAACCGCCGAATCGTCTGCTGCTTCGGCGGAGAGCGGGCTCGATCTATCCGCGCAGGAACTGAAGATCATGGACGGCAAGCTTTCTGTCGGGCAGAAGCCGTATGTCGTGGACAAAGTGAATCTGGAGGTGGACGATTTCGCGCTGGCCTCGGCCTTTCCGTTCTCACTCTCGGCGGACATTTTTGGTGGCGTCTTCCAGGTCAATGGAAAAGCCGGACCGATCGCGACTTCCGACCTGGCGACCACTCCGGTCAGCGCCACGTTCACGGCGAAGAATGTCGACTTGGCAAAGTCTCCGGCGGAGTTGGGTGGGCTCGTGTCAGTGGAAGGGAGCGTAAATGTCGACGGGCACACCGCGCACCTCAAGGCGCATGGCAAAGGCGAAAAACTGAAGTTGGTGAACGGAGGCTCGCCAGCCGCGCACCCGGTGGAACTGGATTGCGCATTGGACCACGACATCGCCCACGACACCGGCATTCTGACGCAGGGCGATGTCCGCACCGGCAAAGCGCTGGTGCGATTCAGCGGTCCCTATCGCTTTCAGAGTGGAGGGCACTTGAACGTGACAATTGCGGTCTCCGGGGAGAACATGCCGCTGGCGGATCTCGAGGCGTTGATGCCCGCGGTAAATGTCGTTTTGCCGGCCGGGGCCTCCGTCCGCGGCGGTCGCGCCAGCGTTCGCTTGGCGGTAGAAGGGGACGTTGAGCAACTGGCGACTAGAGGCACTGTCAGCGCTGCGGGAGTTTCCTTTGCCGGCTTCGATCTAGGTTCCAAGTTGTCGACGCTGGAGCGCTTTGCCGGAATCCGAACCGGTCCGAATACTGAAATTCAACAGTTCAGCACCGGAGTGCAATCGGGTCCATCCGGAACCAGCCTGGATAACATCAAAGCGTTCGTTACCGGGATCGGGCAAATCTCCGGAGCGGGAACCATCAGTTCGCGACGCCAACTAGCTTTCAAGATGCGCGCTAATCTGAACTCCGCGGAGGTCGCTTTGGCAACCCTGGGCCGTGGCGCCTCGGCTGGAATACCCTTCACCATCACCGGCAGTTCGTCCAATCCGGTGTTCAAGGCGGATGTCAGAGGAATTGTGTCGCAAGAACTGGGAGATTTTGCTGGCCAAGGGAGGCGGCTTCCCCCGGCCGCCACGGATCTGCTAAAAGGGTTGCTGGGAGGCAAGAAGCCGAAGAAGTAGGGGCCAGGGACGTTCGACACAGGCTAAAGCCTGTGCCACCGGGAGTCAAGATATACTGAAAGGAAGCGAGGTCGAATGGCGCAACGGCGGTCTTCTCTGTTCTTTGTCTCCGTGATTGCATTCTGCTCGGTTTTGGGTGGAATTTTCGGCCCCGGCCTGCAGCCGGTGTCCGCTTCCGATACTCCGGAAGAAGACATCAAATCAAGCATCAAGCAGTTCACCAAGGTTTTCGATCTGGTGGAGGCGAACGCCGCGGAAAAAGTCAGCTCGGACAAAGGCATCTACAAGGGAGCCATTCCTGGGATGCTGCGCACGCTGGACCCCCACTCGAATTTCTTCGATCCCAAGGATTTCGCCGCGCTTCGAGACGATCAGCGCGGCCGTTATTATGGCGTCGGCATGACCATCGGAGTGCGCAACGGCAGAACCATCATCGTGGCGCCGTTCGGCGGCTCGCCGGCTTACAAAGCAGGTCTGCGGCCAGGCGACGTGATCCTGGAAGTGAATGACAAAAAGACCGACGCTCTTTCCAGCTCAGAGATCGCCGACCTGTTGAAAGGCCCGCGCAACACGCACGTGCTGGTAGTCATCGCCCGGGAGGGCGTGGAGAAACCGCTGTCGTTTAATATCGTGCGCGACGAAATACCGCGCTTCAGCGTGGATGAAGCGTTCTGGCTGCGCCCCGGAATCGCCTTCTTGCACATTTCTCAATTCAACGAGAACACCGGCCAGGAGATGGAAGACCAGTTGAAGAAATTGGGAGAGAACAACATCAAGGGTTTGGTTTTCGATTTGCGGGGCAATCCGGGCGGCGTGCTGAATGAAGGCGTGGCGGTCACCGGACATTACTTACGCAAGGGCGAAGTGGTGGTTTCGCATCGCGGGCGCGCTTCGGCGGAGAAGCCTTATCTCGCGCGCGGAAGCTCCAACGGGCAGAACTATCCGATCGTCGTGCTGGTGGACCGCGGATCGGCCTCGGCGGCGGAGATTGTGGCCGGCGCGTTGCAGGATCACGATCGAGCCTGGATCTTGGGCGAGGTCACTTTCGGCAAGGGGCTAGTGCAGACCGTCTATCCGCTACCGGAAACCACCGGGCTGGCTCTGACCACGGCGCACTACTATACGCCCAGCGGGCGCCTCATCCAGCGGGATTACTCCAACATCTCGTTCCTCGACTATTACTACGGAAAGCGGACCGACACCAAGAACCTGCAGGATGTCAAGAGCACCGATAGCGGACGCACAGTGTACGGCGGCGGCGGTATCACCCCGGACGAGAAATACGAAGCGGCCAAGCTGAACAAGTTCCAGATCGACTTATTGCGCAAATATATGTTCTTCGATTTCACAGCCAAATACTTCGGCGGCAAGGAAAACCATCTGCCCAAGAACTGGGAGCCGGACGCGAACATTCTGAACGATTTCCATGAATATCTGCTTGGGAAGAAAATGGACTTTACGGAAGCCGAGTGGGCCGAGAACAACACCTGGATCAAGCAGCAATTGAAGCGGGAAATGTACGCGACGGCGTTTAGCGTGGAACAATCGCAGCGGGTGGCGACGGAAACCGATCCCGAAGTGGAGAAAGCTATCGAGTCGCTGCCTCAGGCCAAGGCGCTGCTGGACAAGTCCAAGAAGCTGATCGTGCAGCGCACCAATCGCGACGGCCGCCCGTAGAATAGAATTTGCCCACTCAGCCTCCTCAGGTGACCGTTCTAGACGCTGGCGGCCAATACTGCCATCTCATCGCGCGCAAGGTTCGCGACCTCGGGGTTTATGCCGACGTCCATGCCAGCGAGACTCCCGCCAGAGAACTGCCCGGACGCAAAGCGCTGATCATCTCGGGCGGACCCGATAGCGTCTACTCGCCCGACAGTTCGACTATCGATCCCGATATTCTCAAGGGCGGCGCCGCCGTACTGGGGATCTGCTACGGGCACCAGTTGATGACGTGGTGTCTGGACGGCCAGGTGCACAAAGGCGAAAAGGGCGAGTACGGGCCAGCGCGGTTGATGGTGACGGATTCCAGTGCGTTGTTCGCCGGTACAAGTGCGTCGCAGCAGGTATGGATGAATCACCGGGACACCGTGGAACGGGTTCCCGCGGGGTTCCAGGTTATCGGCAGCACCGATACCTGCGCCATCGCGGCAATGATTCACCAGACGCGGCCGTTAGCCGGCGTGCAGTTTCATCCGGAAGTGGCGCACACGGAGTTTGGCAATCAGATTCTGTCCAATTTTCTGTTCGGCATTGCCGGATGCACGCCGGATTGGGATCCGAAAGATCGCATCGGCCCTTTGGAGGACGAAATCCGCCGCATCGCCGGCAGCCGCAACATTTTCTTCTTTGTCAGCGGAGGCGTCGATTCCACCGTTGCCTACACGCTGTGCCTGCGAGCGCTTGGTCCCGAGCGCGTTTACGGAACCTATGTCGATACCGGACTGATGCGCGAAGGTGAAACGGCCTACGTGGAACGGCTGTTCGCCCAACTTGGCGCCAAACATTTTCATATTGAAGACGCCGGCGGGGAATTTCTCAGCGCGTTGCAGACAGTTTGCGATCCGGAACGCAAGCGGCAGTTGATCGGCGAACAGTTTGTGGCAGTGCAAGAGCGTGTTCTCCGCGGCGGGCATTTTCTGGACGACCCATGGATTCTCGGCCAGGGAACCATTTATCCCGACACCATCGAATCCGGCGGGACCAAAAAGGCGGACGTCATCAAGACGCACCACAACCGCGTCGCGGGAATTCAGAAGCTGATGGAAACCGGGCGAATCGTTGAGCCGCTTCACTCTTTCTACAAGGACGAGGTGCGCGAGGTCGGCGAAGAGTTGGGCATTCCCGGCGAGTTTCTGCATCGCCATCCGTTCCCAGGCCCTGGGCTGGGCATTCGCTGCCTTTGTGCACCGGCAGAAGGCGCGGTCACTGCCACTGATGATGGCTACCTGCTTCCCGTGAAGTCCGTCGGCGTGCAGGGCGACTCGCGAAGTTATCGGGGCGTACTGGCCGTTGAAGATTTCGCCAGCGAGGAGCATGTGGCGGCGTTAGTGAACCGGCGCAGCGACATCAATCGCGTGGTGGCGCGAGTCTGGTCGCGCGTTCCCACGTCTCAAATGCGCGGAACACGAGGGTTCCTGACGCCGGAGCGCCTGGAGCGGCTGCGTCACGCCGATGCGATCGTCCGCCGGCTTTCGGACGAGAACGGTTTCGAGCAGAAAGTCTGGCAGTTCCCGGTGGTGCTGATTCCGCTGGGGACCTCGAATGCGCCGGATTCCGTGGTCCTGCGGCCAATTCATTCGGTGGATGGCATGACGGCGCAGGTAGTGCGGATGGAGCGCCCGCTGCTCGATGCGCTGGTGGCCGAGTTGTCGGCGGTGCCGGGATTAGGTGGGGTGTTCTACGATCTTACGAACAAGCCGCCGGGGACGATTGAGTGGGAGTGAGCGGCTGGGCTTCACAACAAACCGTTCAGATCATCTATCGACAACTGTCCCTCGTCAAGGATCGATCGCAGCGTGCTGGGGCGAATGGTCTCATGGTCCGGGACAGTAATCCTTGAGAAGGGATTCTCCCGTCGAAGAATCATGTGGCTCCCTCGTTGCCGTTGAAATACAACGCTAACAATGGAAGCCCGGTGCGTCAGACTGAGGAAGCTGAGGAGTAGGCCGCGTAGAGGAAAGTGCACTTGCTTATCGATCAAACAAAGCGCTAATCCGTTGCCGTAATATCACCAGGGCGGCGGTCAGCCAAGTTCTCTTTAGCACCTGCTTGACCTCGCCATAGCCAAACAACGCTGGCGATGGATCCGTTTCTATGTCCGACAGTTGTCGATGGAATATGTCCTCATAGTCGCCGATTTTGCTGAGCCACCCGCCACCGAACAGACGCTGCCGCGCCATATGTCGCACGATCCTCAGGTTATTTGCGTAGATTGCAACCTTCTGATAACCGAGCTCAAAAGACGCACTTTGGCACTTTTCATAGCCTAAGGTTGCAAATGCAGCGACGAAACACTCTACGGTGTCATCCAGCGGTACTCCAGGGGGCCAGTGGCATTCTGGAGGATTGTCAATGGGCCACCATTTGCGGTGCGTCTCGCAAGCAGCCCATGCAATACATTGATATTTCGTGTCCCAGGGGCTCTTTGGCGCCCATTCGGCACTTGCTAAGTTAGGGAATATAGCTTCTAATTCGGCGCGCACTACCGCTTCTGGTCGAGATACTGGCCTCGCCACCTTACAGTAGGCCCTTGCTCTTTCCCCATTTAACCCAGGACAGGATCATCTTGTTCATCTTGCCTGCATCGGCGCGCTCAATTGGATTTTCTTTTGTTAGGTAGCTGAGGGCCCCAAACCATGGACGTCCGGACTGCTGCATATCTTGAATCATGAGAGCTGCTAGCTCAAGCTCATGTTCTCGCCCCATGCCGAGAATTGCTTGATAGCTCGGGTGCATCATTCTTTGCGTCGGCGAAGAAAGATGTCCTGTTTCACGTTCCCACTTCTCAGCCTGCTCCAGAAATTGTTCATGCAGGGTGATCTCTTGGGCCTTATCCGCTTCCGCCAAACGCGCTTTAACGAGCGCTGAAAGCGCGGCAGCGAGGGCCAACCTCGCTTGCCGCTCACCGCGTTTCGTATTGTCACGTGGTTCAGCCCACAATGATTTAGGATCTGGCTCATGCCAATCCTCGTATCGAATTGGTTCACAATATCCAATCATCGGTTTGCTGCTCCAATCACGATAAGTCCTTCAAGCTGGCTGTTTGGATAAGAGCTTTCAGGCTAGATGTTTTGACATCGGCCCTTTCGATAATTTTCTTCAACTTCTTCAAATCGTCAGCATCCAAAGCAAAATACAATTCTTTGTGCTCTCCGCCGTCGTGGCAAATGATCTTAAGCGTATATGTGATTGCCACACCGATAGGAGAAGCAGCAGGATCCGCAAACACCGGCCGCAGATCCGTTAAGATTTTGGCGTCATAGAAGATGCTCCCATAGTCGGATTTGAGCTGTTCGACCTTGGAGGCAATCTCCAGACTTCCTACCCCGAGTAGCCGCGTTAGCTTCTCTGAGAACGCAGATTTTTCATCTTCAGAAAGTGCAAGAGAGTCGTTGCCGCTCGCTTGCATCGCAACGACCATCACGGGAACGAACTCCTTGAGGGGAGTTTCGGTACCGGCCCTATAGTTGTATAGGGAGTAAAGGGTTGTCACGATCGCCGTGGCATCGTCCCGGCCCAAGGTCGGGACCTTCTCGACTGCGGCTATCATTTCCTTGACCCCGCCACCCGGCGTAACGGTCACCATAGCATTGGCTATATCCGACACTGCTTGGGCCGTGAGCTTCTTGATCTTGGCGAGACCTGGCCGATAGGGCTCAGGAATTCTCGTAATCGTCAGAGCCATCTGGGGCCACCTATCATAAATCGAGCTATACGGTTGAGGCGGATCATACCACAGAGAAAACCGCCCTCTGCATTCGGCATGACGTCAGATTGGATGTGGCACACCAACCAGATTGTAGCGCATGCAGTGATAGGAATTCTCTGCCCTGCGGTGATCCGGGGCAGAGCTACCATGAGGGTAAAGAAACCATTTCCAACAGCGAACGTACCGGCAACGCCGAAGCGGAACGGATGGACAAAAGCCGCTCGCAAGATGCTCTCGGTCGAGAGAAGAACTACTGAAGACAGAAGCAAAGTTGAAACGGGCGCAAGTTCAGAAAAAACGGGGCAAGGGCCAGCCGATGGTTTTCTTCCTGAAAGCCCGGCAGGCAGCTTGCTCACCGAGTTCCGGTGCGAAGCTCGGCGTATTCCCGTTCGTCTTCTTCAGGTACCGGATCTCCCGCTCCGAGACAGTCTTCGATGTAGAGGTCGGCAGCTTCATGAATATTTGTGAGCGCCTCGTCTCTGGTGTCACCCTGAGAGACGCACCCCCGGCAGAGATGGGACGGTGGCGACGTAACCGCCGCCGGACTCGCGCCTAAGGATCACTGTATAACGCATTGTTTCGCCCCTTCAATTCTGAAACCTCACCGGCCCGGGCAGCGCCTTGCGCGGCAGCAGGTCTGGCCGGTTGGCCGCGTGATACACCACGCTGGCAATCACCGCGGCCGCTTGCATCAGGTCGGCCGGCACAACATGGTCGTAGAGATCCATGTTCGAGTGATGAGTAAGCCGTGAGTACTCGACCTGATCCTGGACGAATTGAAAGCCGGGCAAGCCGACCTGATCGAAGGATTGATGGTCTGTGCCTCCCGTGTTGCGAATGGTGATGGTAGTGACGCCCAAATCGCGGAAGGGCGTCAGCCACGCCTCGAACAGCGGACGCATCGCGTCGTTGCCTTGCAGGTAGACACCGCGAATCTTGCCCGTTCCGTTATCGTGGTTGAAATAGCCGGACAGTTTTGCGTGCGCAGGCTTAAGCTGCATAGTGGCTGGGTCGCCGAATGTCTCCTTCACATATGCGCGCGAGCCGTAGATTCCCTGCTCTTCGCCGCTCCACAAACCAATTCTCACCGTCCGGTCGAGTGGGAGATGGAGTGACTTGAGAATACGCATCACTTCTATCATTACCGCGCTTCCGGTGCCATTGTCGGTAGCGCCGGTACCGCCGATCCAGGAATCGAAATGCGCGCCGATCATGACTACTTCGTCCGGTTTCGCGATTCCGGGAATCTCGCCGAGGATGTTGGACGCCTCCCCAGTTGCTCCTTCCTGGGTGGTACGAACTTCCAGCTCCAGCTTGACGGGGACCTTGTTGTCCAGCAGCCGGACAATCCGGTTGTAGTGTTCCACGGCGAGCGCGATGCGCGGCCGGGCCACTGGCACGTCCGTTTTGTAGGAACCGGCGGCGCTGCCAAACACCGTGCCGGCACTCGCGTTGTAACTTGGGACCAACACCGCAACCACCCCCTCCTGCTGCAAAAAACGATTCACCTGTTCCTCGATGCTGTCCTCGTACTCCCAGGTTTTGGCCTGCACATCGAGCGGGGCCAATTCGAAGAAGGCCCGGCGTTGCTCCTGCTTCTCGGGCAGCACCATTTTCTCGACATCATAGTGCGGTAGCGCTTCCGGCGTGGGCGCTTCAAACTGCTTGGCCAGATCCGCGTCCGAATACCGCGCCGATGGGGCCGTGGTGTTGGGCTCCAGATCCTTGGGCTTGGTCAACAGAACAATTTTGCCCCGCAGCTTGCCTTTCTGTTCCTGAAAATATTGCTCCATCTCTTCGTGAGTCTTCTTGACGTTGAGCACATCCGTGATCGTCAGCGGAGCAAGCACCGGCGCGGCTGTGAGCGGGCCTTGCGTATCCGCCGACCACGCCAAAGGAAATCCGATCAGCGGCGCGTACTCCGGCTCCTGCAACGCGATACTGAACTTGGTCAGCCGCCAGCTCCGGCCAAACTTTCCCCATACTTCCGTGCGCGCCTTTTCAATTCCATAACTCTTCAATCGTTCTATGGTCCAGTTGGCAGCGGCCGTAAATCCCGGCGAACCGGTGAGCCGCGGCCCGTGGACGTCGGTCAGCCAGAAAAGATGGTCCATCACCTTCGAGTGCTCAAAGGCTTCTTGTTTGATGCGTTGGATCACTTGCAGGTCGACTCGTTCCTGAGCGCTCAGGATACTCGCGCAGAGACAGATGGCCAGGCGCTTTTGCATATTAGCGAGCAGTATAGCTCAACCGTTTAAAGTAAAAGGAGCCACTATGAAAGCACTCGTCAAAGCTCGGGCCGAACGGGGACTCTGGTTGCAAGATGTTCCAGAACCACAGATCGGGATCAACGACGTATTGATCCGCGTGTTGATGACCGGCATTTGCGGCACCGACCTGCACATCTACCAATGGGATGCCTGGGCGCAGAAGACCATTCCCGTCCCGCTGGTCATCGGTCACGAGTTTGTCGGCGAGATCGTAAAGGTCGGCTCCAATGTCAGCGATTTTCATGCCGGCATGATCGTCAGCGGCGAAGGACACGTGGTTTGCGGCCGCTGCCGCAACTGCCTGGCCGGACGCAGGCATCTCTGTGCACACACGCAGGGCGTGGGCGTCAATCGCGCCGGCTGTTTTGCCGAATACATCGCCCTGCCCATGACCAACATCTGGCCGCACAAACCGACCGTGCCGCTGGAGATCGCCGCCATCTTCGATCCGTTCGGCAACGCCGTGCACACCGCGCTCTCCTTTCCGGTACTTGGCGAGGACGTACTGATCACGGGCGCCGGTCCGATCGGACTGATGGCCGCTGCCGTCGTTAAGCATGCCGGCGCGCGTTTTACGGTGATCACCGATCTCAACGAGGAGCGTTTGCAGCTTGCCCGCAAGCTGGGCGTCACGCTGGCGGTGAATCCCGCGCACAAGTCGCTCGGCCAAGTGCAGCAGGAACTCGGGATGACGGAAGGCTTCGATGTCGGCTTGGAGATGTCCGGCAATCCTGCTGCCTTTCGAGACATGCTGGCCAACATGAGCCACGGCGCCAAGATCGCGTTGCTGGGCATTCCCAATCAGGACATGGCCATCGACTGGAACAAAGTGATCTTCAACATGCTCACGATCAAAGGCATCTATGGCCGGGAAATGTATGAGACCTGGTATCAGATGACCGTGATGCTGGAATCCGGGCTCGATATCAGCCCGGTGATCACGCACCGCCTCGCATATCGCGATTTTGAAACTGGATTCGCAGCCATGCAGGCTGCGAGCAGCGGAAAAGTGGTGCTGGACTGGAGATCGGTGGCGTGAGCCGCTAGGGTTGACGCGGATCGCTGAGCAGGTACGGATTGTGCATCTTATTCAATCGACCGGTGCGCCAGCGGAGCCAGGGCGTGAAGCCCGCCAGCCATGACTCGATATCGATTTCGGAAACGGTCGGCGCGTCCAGGAACCTGGGTATCTGCATGGGATCCGTCTGGCGCGACACCAAGCCGGGATCGCAGGTCGTTGCCGAGCGGACTCCCAAGTCTCGCAGCCAGCCGAAGAACTCTGGAACATAATCACCACTGGGATAACAGAAATGTCGGGGAATTTCCTGGCCGCCGGCGATCTCCGCGATCTGGGCCTCGTTTTCGCGGATCTCCCGCTCAAACAGTTCCCGATTTCGTGGCGTAATATGGCGGTGTGTGTGAAGTTGCAAGGACAGTCCTTGACACGCGATCGCGGCCGCTTCATCCGCGCTCATGATGTGCAACAGCCGCCGCCGCCGGATGTCCGCGTAGTCCATCCCGAGCCGCGTCGCCAACTGCTCAGCCAATTCATCCTTGGCGAGCGCCGACATGTTGGTTTCTCTGACATGACTCCAGATCCGCTCAAAGACACGCCGCCACTCGGCGTCTCCCGTCAGGTGGACGATGCCTCCTTCCGGCAAGATCCCATCCAAGCAGACGGGTTTCCCCCGGCCTTTCCAAATTAAGTAAGAACAAATTGTGTCAAACACCGGAACCTGGCGGCGGCAATAGTAAGTAGTCAGGTACACCGTGGCTGGAAATTGGAACTCTTGCAACACCGGAGCGGCCAACTTGTACATGTCGTAGGAGCCGTCATCGAAGGTCAGCACGACACTGCGCGGAGGGAGAGTGCGGTTGTTGAGGCGTTCTAGCGCCTCCTCGAGCGGCAGAACATTGCACTGGCTGTCCCGAAGCATTTGCATGCGGGCACGAAAGGTTGCTGGATCGATGTATAGACCGGGATTCCAGAAATGCTCGTCATCGAGAGAAATTCCGTGGTAGCACAAGAATAATAGACGTTCGTTCCGCCAGTTTCTAAGCAAAGGCCCACTGAAAAGGCTGCTTGCTTTGGCAGTGTGCAAAAATATTTGTTTTGCCGTTCTGACTGCCTGGCTCATCGTGTTCTTAGTCCGCGTGCGATTTTATTGCCACGGGCGTCCGGTTGGCCAGGGAGGAAGGCAACAGCCTTTCCACGGCCCGATCCAGCACCCTTTGGCGCAGTTCCGGCTCGCCCCCGCAGCTCTCTGAATACCGGCGGCCTGTCTCTGCCGTTTGCAAACGGAGTGCGTCATCGGTCCAAGCGCGCCGAATCATCTCCGCCAGCGCGCCGGGATCTTCGGGTTCAACCAGAAGGGCCTCTCCATGCGTAAGAACATCCGTGGTGGCCACCCCATGGCTGGTAATCACGCATTTTCCCATCAGCATGGCATTAAGATACGTCCCGATACCGGAAGGGGCGATTCTCGAAGCCACAATGGGGAGAATCACCAATCTGGCTTTTTCAACGATGTGAATTAGCGACTCCACCGAACCATCGTCCTCGACCACGCGAATATTTTTGGGAAGCGCATCCAGTGGGCGGCTGAAGCGAGTTGCGTGCCTCCGAAACTGCTCGAAGTTGGGCGGCGGAATTGCTCCCGGCAGGCCGGGGAGTTGTTCCATCGCCTGAAAAAAAGTGTCGTAGTCCCGTTCCGACCTGCCGAAGCAGAGGATATACTCGCCGTCGGGCCCGACTTTGTACTCATACCGGTAACGAATATTCGGCTTTGATGGCAGATACGACGAGCGGTCCGGACCAATTCCCCAATAGCGCTGATAGCCCTCCAGATTGGTAAAGTGCAGCGAGAAATGATCGATGCGCCCCAATAGTGCGCGTTTAAACACAGTCACGAATCTCGACCAGGCGGTCATCGGCCTGCGGAGGACGATGTCGTGTCCCAAAATCGGCCGGCGAAGCCACGGGAAAACGAGGTACAAGGCGGCTAATTTCAGGATCAGATCGACGTCGCAGTTGACGATGACCAGGTCAGCCTGGCGAGAGTGTCTGAGAAAGTCACCGGCTCTCCGGAACATGAGCGCCCGCCCGGACAAGCCGGAAGAGGCTGTCCAGTTTTCGGGGAACCGCATAAAATTGGTGAGAATCAGCATCGCCTGCAGCAACGACGAAGTAGCACAAAAACAAAGTGTAGCAGTTGGCTGTGCAGGCATCGCTGGATGCTACTTTGGAGAGACACACAGTTCCATGAAAACCAGCAAAACTGCGTTGGTTACCGGTTCTTGCGGCCTGATCGGCTCCGAGGTGACGCGTTTTTTTGGACGCATGGGCTTTGCCGTTACCGGCATCGACAACAATCAACGTTCGTTCTTCTTTGGTCCCGAAGGGGATACCCGCTGGGTTCTGTCGCAGCTTCAATCGGAACTGCCCGCATACCGCCACTCGGACATCGATATTCGCGATCGTGACGCGATTCTCAAACTGATTCAGGACGTGAAACCAGGACTTATCATTCATGCCGCCGCACAGCCCTCCCATGACCGCGCCGCGACGATTCCATTCATCGATTTTGAGGTGAACGCGTTGGGCACGCTCCATCTGCTGGAAGCGGCGCGCCGCTACTGCCCGGAATCGCCCTTCATTCACATGTCTACGAACAAGGTCTACGGCGACGCACCCAACCGTTTGCCGCTGGAGGAGTTGGAAACGCGCTGGGATTACGCCGATCCGTCGAACCAACACGGCATCGCCGAGAACTTTTCCATCGATCAAAGCATGCACTCCGTCTTCGGCGCCTCCAAGGTTGCGGCCGATGTCATGGTTCAGGAATACGGCCGCTATTTCGGCATGCCCACGTGCTGTCTGCGCGGCGGATGCCTGACCGGCCCAAACCATTCCGGCGTGGAACTACATGGATTTCTCAGCTACTTGATCAAGTGCGCCGTTGAAGAACGCGAGTACAAGGTGTTTGGCTACCAGGGAAAGCAGGTGCGTGACAACATTCACTCCGAGGACGTCGCCAGTTTTATGTATCACTTCTGGCAATCGCCGCGCTACGCGGAGGTTTACAATCTGGGCGGAGGCAAGGAGAATTCTTGTTCTATTGTGGAAGCGTTCCGGATGGCTGAGGACTGCACGGGAAACAGGATCGCTTGGAGCTATATCGAGGAGAGTCGAATCGGCGACCACATCTGTTATTACAGCGATCTGCGCAAGATGAAATCGCACTACCCGGAATGGAATCTTACCAAGACTCTGCCTATGATTTTTGAAGAGATCGCCGTTTCCTGGACCAGGCG
>Ga0075017_100000964_pt1 | contig 17156 bp, 12 predicted proteins | sample AleBraG_ABR_2012_FD_71475 | JGI IMG/M metagenome (GOLD analysis project Ga0075017, IMG submission 71475) | Freshwater sediment microbial communities in response to fracking from Pennsylvania, USA - Alex Branch Run_MetaG_ABR_2012 | ecosystem: Environmental > Aquatic > Freshwater > Creek >... | reverse complement strand
GGGGGACATCTCGTAAATCAAGCCGCAGTCGTTTCTGCCCGGGCCAAAGCCGATGCCGAACAAGTTACCCTTTGAATCGAGGGCGAAGCGACCCACCGGATTTTGGATTCCGTAGGAATCCAGGTCGAAAACCGTGGTGAAGGTTGCCGAGTTCAGATCGTAGTTCCAGATGGTGCCGTTGCCGCAGTAATAACAGTTCGGACCGGAGATGGTGGTGCCCCAGATTTTTCCGTTGCTGTCGATGCGTGGGCCATAGGGCAGCAGATTTCCGTCGCTGCCGTCAGCGAAGGAGTGCAGCACAGTCACAGCACCTGTCGACGGCGAATACTGCCAAAGCGTGCCGCTGCCGCCGGGTCCATACGTGTAGGTGGTGCCGTAGATATTGCCGGCGTTGTCGAAAGCCACACTATCCTCGGGTTCCATCCCGTCTACTGGTCCACTGAACGTGTGCAGGACAGAGAACTTTCCCTGCTTGGAATATTCCCACAGCGTTCCGTCACTAAGGGAACCGGAACAAACGCCGAAGAGATTTCCCGCGTTGTCGAAGGCGGGGGTCGCCTTGCATTGTCCGTCGGCGGAGGTGAAGCTCTGCAGGACCCCGAATTTGCCGCTGCGGGTGAGCTTGAAAAGATCGCCGTAGCTGCCCTCGTTCTCGTTCAGATAGGCCACGCCGTACAGGTTTCCTTTGGCATCGCGGGCGACGCCGGCAAAGATGCAACAACCGTCGGCTTGGTCGGTGAAGTTGTAGAGAACTTTGAATCCGACGGCAGGTTTGGAGGTCGCTTGCGAACTGGTTTGAGCGGACGCGCTGCTGATAAGGAGCAGAGAGACTGCGATCCCGAGGAGAGTACGGCGCATGGTCTTGCCTCCAAAACGAGTGGGCTGGTGCGGACGTTATTGGTGAACAGACTGGTTTCGAGCAGGAGGCGGGGGCTTCTCTGCCGCTTGGAACCGAGCCGGGATTATACCCCGGCTCGATTTCAACGGCGCGGTTTTCGGATGGCTAACCCGTGCGGCTACGCCGGGTCGGACGAAGCTTAGAGGTTGCCACTGGCGGCTCGCTTCGAGAGTCAGCTGTCGAGCTTCGCTCGACTGGACAGCCGGGGCGGCTGTCCCTATATGCTGGTCAACTTACCCAGTCCAGGAACTTGTACCAGGCTCCCGCCAGGGGCAAGAACCACGGGTTGCCGTTGTAGAGGCCTAGCGGCGCGCCGGGAAATGGAATGCCGATGAAGGGATTGTCCGTTTTCTCTCCTGCCATTTGTTCGGCAATTTTCTGACCTTGGTAGGTTGCCATCGCGACGCCATGTCCGGCATAGCCGAGGGCGTAGTACATGCCGTCGAGTTGTCCGGCGTGGGGCATGATGTCAAAGGCGAAGTCGAGCGTGCCTCCCCAAACGTAGTCGATTTTGGCGTCAGCGAGTTGCGGGTAGACGTCGATCATGCCGCGGCGGAGGATTTCGGCGCTCTGGCGGATGGTCTGGTCATTCTCCGGGAAGAATGCGGCGCGGCCGCCGAAGAGCATGCGGCGGTCGGGTGTGAGGCGGTAGTAGTAGAGATAGTTCTTCGAGTCGTAAATCATCCGGTTACGCGGGCTCAGTTCGTGGGCGAGTTTTTCGGGCAGGATTTCGGTGGTGATGATGAACGATCCGATGGGAATGATTTTCTTCTGCAAGGCGGGAGTGGCGCGGCTCGTGTATCCGCTGGTGGCGACGAAGACTTCGTGCGCCCAGAGCGGGCCGCGCGAGGTGGCCAGCTTCCAGCCTGGTTCGCCCTGGCGGGAGTCGCGTTGAACGTTCTCGACTCTGGTGTGCTCTAGAATCTGCGCTCCCGCCCTCATGGCAGCGGCTCCGAGTCCGGCGACGTAGCGCGCGGGATTGCATCCGGCGCTGACTTCGTCGACCATGCCGCCGTAATAAATGGTGGAACCGATTTCGGAGGGCAGTTCGTTTTTCTGCACGACCCGCAGGGTGTGATTGAATTCGCGGGCAATGACTTCCGCCTGGCGGGCGTAGTCGTCGAAGTGCTTCTGCTTGCAGGCGACTTCGAGATGGCCGCAGCGGGAGAAGTCGCAGGCGATATTTTCTTGTTGCACGATCCGCTCTACGCAATCCATGGAATCGAGCGAGGCGGCGTACATGCGCCGGGTACGTTCGCGTCCGTACTTGGAGATGAGTTGATTGACGCCCAGCTTCATGCCGGTGAGGACCATGCCGCCATTGCGCGAACTGGCGCCCCATCCGACGGTTTCGGATTCGAGAACGGCTACTTTGGCGCCGCGCTGTGCCAGAGTGCGGGCGGCGGAGAGTCCGGTGAATCCGGCGCCGATTACGGCTACGTCGGCGGATTCCGGGAGCGTGGAGGCGTCAAGGCTGGGGAAATCTGTTGTGGTTTGCCAGTAGTTTTTTTCTTGCAGGGGCATGGGATGGTTCCGGTCACGACAAAGAGCTCAACCACAGAGGGCACAGAGGAACACAGGGGTTGAGCGACCTTGCATTCTAGCAAGCCCGCATCCTGCAGTACATGTCCTGTGGGCGGTGTGGTGGCGCGAATTTGGCCCCCTCGGTAATCTTGTTGGGGTTACTGGCTGAGCCTAGTCTTAGAAAGATGGCGCAGCTCTGTCTTTTGTTTACCGCGCATGATGGAACGGCTGAGATCCTCTCGCAGGCGTTGACTGCCCTTGGGTTACAGGGGGAGCACTGCTCGGCCGCGGCCGAGGCGATGGAGAAGGCGTCGAGCCAGGTTTTCCAAATTGCCATCATTGATTGGGACCTGCAGCCTGAAGCGGGATTGGTGCTGAAGGCTCTGCGGGAACGCAAGGCCGCGGTGCGGCCGCTGACCCTGGCCATTGTGAGTGAGGACATCGGCGTTCCGAAGGCGCTGCAGGCCGGCGCTAATTCAATCCTGCGCAAACCCGTTCTGCTCAGTGCAGCCAAAGACACGCTGACGACTGCGAGAGATCTGCTGCGGGCGAGGCAGAGCTCGGGCACGGGACCGGCGCAGGCTGCAGGCTCCGCTGCTTCGCCTGCGGCGTTTCCTCCGGCGGCGGCAGCCGAAAAGACTCTCAGGGCGGGAGAATTCCTGCAGTCCTCGCCGACGGCACCTGGAGGACAATTCGTTACGGAGACGGATTTCCCCGATTCGCTGGACCAGTCGATAGCTGGGCCGGTGGATCCATTGGAAGAGTTGGAACCGGTGGCGGCGGCCGCTCCCGTGAGGCCGACCCCGGCGCCCGAACCGGCAAGCGATTTACCGGACGAACCGAAGACCCTGGAATGGTATTTGAAGACGCGGGGGGGCCGCAGTCCGCAGCCGGTTGGAGGCGGAGCGGCTGCTGCGCCAGCGCCCGCGCGGGCAACCAAGGCCGAGCTGCTCGGCTTTGATCAGACGCCGTCATATTCCGCCCCTACGACGAGCAGTTCCGAAGAAGTTGAGGCGCACTGGGCTCCACAAGCGCAGCCCGCTCAGAGCCAGTTTGTAGAGAGCGCGGAACCGACTTCTCCGGCGGAGAGGTCAGGAAGTGAATCGGGTGAGGCGCGATCGGGTCTGCGGCTTGGCAAGGGCGCAATTGTTGTGGCGGTTATGCTGGCGGGAGTGGCTATCGCCATGGCTCCGCAGGCGCCCTGGCATTCGCGGGCACTGGCATTGTGGTCACGAGCACGGCTGGCGGCACATGCCTGGCTGAATCCGCAGCCGGTAGCTCCGGCGCAGGCTCCGCCATCGCACGAGAACTTCGGGCAGGCGGGCGACGAATACAAGTTGCCGGTAGCTGAGAACATTCCGGATGCGACCACAGATCCTTCGCAGATTCGGGTTGTGCCGGTGATTGATCCAACGGCGAAGAATCCGAATAGCGCTGGCGGGGCTCAGGGTTCTAGTACAACCGGTGACTCCGGCAGCAAAGATTCCGCGCAGGCTCCGGAGATCTCCGTGCAGGAGAATCCGGCGGCGAACCCGCCATCCGCGGCCACCACTGGGAACGTAGCTCCGTCAGGAATGGCTCCGACTCAGCCAACTCCGGTCGATCCTGTGAGATCGAACCCGGTGGTAGCGGCTCCATCTCCACCCGTGCCGTTGGTGGTTCCGCCTCGATATACACCACCTGCCCCGGCGCCAAATCATGTTTCGGGTCCAGCTGCTTCGGGGAATACGGCGATTCCGTCGAGTTTGAGGTCACAGATGGCCTCGATGACTCCCGACACGGGCGGCAACAAGCCCGTGGAAGCTGCGCTGCCGTCGATCGAGCCGGTCGTCGTTGCCGAAGGCACAGAGCGCGGATTGCTGGCGGACCAGCCGGCGATTCCTTATCCGGCGGGGATCAGCGGCCAGCAGGGAACGGTGGTTTTGCAGGTGCTGATTGGCCGCGACGGTACGGTGCAGGATGCGAAGTTTCTGCAGGGATCGCTCATGTTTGCGCGGGCGGCGATTGAGGGCGTCAAGCAGTGGAAGTTCAGGCCTTATCTTATGAACGGGCGGGCGGCGTCAGTGCAGACCACGCTGACTGTGAGCTTTAAACCTGGGGCTTAGGAAGTATTTACAGGACGATGCCGCTTCCCCACGTCTGGCAAAAGATGCGAGACATGGGGCACCCAACTTTTCAATGGGGCGCCCGCAAATGGGGTAACTAACGTTCATAAGTTACCTACGGAGCAGCCTGGGGTTAGTGGGCTGCATCTATCAGATATAATGTTCCCATTCTCTAAGGAAGTAGCTCCTTCCAGAAAACGGCCAAACTGATGTCCATGAAAACCAAAGCAGCGATTCTTGTGACCTCCTTCGCGGTATTACTGTTCGTCGTCGTGGGTTCGATGGGAGGCGTGCACGCTTCGTCGAACGACGGCTCCTACCGCCAGTTGCAGGTGTACAGCGAGGTGCTGTCTCGCGTGCAGACCGAGTATGTGGAAGAGCCGAACATTCCGAAAGTGACGGACGGGGCTCTGCATGGTTTGCTGGAGTCGCTGGACTCGAACTCGGGCTACATGTCGTCGGAGGCCTACAAGGCGTTCAGGGCGCGGAAGGTTGAAGGCAAGGCAGGAATCGGCGCGGTGGTTTCGAAGCGATTTGGATATGCCGACGTGGTGTCGGTGCTGCCAGGTTCGCCGGCGGAGAAGGCCGGGGTTGAGCCGAGCGACATTTTCGAATCGATCGAAGGCAAGAGCACGCGGGAGATGTCACTGCCGGAGATTCGCAGCCTGATTGCGGGCGCTTCGGGATCGACATTGAATGTGGAAGTGGTGCGGGCGCGCAAGGCGGAGCCGCAGAAGATCACGATTACACGCGAAGTGATGAACGTTCCCTCCGTTGGCGAAAAGATGTTGGAGGACGGCATCGGGTACGTAAAGACCGAGGCTCTCACCAAGGGCAAGGCGCAGGAGATTGCGGCGAAGATTAAGTCGCTGGAGCATTCGGGCGCGAAGAAGATTTTGCTGGATCTACGCAATTGCGCCGAGGGCGACGAGAGCGAGGGCGTTGCGGTTGCCAATCTCTTCCTGAATCACGGCACGATTACCTATCTGCAGGGACAGAAATATCCCCGGGAAGCGTTCAATGCAGATGCGACGAAGACGGCCACGACGCTGCCAGTCGCGATACTGGTGAACAAGGGTACGGCGGGCGCGGCGGAGATTGTGGCGGCGGCAATTCTGGAGAACGCACGCGGGGACGTGGTTGGGGACAAAACATTCGGCGATGGCTCGATGCAGAAGACGATTGATCTGCCTGATGGCGGAGCGCTGATTCTCTCAGTGGCAAAATACTACTCGCCCGGCGGCAAAGCGATTCAGGACGTTGCCGTGACCCCGAACGTGCTGGTGGCGGACGCGGATGACTCGGTCGCGATTGACGAGGAAGAGGCTCCGGCGCACGATCAGCAGGAAGAGCATCCCAAGAAGTCGCAGGATGATCAACTGCACAAGGCGCTTGAAGTGTTGAAGAGCCGTAACAGCTAAGAAGCGAGAAGCAGATTCGCCGTCGCCGTCGCTCCGGCTTTCTCGGAATGACAAGGCAACAAAATATCGGTCGCGCGCCCGCGGGCGCGCGATTTTTCTTTTCCGCTTCCGCACCTCGCATATACTGAGTCCGATTTCCTATAAAAATTGCCCGCGATTTCAGGTTGGGGCTCGCTCTATACCGTGGAGACTATTACTCATTCGCCCGCCTCGCTCGCAATTCTCTTCCTGATCTCAGCGGCCGCGATCTTCATTGTGCATGCGGTTTTCCAGCGCCTGCACAGCCCGACTCAGAAGGGGCGCGGGCTGGAAGTTTCAGTGGAAGGACTGGGCGGCTTCAGCTATCGACAACTCGTGCTGGCCAGCTTCCTCAGCCTGTTTATGGAAATGGTGATGATCCGCTGGGTATCGTCCGAAATCAGGATCTTTGCCTACTTCAAGAACTTCGTGCTGGTGGCCTGCTTCCTGGGCTTCGGACTGGGTTGTTATCTTTGCCGGCGGCGCGTTCAGCTGTCGGCGATGATCGCACCGCTGCTGCTTCTGACAGTGCTTCTCAAGAGTCCGCTCTCGCCCTTGCACCGCACCATAGCGGAACTGCCGCAACTGCTGGGAAGCGGCGTTGAGGTGCAGGTTTGGGGGGTTCCAGCGGCGCCCACAAGCTGGCTGGGAATGTGCCTTGCGATGGCGGTGGTGGTGCCCTTGTTCGCGGTAATCGCGACCACGTTCATTCCTTTCGGGCAGCTCGTCGGTTGGTACCTGGAGAACGCGCCCAACGGGGTAGCGGCTTACAGCGTTAATCTGCTGGCCAGTCTTGCCGGAATTGCCGGATTCACGCTGCTGTGCTTTCTATACCAGCCCCCGTGGGTGTGGTTTCTGGTAGCCGCCATCGGCTCGGTGCTGGTGTTCTGGCGATACGCGGCAGGCCGAAGGGCTTTGGGCGCGACTCTGCTCGCATGCGTGGCGTTGCTGGCGATGCCGGACTACCGGAATGCGACGACCCTCTGGTCGCCCTACCAGAAGCTGATCTTGCAGCCGCTTTATAACGGGGCGGGCGAGATCAACACCTACGCTCTGTCGACAAATGACACCTGGTATCAGAAAATCGTCAATCTTTCTCCGGCTTTTGTACGGGCGCACCCGGAGGATTTCCGCCGTCACCCCGTGGAGTTGAATTCGTACAACGTGCCGTATATTTTCTACCCCTCTCCAGCCTCAGTTCTGGTGTTGGGTTCGGGCATGGGCAACGATGTGGCGGCAGCGCTGCGGAATGGCGCAGGCCGAGTGGTTGCTGTCGAGATTGATCCGCTGATTCTTAAGTTAGGGCGGAATCTGCATTTCGAACATCCTTACCAGTCACCGCGCACTGAGGTTGTTCTGAACGACGCCCGCAGTTACATCGAGAACAGCCATGAGCAATTCGACCTGATCGTTTTTTCGCTGCTCGACTCGCACACTACGGCGTCGCACTTCAGCAATATTCGCATCGATAACTACGTTTACACCCGCGAGGCTCTGCAGAGAGCGAAGGGCCTGCTCAAGCCGGATGGCTTATTAATCGTAAAGTTTCAGGTGGACAATCCGTGGATCGCCGGCCGGTTATCCGGGCTGATGCAGGACGCATTTGGCCACGACCCGATTCAGTTCCAGGGGGATGGCGGCATGTACGATACGTCCGGAAGATTCTTCATCGGAGGATCGGCGGAACGGATTGCGCACATTATGGCAGAGCCGGCGGTCGCCGCCTATCTCGCGGCCCACCCGAAGATGCCGCTTCAGTCTGCGCGCTTGACGACGGATGACTGGCCGTATTTCTACCAGCATGAGGCCGGGCTGCCCATCTCAGTGATTCTGGTTTCGCTGGCGGTGCTGATCATATGCGGCTGGTTCCTTCGCCAGACCGGCGGCGAGCGAAGTGGCGGCGAACTGCATTTCCTGTTTCTGGGAGCCGGGTTCATGCTGCTGGAGGCGCAGATTGTCAGCAAGATGGCGCTGCTATTTGGCACGACGTGGGTGGTGAATGCAATCGTCGTGTCCGGATTGTTGCTTTTGATCGTGGCGGGGAATCTTGTGTATGGATGGTTTCCGCGGATTCCATTGGGCGTGGCATATGCCGGCCTGTTCCTTACGCTGGCGGTGATGTTCGTCATGCCGACGGAGAGATTGTTCTTCCCGTCCTGGATCGTTCGCGCCATCGCTGCGACTTTGGCCCTATGCAGCCCGGTGTTTTTTGCGGGGATCATTTTTGTGTCGAGCTTCGCGCGCGCGGGATTTCGCGGGAGCGCTCTAGGATCAAATCTATTCGGCGCGTTGCTGGGCGGCTTGCTGGAATCTTCGTCGCTGTGGTTTGGCCTAAGATCGCTGACGATTCTGGCGGCAGCGTTGTATGTCCTGTCGGCGATTTTCCTGCGGCGCGCTCGAAGCGGCAGCAGCGAGGGCAGGATGGTCCAGCAGGCCAATCTGCCTGAAGTGCTATCCTGACCTCGCGCGCACATGAAGTCTCTCTACAAAAATCTTCCCGAGGTAGAGATCGGCCAGCGAAAGATCGTAGGGCGGGTACTGTTCAGCTTGCTCGTGCTGGTGGCGGCGCTGGTCGGAGCCACCGCAGGACTTCTCCTCGTCTACACCACGGACCTGCCGCAGGTCGATGCGCTCGAAGCCTACCGGCCGAGTTCAGTGACCCAGTTGTATGACGATCACGAGCGGGTCATTGGGTCATTCGCCCTGCAACGGCGCGTGGTGGCCAGTTACGACGACTTCCCTCCTGTGTTGCGCGATGCGTTGGTTTCGATTGAAGACAAAGATTTCTACACACACTCCGGCATCAACTTCTGGCGAATTATCGGCGCGGCTTATCGCGACATTGAGTCGGGCGGAAAAGTACAGGGCGCATCGACTCTGACGATGCAGCTCGCGCGGAATTTATTTCTGTCGCCGGACCGCTCATTTCATCGCAAGGTGCAGGAGACGATGCTGGCGATTCAGATCGAGCGGCGATTCACCAAGCCACAGATTTTCACGCTCTATGCAAACCAGATTTTTCTTGGTCACGGCGTGTATGGGTTCGAGGCGGCGTCAGAGTTCTATTTCAGCAAGCCGGCCAAGCAGTTGACTCTGGATGAAGCCGCGTTGCTGGCGGGCCTGCCCAAAGGGCCGTCGATCTATTCGCCGATCAGCCATGCGGATAAAGCGCAGAAGCGGCGCAATCTGGTCATCAACGCCATGCTGGAGGATGGGAAGATCACGGCGGCGCAGGCGGCTGAGGCACGCACGGCACCGGTGGTTTTGCGCCTGGCACACGATCCGAATTCGCTGGCGCCGTATTTTGTGGAGGAGATTCGCCGCTATCTGGAGAGCAAGTATGGCGCAGACCAGGTGCACGAGGGCGGACTGAAGGTCTACACCTCGCTCGACGTGAACCTGGAGGTTGCAGCGAAACTGGCGATGCTGGACGGGCTGGCGGCCTATGAGCGGCGCCACGGGTGGAAGGGAAATCTGGAAAATGTTGTAACCGAAGGGCAGCTCCTTGAGAAGTATGTTCATCCCGATTGGGATGAGGAACCCGAGGTAAGCGGGTATGTGCACGCGCTGGTGACCGCTTCTGGCACAGGAATCGCGACTGTCAAATTCGGCCGGTACACCGCGGCACTGGGGCAAGCGGACGTGGCATGGACGCACCAGAAAATTGCCGACATCCTGCAGCCCGGCGATATCTGCTACGTCAAAATTGTGACGCTGAGCGCGAACGGCGCGGCGCACGTGAGTCTGGAGCAGGACTCGGGCGCGCAGGGCGCGCTGCTGGCGATCGATAATGCGACGGGCGGAATCAAGGCGCTGGTGGGCGGACGCGACTTCAACGAATCGAAATTTGACCGGGCCACGCAGGCGCTACGGCAGGTGGGGTCGTCCTTTAAGCCATACGTTTACACAACTGCGATTGATGGTGGAGCGAGCCCGGATGACACGATTCTCGACGAACCGGTGAGTTTTGAAACCCCGTCGGGGACATATTCTCCGCACAACTACGACGACAAGTTTGAAGGAGTCATTACGCTGCGGCGGGCGCTGGCGCAATCGCGCAACATTCCTGCGCTGAAGCTGGCAAACATGTTGGGGATCAAGAATGTGATCGATTATGCGGAGCGCTTCGGCATCACTTCGAAGATTCCTCCGTATTTGCCGGTGGCGTTGGGCGCGGCGGAGATCACGCTGTTGGAGCAGACTTCGGCGTATAGCGTCTTTCCCAATGACGGCGTGCGGGTGACGCCGCGCTATATCACGCGCGTGACCGATTATGAGGGGCGCGTGCTGGAAGAAGATTTTCCCGAAGTGAAGGATGTGGTCAGCGAGCGGACGGCGCGAATCATGACTTCGATGCTGCGGGAAGTGGTGCTGCATGGCACGGGAGTCGCGGCATCGAAGTTGCCGTTTCCGGTGGCGGGTAAGACGGGAACGACCAATGATTTCACCGATGCGTGGTTTGTGGGATTCTCTCCGACGATGACCTGCGGAGTCTGGGTGGGATACGACGAGAAGAAATCTCTCGGCGCGAAAGAGACGGGGGCGCACGCGGCGTTGCCGATCTGGATGAATTTCATGACCGCGGCGATGGCGGGAAAAGATGTGGGAGAGTTTCCGCCGCCTCCCGTAGCACCGCATGCCACGGCAAAGGTGGATACGCCGGACACGGCGCCGGCAGCGGAAGAATCGCATTGATTTATGAATATTCATCAGCAACTTCTCAGATGCATCGCTGCGATTCTTGTTTTTGTTGCAACCTGCCTTGCCCAGTCATCCGAATCGGCTTCGGAAGGCCCTCTGAGGAAGTTCCTCGAGAATTACTTGACCGCGCCGGTGCTCCGTCCTGGCGAGGATCGACGGTATTCTTCAGCCTTTGTCGATCTGCGAGATGATGGAAGTCTGGAAGCGATCGTTTATCTGACGGATGGGTCGTGGTGCGGCAGCGGCGGGTGTACTACGTTGGTTTTGGCGCCGAAGGATTCTGAATACGAACTGGTCACAAAAATCACGATCACGCGGCGGCCGATCCGCGTTTTGAATAGCAAGGCAAATGGCTGGCACGATCTCAGCGTGGTCGTAGGAGGTGGTGGCATTTCGGTCTACGAGGCGAAACTTTCGTTCGACGGCAAAACTTATCCGAGCAACCCGTCGATGCCGCCTGCGCTCCGCCTCAACGCGGAAATAGCCGGGAAGGTGGTGTTGGAGCCTCAGTCTCAGTGGCTGGGTAACGGCGACGCTGAGAAAGAAGTTGAGAAGGTGTTGCGGGCGCAGCAGGAGGCGTGGAACCGGCAGGATCTGGACGCGTTCATGGCGGGATATTGGAAGTCTCCGGAGCTGACGTTCTTCTCGGACGCGAAGGAAAATCACGGGTGGCAGGCTGCGCTGGATCGTTATCGGGCGGCGTATGCGAGTCCCGGGCACGAGATGGGGAAGCTGGATTTTTCCGACCTGCGGATTGATGTGCTTGGGCCCGATGCTGCGTTTGTGCGCGGGGCCTGGCATTTGACGATGTCCGATGGCAAGACACCGCATGGAATCTTCACGCTGGTGTTTCGCAAATTTCCCGATGGGTGGAAGATCGTGCACGACCATACGTCGGCGGCGAAGGAATAACCTTTATTTGTCATCCTGAGCGAAGCGAAGAGACCTGTGTATTCCGCCGACATCATCTTTGACGCCGGCCAAGTACATAGGTCCTTCGCTTCGCTCAGGATGACAAATTTATTTTTTCAGTCGCACTTGCACTCGCGTGCCCTCGGGCAGTGATCCGGTCAGTAATTCCACTTTGCCGTTGCGCACTATGCCTTCGAATTCGGATTGCGTTTGAGGCACACTCGACGACCCCGCGGGCGAGGGCGCCCGCGCCACACTGCGGCCCGTGCCCTTGTCCATGGCTTCGTTGGCCAGGCGGTCGGCTTCCTGATTGTGCTCGCGGAGGGCGTGGCCGATGGAGAACCAATCCATTTGCGCGATCAACTCTTTCGCGCGGCCGTGCAGGTCTTGCAGCACGGCATTCTTCACTTTGTAAATGCCTTTGATCTGGCGCACCAGCAACTCGGAATCGCTGATGAGTTTCATCGCCTTCGGCCCGTGTTCGAGAGCGTATTCGAGGGCTGCGATCAATCCCTGATATTCGGCGAAGTTGTTGGTCTGGTGACCGAGATATTCGCTGAGAGTGGCCACTTTCTTGCCGGACTCGTCTTTGATCACGACGCCGTAGCCGGCGGGGCCGGGGTTACCGCGGGCGCCGCCGTCACTGTGGGCAATGAGGTGGTGCTCGGGCGGATTGTCGCGGGATTCGAACAAGTGTGGGGCGCTTCGATGGGAGTACGAGGGCATGATCGAGTTTACAACGGGCACGTAGGACCTAACTTCTTCACCACAGAGGACACGGAGGTTCACGGAGGAACTGCTAGCGTCCTGCGGCTAGCCGAGTCGCCAGGCGCGGCGGAAGGTTCGCTGCAAAAATGCGATCCTGCGCGGACTTCAGGTTGTAGGGAGTGCGGTGGAAGTGCACGACTTGCTTATCGGCGTCGAACAAAGCGAAGGCGGCACGCCAGTCTCCATCGCGCGGCTGACCAACCGAGCCGGGATTGATCAAATACCGCGTAGAGGTTTTCAGCTGTAGTGGCACGGACTCCGCCTGGCCGACGGTGCGATACTCGGGCCGGAAGCCGTCGGCGGATGCGCCATTGGCGAAGAATCCTCCTTGCAGATGGGTGTGGCCGAAAAAAGTCAGCGCCACATTGAGGGCGATGAGCGGGGCGAGCGCGTCGCCCAGCGAGACGACGTATTCGTCTTCGTCATTGGGCGAACCATGGACCAGTTGTACCTGAGGAGATTCCGGCAAAGAGACCGGACCATGGGGCAAGCGGCTGAGCCAGTCGAGGTTCTCCGGCGTCAACTCGTTGCGGGTCCACAAGGCAGCGGCGGCGGCCATGGGATTGAAGTCTTCCAGGTCCATGACACCGGTGGCGGCCTTGTCGTGATTACCACGGACAAATGTCTTGCCCAGATCTCGCGATTTGTCTGTGACCTCGTTGGGGCTGGCGCCGTAGCCGACAATGTCGCCGAGATTCACGACCGAATCAAACGACGGGGCGGCGGCCAGACAGGCATCGAGAGCTTCGAGATTGGCGTGAATATCGCTGAGCAGGAGTATGCGCAAGAAGACCCCGGACAAAGTGGGGATTATAGAACAGGCGGGAGAAAATCCCCAGCGCGTGGGTTTTGCTACTGGCGGCATCGATTCCCACGTCTCGCAAAAGAAGCGAGACCCTTCGACAGGCTCAGGGCAGGCTGTGGGGCACCCTCATTCGAGTTGTTGCAAGGAATCTAAGAGCTGGGATTCAAGACCGGGCAGCGGGCGGAGTGGCCTATCGCTACCTCGATCAGTGGTGGGAGGGAATGCGCGCATTCTGAGATGCGGAATTCGCAGCGCGGCTCGAAGGGACATCCGGCGGGCATGGCATTGAGGCCGGGGACTGTGCCTTCGATGGTGTTCAGAGGCTGGGAGCGGTTTGTCTTGAGATCGGGGACAGCGTGGAGCAGGCCGCGGGTGTAGGGATGCGCGGGAGCCTGGAAAATATCCTGCCGGGTACCGAGTTCGACCAGATTGCCGGCGTACATGACGGCGACGCGATCGGCCACTTGGGAGACAACAGCGAGGTCGTGCGAGATGAAGAGCATGGCCAGGCCGAATTTCTTGCGCAGTTCCGCGAGGAGATCGAGAATCTGCGCCTGAATGGTGACATCGAGGGCGGTAGTCGGCTCGTCGGCGATGAGCAACTGCGGGCGGTTGACGATCGCCATGGCGATCATGACACGCTGGCGCATGCCGCCGGACAGCTGGTGAGGATAGTCGCGGGCGCGGCGCGAGGCATCGGGGATGGCGACGTCGTTCATGGCGGCCACGGCGCGATGGCTGGCTTCGCTTTCCGAGATAGCATGGTGCGCCCGCACCGCTTCGGCGATCTGATCTCCGACGCGCATGACGGGATTGAGAGCGGTCATGGGCTCCTGGAAGATCATGGCGATTTGCGAGCCGCGGAGCTGGCGCATGGAATCGTCGGGAAGAACGGAGAGATTCCGGGCGGAACCGTTTTCGGCGAACAGAATCTCGCCAGAGACGCGCGCCTGGGCCGGCAACAACCGCATGATGGCGAGCGACGTAACGGACTTGCCTGAGCCGGATTCGCCGACCAGGCCGAGAACTTCGCCTTGCCCAATGGAAAAACTGAGATCGCGCACTGCGGCCAGTGTTGGGGTGGGGACAGCCGCCCCCGGCCGCCCGGCGGCCGGGGAGAAGTCGATGTTCAGGTCGCGAACTTGCAGCAGTGCTGGCACGGAACCATGTTAGCAGCGGACAGAGTCACCCTTCGAGCGATGGACAGCGGGGAGCGGCTGTCCCTACATGAGCTTCGCGCTACTGGCCCAAAATCAGGGGCAAACCGTTTTTGTTATTGCCAATCACGACCACTTTGGAATTCGGGCTCTTGGCCAGATTTTCTGTAGCTTCAATTCCCTTCCATTCGAGCAGTGATGGCGTGATGCCCTGCGCGACGATCTGCTGGAAGTCGCGGACGCCGGCGGCTTCGATGCGCTTACGCTGCGCTTCCTGGGTTTCTTTCTGCAGGCGGAAATTCATGGCCAGCGATTCCTGCTCGGCCTGCTGCTTGGCCTCGATCGCAGCCTTCAACGTGGCGGGGAGCTGAATATCGCGCAGCAGAACGTTCTCGACCGAAATACCTCGCTTGTTGAGTTCGGCGGTAATTTGATCCGTAATCTGCTTGGCCACCATCTCGCGCTCGCCGGTATAGAGGGCGTTGGCAGTATGGGAAGCGGTGGCTTCGCGAATGGCGGAACGCAATGTCGGCTCAACCACGACATTCTCGTAATCAGCGCCAATGTGCTGGAAGACGTCGGCGGCGCGGTCGGGATTCAGATGGTAGATGAGCGAAGTGTCGAGGCTCATCATCAGGCCCTCGCTGGAGGGAACGCTGGCCGATTCCTTGATGGTCTGGGTTTGAATCGACATTTCGTTGTTGGTCTTCAGCGGATTGATGACGTGAATGCCCTCGCCAAGGGTCTCGCCGGTCACCTTGCCGAAGAGCGTGAGCACGCCGACGTGGCCGGTGCCGACACGAGTCACCGAACTGAAGAAGAGAATCACGAGCACGAAAGCGAGGATGCCGAGGCCGATGAGCCGAAGTAAAGGGCCAGTGTGGCCGCCGCCGGTGTCGATTACCCTGCCGCGAGTAGGATCAAAGATTGTCATAGTTGTTCTCCGCAGCGATTCTACGCGTTCAGGAGAAGATGTGGAGCTTTGCAGGAAGGCACCTGCGGGGAAGTGAATCTTGCCCGATGCTGGCCGCATCTCTTACAGTACATCTATGAGCAAGATTCTGATTCCTACTCCGTTACGTCAGTACGTGGGCAAACAGGCATCGGTAGAGGTGACGGGTGCAACTGTCGCTGAAGCGATGAGCGCGCTGCTGGAACAGCACCCGGATTTGCGCAAGCACCTTTATACCGAGGAGGGAAAGCTGCGGGCTTTCGTGAACGTCTACGTGAACGATGAGGACATACGCTACCTGCAGAAGGAAGCGACCGAGTTGAAGGCTGGGGACCAGATTTCGATCGTGCCTTCAATCGCCGGGGGCGCGGTAGGCTTGTAGGAATCCCTTCGGCTTCGCAGCCGCATGCGCTTCGCGCATCCGGCTTCTCCGCTCAGGATGACACTTATAAGTGCACAACACTTTCTATGGCCACTACGACTGAAATCCCGGCAACTCTGAATAAAGACGAGATCCTGCGCTACTCGCGGCATTTGATCATGCCTGAAGTCGGCATGGAGGGGCAGCAGAAACTGAAAGCGGCGAGCGTATTGTGCATCGGCACGGGCGGGCTGGGATCTCCGCTGGCACTGTATCTGGCGGCGGCGGGCGTGGGCACGCTCGGCCTCGTCGATTTTGACGTGGTGGATTACACCAACCTGCAGCGGCAGATCATTCACTCGACCGCCGACGTGGGACGGAAGAAACTGGATTCGGCGGCGGACAAACTCAAGGGGATCAATCCGTTTTTGAATCTGCGGACTTTCGATACCAGGCTGAGCAGCGCGAATGCGCTGGAATTGTTTCGCCAGTTCGACATCGTTGCCGACGGCACCGACAACTTCCCGACACGTTATCTGGTCAACGACGCGTGCGTGCTCACGGGGAAGCCGAATGTCTACGGATCGATCTTCCGGTTTGAAGGCCAGGCGAGCGTATTCGCCACGAAAGATGGCCCGTGCTACCGGTGCTTGTATCCGGAGCCGCCACCGCCGGGGCTGGTGCCATCGTGCGCGGAGGGCGGCGTGCTCGGTATTCTGCCGGGGCTGGTGGGCGTGATGCAGGCCACGGAAGTGATCAAGCTGATTCTCGGCATCGGCGATCCGCTGATCGGGCGACTGCTGCTGGTCGATGCGCTGGGCATGAAGTTCCGCGAACTCAAGCTTCGGAAAAATCCGGACTGCCCGGTGTGCGGGACGCATCCGACGGTAACGAAGCTGATAGACTACAACGAGTTTTGTGGAATTCGCGGGGAGGAAAAACCGGTGAGCAGTGGGGTTCCGGAAATTCAAGTCGAAGAGTTAAAGCGGCGGCTGGACGCGAAGGAAGATTTATTTGTGCTTGATGTGCGCGAACCGCACGAGTATCAGATCTGCAATCTGGGCGGATATCTGATTCCGCTGAACGATCTGCCGAAGCGCGTGAACGAACTCGATTCGAGCAAGGAGATCGTGGTGCATTGCAAGATGGGCGGGCGCAGCGCGAAGGCCGTTGCATTCCTGCAGCAGGCTGGATTCTCCAAGGTGCACAACCTGGCGGGAGGAATTCTGGCGTGGTCGGATCGGGTGGATCCGAAGGTGCCGAAGTATTGAGAGTTGGTCGTCGGCCTTTGGTCGTCGGTCGTCAGTAGCCGCTATCTGGGGAGCCCGATGGGCTCCCATTTTCGTTGGCGATGCTATCGGGCGCGACTCGCGCCAGAACGGCAATTTAGGAAGTGACGAAGAACGTACGAGCGCCGGCAGCAGTGTGTGAAGGATCGGCGTGACGAATCGAAATGGCCATGGCAGCGGCTAAAGCCGGATTCCTCTTTGCGGCTCTTTGCGGCACGCCTTAAAGGCGTGCCCTGATACGAATC
>Ga0075017_100000963_pt1 | contig 17159 bp, 20 predicted proteins | sample AleBraG_ABR_2012_FD_71475 | JGI IMG/M metagenome (GOLD analysis project Ga0075017, IMG submission 71475) | Freshwater sediment microbial communities in response to fracking from Pennsylvania, USA - Alex Branch Run_MetaG_ABR_2012 | ecosystem: Environmental > Aquatic > Freshwater > Creek >... | reverse complement strand
GTTCGGGCGTCGGCCCCCAATCCTCCAATTCGCGGGGGAAAATGTCTGTGTCGCCCTCGATCGGCTCGTCCAATGAGAACTGATTTGGGCGGCGCTTGCGGAGCCGCATCAAGGCTTCATTGGCAGCGATTCGTACGAGCCAAGTATAGAACCGTGAATCTCCGTGGAAATCTTGGAGGTGCGCGTAGGCTTTCAAGAAGGCATCCTGCATAGCATCTTCGGCGTCTTCATGATTTCCGGTGATGTTCCTTGTGAGACGGAAAATCTTGCCTTCATAGCGATTGACAAGTTCTTCGAATGCCGCGGCATCCCCAGATTGGGCGGCTGCGACTAACAGATGTTCGTCATCGCGAGCGATGGTTGAGGATAGACGATGTGGGCTGGGTGCGTTCAAGGTGTCTAAAAGGCCCCAAAATGTAGCCCCGTGACCTTTCTGAGTCGTGAGTATAGCATTCAACATCTGCCGGCCCGCCCGCCAACCTCATACCCTAGTTTTGATGAGGGTGAGGGTGGCTGGGATTCAGAAAAATGGGTAAAACGGTCGCCTGGCCCGGGTGAAAGCGAGGCGACCCTATTGATTGCCTTGGCCCGAATTACATGACCGGCGAACTGAACTTAGCTTCACCGAGATTGACTTCTGCGAACGCGCACCAGATCACGACTTTGGACACATTCTTGACGTAGGAAGGCAGAACGATTTCCTTCTTGTAGTTACTGCCGATGAACGCTTTCGTCTTGAGCTTGTCGAGCAAATAGACATTGCCGTCGGAATCCACAACCTGCCAGTGCGGGTCCGGTGTGTCCGGCACAACGAAATCGTCCGACAGAGTGAGGACGCTCTTGCCATCCTTAATGCTGTGCGTAACGGTTCCTTTGTTGGCCTTTGGTCCTTGGAATTGCGATGAGGTGTGCGAGCCGCTCTGCGCGAACGCGCCGGAAGCGCTAAGCCCCAGTGCGGTAACGACAAGAACCGCAAACATCACTTTCATAATGCGAGACATATTCATTTAAGTTCCTTTTCTTTTAGTTTTTGCGAGCACTTTCAGGACTGAATTTGAATCGCAAACGATTCATGGGGCGCGATTGCGAATCACAGCCCCGATTTCCGGTCCCAAAGATTTCCCGCGCAAGGGTGTGATACGGAAAGGTTCGAAAGGTTTCAGTTTTGTCCGTGGATCTGAATTAAACGGACCATCATTTTGAGCCATTCCGGATTCTTTGGAAAAATTGTGAAACTTTTCCGGCGACACCGATTCTGATGAATTGAAAGCGGTGGAAGATTTGCAGCTCTGATGCTTGTTCAGCGCCCCGTCAATCCAGATGTTCGACAAAATTCGGGAGGGAAACGAAATGGATCTCATGGGATCAGTAGAAGTATCATCAGGGTCTTCGCCGCACGTTACGTCTCTTAAGGAGTCGCCCGACTTCCTATCCGCAACGCGGGGCGTGCTTGTTCAAGGGCTATCCCTGCTATTTGAACTAGACGATCGGAAATACTCCGAGCTCTGTAGCGGATCGTTTCAGGCTTCGATCGGACAGCACTACCGTCATGTCCTCGAGCATTTCGAGTGCTTGCTGTTCGGGATGCAGTCCGGTGAGATCGATTACGGCCAGAGGGAACGGAACCGCAGGTTAGAGACTGAAGTGACCTATGCCTGCATCGCGACCTGTGATGTTCTAAGGACTCTGAAGCGCGAGTCAGGAGCGAACTGGTACCGCAATTGCCGAGTTAGAGTTAGCGTCGGCTACGAAACAATGCAGCCGTCAGTTGTGGAGTCTAACCTAGCCCGGGAGCTAGTATATTGCGCACGCCACGCCATTCAACATTACACAATCATCAAGATGCTCTGCGCCTCAGAGGGCATCAAGGTGCCAGCCGGTTTTGGGATTTTGGCGCCAACGGTTACAAGATCAGCTCCAGGCTTTCAGCCAAGCGTCGAAAGTGCCGCAGTTCAGGCTTGATGAGGTCAGGCTACCTGCCAGGACAAAGCAAATCAAGCAACTCCACCGCCATCATCGAGACGATTCACGGAATTTTTCTGAATCCGGAGAAAGCAACACGGCATCCCATAACCGCACAGAAGATTGGCGACTTGAAGGGGGCTGTGCCTTATGGACGACGTTTACCTGATTAATCTGGCAAAGACAGAACTTAGAGAAGCCTACAACACAGGCGATGTCGAGCGTCTAGTCTCTGTTTTTGCCGATTCGATGATTGACTTCAGCCAGGAAACGCCTACCAGATATGGTGCGGATGCCAAAGATTCGCTCGCCAAGCGCGCTGGGGAGCTACTGGACGTTCACAATGTCCGCTTGAATATTTTGGTGGTGAATATAGTGGTTCTGGGCGACCTTGCGTACGACCGTGGAATTCACGAGTTTACATTTACACCCAAAGGTGGTGGTGCGCCGGTTCGCCGAAGGGAACGTTACCTTGAAATCTGGCAAAAAGACAAAGCTGGACAGTGGAAGATCACGGTATTCATGAGCAATTCAGACGTTGCGGAGCGACTAGGCGGGCAGGCCAGTACCTGGTTTTTAGGTGAGACCGCGGAGAGAGCAGCCGGCTAGTAGTCGAATTCAAGTTTCGTACTCTATTCGCGGCAAGTTACTTGTTGCGCAGCTTGTCGTACAATCGCAGGCTGAATCCCTGGGGCATCTGATATTCGATCCCGTCTCCCACGAGTTTCACAACATTACGGGTACCATCCAGTATGGCTTTGCAGTGCGCACAATTCTTGAAGTGGGCTTCCATTCGCGCGCGCAGCTCTGCGTTAACCTCCTGGTCCAAGAAATTGGAGACTTCCTTCCAAACCTCTAGGCAGCTTATCTCGATCACCGTCATTGGATGCGCGTCGCCCGGCAAAGTTTCACCTGGACGGGATCGCTCCAAGGCTACCAGGGTCTCACCTTTTCGTATTCCTGCTTGCCGGAGTACCAGCTCCCGTCGATCCCGGGCGCCAGGGCATCCCGCATCTGGAACCTTGCCCGGAGGAGCCTGGTTTTGACGCTCCCTTCTGTAATGCCCAGTACCTGAGCAGTCTCTTGAATACTCAGGTGCTGAACATCCCTCAGTATAAGCACTTCCCTGTATTTCGGGGGTAGGGAGTTTAAGGCTCGTTTCAATGCCTCACGCAACTCCTGCCGCTGGAGCGTTTCGGATGGGATTTCCCGCCAGTCGGCATAATCTTTGGGAAAATAGTCACCCTGCTCATCGGTTTGCTGTTCATCAACCGAATCGTAGAGGTGTCTGCGGTCTTTGCGGAGCCTGAGCCGCGCTTCATTGATGGTGATTTGAATCAGCCAAGTGCTGAATTTGGCCTCGCCACGGAACCGAGACAGGGCTGAGAAGGCCTTCAGAACCGCCTCTTGTGCCACTTCTTCGGCGTCCGCAGAATTATTGAGGATAGACATGGCGGCGGTGAAAACCCCGCGCTCGCAAGGCTGAACCAGGCTATAGAAAGCCTCTTTGTCCCCCTGACAGACGCGCAGTATGAGCTCTGACTCCGTGGTGCCAGAGTTCGGCTTGACTGTCTCGGTCGACACGAATTCCCGCCTTAACTAACACGAAATAAGGAATTTATACACGGCCCAGGAAAACTCCCTCTGAAAACTTTGTTAAAACCTTAACGGATGGCCTAAAAGATTTCGGTGCACATCACCAAATTCCACTCCGCAATGGCTATCGGATGTGCCAGCCTTTTGGAAGGTCGCAAGTATTTAAGGAATATTTTGAGGGTTGTAACGGCGCTCCGGCATATTCTCACACCAAACTCTGTTACTTATTGTTTCTATCCGAATCCTATCGCGCGTGAGCAAGACTCCCATCTCGCCAGCGCTTACCACACCGCACCGTCCAGCTGCTCGCTTGACCGCTGGCGGTAAGGTGGCTTCACTGATCGGTGGGGCCAGGAACGCGATGGCTCGGCATTGGCCTGAGTACTTGATGGAGTCGGCCGAGCTCGGCCTCTTCATGATTTCTGCGTGCGTATTTACCGCTTTGCTCCAGCATCCTGGTTCACCGCTCGTGCGCCTGTTACCAAGCGGATTTGTCAGAAATGCACTCATCGGTTTGGCCATGGCACTGACGGCGGTGGCGATTATTTATTCAGCATGGGGAAAGCAATCTGGCGCGCACATGAATCCGTCCATTACGCTCACATTTTTCCGCCTCGGAAAGCTAGATCCCTGGGATGCGCTGTTCTACGTCATCGCGCAGTTTTTCGGGGGAGTCTCGGGCGTAGCGGTAGCTTCACTGATTCTTGGAATGGCGGTAGGCCACCCAAAGGTGAACTACGCAGTCACACAACCGGGCTCCTGGGGTGTAAAAGGCGCGTTCGAGGCCGAGGTGCTAATCTCTTTCCTACTGCTTCTGACCATCCTCTCGGTTTCCAATCACAGGACGCTGGCGCGATACACGGGGTTGTTCGGCGGAATCCTGATCGCCTCCTTTATTACGTTTGAAGCGCCGTTCTCCGGCATGAGCATGAATCCAGCGCGGACGTTTGGCTCCGCATTCATAGCGAACTCTTTTGACGCGCTCTGGGTCTATTTTGTAGCGCCTCCGCTCGGAATGCTGGCAGCAGCGGAGGTGTATGTGAGACTGCGCTCGGTCCGCGCGGTGCATTGCGCTAAATATCATCACAACAACAACAAGCGTTGCATTTTTCGTTGCCGATTCGCCGAGCTTGCTAACCAAGAGACTTCGGGTTCCACGGAATAATCTCGATTCGAAGCATTCGCAGTGGAGACAGACACGATGGCTCAGGACAAGCACTACGACGTAATCATTATCGGGACCGGCGCGGGCGGGGGAACCCTGGTGCACGCACTCGCTCCCACCGGGAAGAGTATTCTACTTCTTGAGCGCGGTGACTATGTTCCCCGCGAAAAAGCTAACTGGGATTCGCGTGCCGTCAATGTCGAGGCCAAGTATCAGACCAGGGAAGAGTGGCGGGACAAGGACGGCAAGGCGCTGCGTCCGCACACCAACTACTACGTCGGAGGCAATACCAAATTTTACGGTGCTGCCCTCTTCCGCATTCGCAAAGAAGATTTCGGCGAAATTCGCCACTTCGGCGGGGTCTCACCAGCCTGGCCCATCTCGTACGATGATCTCGAACCGTATTACTTAAGAGCGGAAAGGCTCTACCAGGTTCACGGAACGCGCGGCGAGGACCCCACCGATCCTGCTGCCAGCGGCCCTTACCCGCATCCGGCCATCAGCCATGAGCCGCGCATCCAGCAGCTCAGCGACGACTTCCAGCGACTTGGACTGAAACCGTTCCACACGCCCCTCGGCTTACAGCTTGACGAAAAAAATCCTCATGCCAGCAAGTGCATCCGCTGCGATACCTGTGACGGCTATCCCTGCCTTGTAGATGCAAAGTCCGACGCGCAAGTGCTGTGCGTAGACCCAGCGCTACGCTTTCCCAATGTGACTCTGTTGACCAACGCCTACGCCGAGCGATTGGAAACAACTTCGTCAGGCAAGGAGATATCGCGAGTGGTTGTCAGCCGCAACGGCGCCAGAGAAAACTACTCGGCTAGCCTGGTAGTGGTGTCGTGCGGAGCGATTAACTCCGCCGCGCTGTTGCTTCGCTCCGCCAACGAGAAGCACCCTCGGGGACTCGCCAATGGCTCAGATGTAGTCGGCCGCCATTACATGGGCCACACAAACTCTGTCATGCTGGCGCTCTCGAAGTGCCCGAATCCCACGATCTACCAGAAATCGCTTTCCGTAAACGACTTTTACTTTGGCTCGAAGGAGTGGAACCACCCAATGGGCCACATCTCGTTTGTCGCGAAACTCGATGGTACGGCGCTCTCGGCCGGCGCCCCGGCGATCGCTCCGGGCTGGACTCTGGACCTCATGGCCAAGCATACCCTGAGCTTTTGGATTACCTCGGAAGATTTGCCGGATCCAAACAATCGCGTCACCCTCGACCGCGACGGGAAAATCGTTCTCCAGTACAAGCCCAACAACGAGGAACCGCATCGCCGTTTGCTCGCCAAGCTGAAAGAGCTCATGCAGCAACAGACCAAATGCGGTGTGCATGGCCACGAGTGTCATGAAGGACTTTTTGCGCGGAATTTGTTTGTCGGTGAGCGCATTCCACTTGCGGGCGTTGCGCACCAGAACGGCACGATTCGGTTCGGCAAGGATCCCAAGACATCTGCGCTCGACACGAATTGCAAAGCGCACGAAGTGGACAATCTCTACGTCGTCGACGGCAGCTTTTTCCCGTCCAGCGCCGCTGTTAACCCTGCCCTAACCATCATGGCCAATGCACTCCGCGTTGGCGACCACTTGAAACAGCGATTGGGCGTCACAACCGCCTCGGGGGATCGCTCCCGAGTACCGTCGTTTGCAGGAGTACAAAATGCGGTCTAAGCCATTCCGGGCCCTAATTCTGGCTACGGCGTTGTCCCTAGGAGGGACGCTGTCACTTACTCTGGCAGCGCCTCAGAGCTCCTCTCCTGCCGGTGTAAAGATTCGCAGCATCGGCACCATCCTCATCACAGTGGGTGATATGGACCGATCTCTGGATTTCTATTCGCACGTTCTCACATTCGAGAAGGTATCGGACACGGAGTTGGCTGGCGACGACGTCGAGCACCTCTTCGGTGTGTTTGGGGCACGCGTCCGGGTGGTTCGGATGAAGCTAGGCGATGAATCTGTCGAGTTTGTCCAATTTCTCGCGCCACGTGGTCGCTCGATTCCAGCCGATTCCCGAAGCAACGATCTTTGGTTTCAGCACATCGCCGTCATCGTAAGCGACATGGACCGCGCCTATCAGATTCTTCGACAAAACAAGGTAGAACACGCTTCCTCTGGACCGCAGCGCCTGCCCGATTGGAACAAGAATGCCGGTGGCATCAAGGCCTTCTACTTTAAGGATCCGGATGAGCACCCTATTGAAATCCTCGAGTTTCCAGAGGGCAAGGGAGATCCGAAATGGCATCGCGGCACTGACCGCCTGTTTCTCGGGATCGATCACGCGGCCATTGCCGTCTCGGACACAGATGCAAGCCTCAAGTTCTACCGCGATCTGCTCGGTTTGCGGGTTGCCGGAGAAAGCGAAAATTACGGATCAGAGCAAGAACACCTCAATAATGTGTTCGGCGCACATCTCCGGATCACCGCGCTGCGCGCCCCAACCGGGCCCGGAATAGAACTCTTGGAGTACTTGAGCCCGCGCGATGGGCGCCCCTTCCCTGCTGATGAGCACGCAAACGACCTTGTCCATCGCGAGACGATTTTGATGACGCCGGATGCAGAAGCAGCGGCGTCCCGGCTCGTCGCAGCAAGAGTGAAGTTTGTATCTTCTGGCGTTGTCGCGAATCACATGCAAATGCTCGGGCTTAGTAAGGCATTTATCGTGCGTGACCCTGACGGCCATGCCATCGAAATTGCGGCGCCATGAGCAGTTCCGGAACTAGGAGTGTGGTTTTTGACAAAGCACGGAAATAAGAATGAAAAGCGGCCTTTCAAGGATGCGCATCACGAAAGCCCGATACGGTTCAAGAACGAATTGATTCATGAATTCGCGAATATGCTCACTGCTGTGATCGGTTACAGCGAACTCGCACTTCACGCAATCGAAGATTCCCATCCAGCGCGGGAGTGGCTCGAGAAAATTCGCAAGCATACCAGGGACCTGGGAGCCTTGCTCAATAAATTGATAGCCCTGAAGCAGCCGAAACTTGGTGAAAAACTGTGAACGCCGAAGAAAAACGTCTCGAAGAAGCCCGGACACGCAAAGCGCATTGGAAGCGCTGGGGGCCCTACGTCAGCGATCGCGCTTGGGGAACGGTGCGCGAGGACTACAGCGCGACCGGAGAAGCCTGGGAGTATTTCTCGCACGATCACGCCCGCTCGCGCGCTTATCGCTGGAACGAGGATGGCCTGGCGGCGATTTGTGACCGCCATCAATTCGTCTGTTTCGGCCTTGCTCTTTGGAACGGGGCCGATCCGATCCTCAAGGAGCGTCTTTTCGGCCTAACCGGGAACGAAGGCAATCACGGCGAGGACGTGAAGGAATACTACTTCCACCTGGACAGCACGCCAACGCACTCCTACATGAAATTCCTTTACAAGTATCCGCAGCGCGCCTATCCCTATGGGCAACTGGTCGAAGAAAACCGACGCCGCTCGAAACAGGATCCTGAGTTTGAGCTGCTCGATACCGGTGTCTTCAACGAAAGCCGTTATTTTGATGTTGTCGTCGAATATGCCAAAGCCGCCCCGGAAGACATCCTCATTCGTATCACCGCAAACAATCGCGGACCGGAACCGGCCCCCGTCCATCTCCTTCCTACCATTTGGTTTCGCAATACCTGGTCCTGGAATCAAAACCAAGTCAAGCCAGTCGCAAGGAAGGTCGATGCTGCAGGCAAATACAAAACGATCGCGCTCGATCATCCTGAATCCGGAAAGCTCTGGCTTCATTGTCAGGACGCGGCTGAAATTCTCTTCACGGAAAACGATACGAATACGCAACGGCTTTACGGCCATCCCGGGCCGGCGTACGCCAAGGACGGCATCAACGATTACATCGTCGCGGGCAAGAAGGAGGCGGTGAACCCCGGGCAAACCGGCACGAAAGCTGCCGCGCACTACTCTTTTGAAGTTCCCGCGGGCGGTAGCGTGACTATCAAGCTGCGCCTCACAAAAGAAAGCCCTGCTTCCGAGAAGAATCCGCTGGGCAACGAATTCGACCGTATCTTTGTAAAACGCCAGGAAGAGGCCGATGAATTCTACGCCAATGTGATCCCTGCTTCCTTGTCCGAAGACGGCCGCAACGTCCAACGCCAGGCTTTTGCAGGGCTCCTGTGGTCCAAGCAGTTTTATCACTACGCGCAAAGGGATTGGCTCTCCGGTGATCCAGCACAACCAGCTCCCCCGGAGCAACGCAAGAGCGGCCGCAACAGCGACTGGTCGCACATCTACAACGCCGACGTAATTTCCATGCCAGACAAGTGGGAATACCCGTGGTACGCTGCCTGGGATTTGGCATTTCACTGCGTCCCTCTGGCGCTTGTCGATCCGGATTTCGCCAAAGAACAACTGGTCCTGTTCCTCCGCGAATGGTACATGCATCCCAACGGCCAGCTTCCAGCGTACGAATGGGCGCTCGGCGATGTGAATCCACCCGTTCATGCGTGGTCCGCTTGGCGCGTTTACAAAATTGAAAAGAAAGCCCGCGGAAAAGGCGATCGAGCTTTTCTGGAACGCGTGTTCCAGAAACTCATGCTCAACTTCACCTGGTGGGTCAACCGCAAAGACGCGGAAGGAATGAACCTGTTTCAGGGCGGGTTCCTCGGTCTGGACAATATTGGCGTCTTCGATCGCAGCGCGCCACTTCCGACTGGGGGCCATATTGAACAGTCCGACGGCACTGCGTGGATGGCCATGTACACCCTCAACATGCTCGCCATCGCTCTCGAACTCGCCAGCGAAAATCCTGTTTACGAAGACGTCGCAAGCAAGTTCTGGGAGCACTTCCTCTACATCGCCAATGCCATGAGCCATCGCGGCGACGGCATGGACTCGATGTGGAACAGCGAAGACGGATTTTTCTACGACGTGCTGCATCTCCCCAATGGCGAGCGCAAGCCGATGAAGGTGCGTTCCATGGTCGGCCTCATACCCTTATTCGCGGTTCAGACCCTTGAGCCGGAACTTCTGGAGCGACTGCCCAATTTCAAACGCAGGCTGGAGTGGTTTATCGAGAACCGTCGCGACCTGACATCCAACCTCGCCTGTATGCGCACTCCAGGACTGGGCGAACGAAGATTGCTTTCGATCGTCGACGCCGACAAGCTCCGTCAGACTCTCGGCTACATGCTGGATGAAAGCGAATTCCTCTCTCCTCATGGCATTCGTGCCCTCTCGCGTCATCACCTGGACAATCCCTACGTTCTCAGCGTGCATGGCACGGAACACCGCGTCGACTATCAGCCCGCGGAGTCTAAGACGTCGCTCTTTGGCGGCAACTCCAACTGGCGTGGGCCCATCTGGTTCCCGATGAATTTCCTGCTCGTCGAATCCCTCCAAAAGTTCCATCATTATTTTGGTGACGAATTCAAAGTGGAATTCCCCACTGGCAGCGGCCAAGAATTTACACTTGCCGAAGTTGCTGGAGAGATCTCTCGTCGTTTGAACAGAATCTTTCTGCGCGGTGAAGACGGTCGCCGCCCCGTCACTGGAAATTTGGAACTCTTCCAGCAGGACCCCCACTGGAATAATCTGATTCTCTTCCACGAATACTTTCACGGCGACACCGGGAGCGGCGTCGGTGCAAATCACCAAACTGGGTGGACTGGACTAATCGCGAAGCTCCTGACCCAAAGCGGCGAAACTCGCGAAAAGAAAAATGAAATTCGATCAAAGAGTGCAGCGAGTTGAGCGTGATGCCGCAGGAATCGGATTTTACGATTCCATGGGCCTTTCTTATAACCTTGTTCGTATCAAAATCGAAGCGAGGGTGTAACCATGAAAAGAGATGGTTCTGAATCAAAAAAAGGAGATCGTGGACAGTGACCAGGCAGCACACGACGATCATTTATTGCATTGGCATATTTGTCGCAAGCTGGGTGTTGCAACTCAGTGGGATTCGCGCTGTCCGTGGTGACCTTGAAAATGGGGCGATTACGCCCTGGCTCGTGGTCGCAATGTTTACACCAGCACTTGGCGTTCTCCTCTTAATGGCATTCTACAAGCCGGTTCGGGAGCAAGTCCTGTGGAAGGCAAATTGGCGTGCGTTCACGTTCGCACCCTACTGCGTTCTGATCCCTACGTTTGTTTCGTTTGGCATGATTGCGATCTTCAGCTGGATGGGTTGGGGGCGGTCTGCCTGGTTCGAGTTTTCGCATGCTGGAGTAAAGGTGTTGGCCGGGCGCTGGCTGCTCGGCCAAGGAACTCAAAGTTGGCCATTGTTCCTATGCAACATCGCCACAACGGCAACCGCATACTCATTAGTCGCGATGATTTTAGGCGCTGGCGAGGAGCTTGGATGGCGCGGTTACCTTCAAGGAAGACTAATCGAGCGTTTCGGATTGTCCAGAGGAGTTATTGTTCTGGGGCTCTTGTGGTCGTTCTGGCATTTGCCGTTGCTTCTGGCGGGTTACAACTATCCTGAGCACCCTGTATTGGGCGCGCTCGTACTGTCTCCGCTTCTGCTGGTGGCGGCATCATTTTTTATGGCCTGGCTAACGATGCGCACCCAAAGCTTTTGGCCAGCTGCGCTTGCTCATGGCGCGGGCGATTCCATCCAAGGCGGCTTGACCTCGAGTATCAAAACTAGCTTACCTGGTCTGTACATGTACCTTACTGAACTGACCCTCATTTCGATTCTGGGAGTGATTTTTTACATTTTGTTGAGCCGTCGAACAAGATTCCCAAGTAAATTGCACCGAGCCACCTTTGGCGCACCGCAAGGAATGAACCAAACTGGATCGACCAGTCTGGCGAAGCTCCTGACCTGGAGCGGCGAAGCCCGTGAAAAGAATACGGAGTTTCGATCAAAAAGTGCATCGAGTTAAGGAGAGCGTGATGAAAGCAATAGCGGTATTGCCTGGCAAAGCTGGAAGCGTGCATCTGGCGCAGGTACCAAAACCAAGCGTCGCCGACGTTCGGAATGGCCGCGGCGTCCTGGTGAAGATACTTCGCGTCGGTGTGGACGGCACGGACAAGGAAATCAATGCGGCAGAATATGGAGCCGCCCCCGATGGCAGCAACTATCTGATAATTGGGCATGAAAGTTTTGGCCGGGTCGAAGAGGTTGGCCCAAGTGTTACAGAATTCAAGCCCGGCGATTACGTCGCGCTCACTGTGCGCCGTCCCGGTTCGAGTCTCTATGATCAGATCGGCACTTACGACATGACGACCGACGACACCTACTTTGAGCGCGGGATCAACCTGCGCCACGGCTTTCTCACCGAATACGTCGTCGATGAACCGGAATACATCATTCGCGTACCGGAAAACCTGAAAGAAGCGGGCGTGCTGATGGAACCGATGAGCGTGGCGCAGAAAGCGATTGAACAGGCTTACCGCATCCAGCAGCGCCTCCGGGTATGGTGTCCCAAGCGTGCAGCGGTACTCGGAGCAAGCACACTGGGCCTTTTGTCGTCGCTGGTCCTCAGGTTGCGCGGCCTTGAAGTCACTACATTTGGTAACACTATGCCGCCATTCCTGAATTCAAGGCTCCTTGAAGAACTTGGCGTGCGTTACGTCAGCACCAAAGAGACGTCGCTAGCTGATGCCTCCGCAAAGTACGGCCCGTTCGATCTGATTCTCGAAGGAACTGGTTATTCACCACTTGTGTTTGAAGCGATGAATGTTCTCGCAAAGAACGGTGTGCTAGCCATGGTGAGCGTTACCGGGGGCTCCCGCCAGCTTGAGGTTCCCGCTGACAAGATCAATCTCGGTTTTGTGCTCGGCAACAAGGTTGCGTTTGGAAGCGTCAACGCGAATCGCGAATACTTTGAAACGGGTGTAAAGGACCTCGCGACTGCGGAACTCCAATATCCCGGGTGGCTCAAGAAGCTTCTTACTCACCCCGTGAAGGGTTTGGAGAACTACGCCGAGATCATTCGCCTGCTCACCGATACAAAGGGAGCAATCAAAGTATACTGCGAGGTCGCAGCAATCGAAGGCCAGCAAACCGCAACCGCGGCAAGCTAATAGGTATTTTTTCAGAAGTCCGGGGAGGAACCAATGAGTGATGTGATTTATGTCTCCAAATCGCGGATCGAACGCAGGAAGGGTCCGCTTCGCATCGCCTATGTTGCCGGCGAGCCTCAACCGGTGGTTTTCAGTGTGCACGGCGCCATCGCGAAGCACTACAAAGTGGATCCGGCAACTCTCACCGAATCCCACGCTGCGACGCTCGATTACGTCATCGCAGCCATCGCGGGTTGAATGCTAGGTACCTTTGGAGGTGCGCTGGAAGCGCGCCAAATCGATGCGAGCAACGGGCGGCTGACCGGAGAGATTACCGGTGAGGTTGAGACCGAGGACGGCGTGCTGGTCATCCGCAGGATCCATGTCGAGATGCGCCTGGCTGTGCCGGAAGAAGCAAAGCCCGTTGTAGATCGCGTCCACCAAGTCTACCCCATGCATTGTCCACTCTATCGAACCTTCCACAAAACGCTCCAGCTTACTTCTTCGTGTACGCTGGCGGCTCGAGCGGTTTGACCAACCGTTTGTGAGCACCCTCACCGAATGCATCTTTAGCCGGCCGCGCTGAGCTTCAAGGAGCTTCAATGCAGGATGAATCAGAAAAGCCTCATGCTTTGGTTTGCACTGAAGTTTGGGGCGGCAATCGAAAAGTCGTTCGCACAGTAAAGCTGCCAAGCCTAATGGCGTGGGTAGTCTCTGCTCCAATTAACGAGAAAGAAGGTGGCGGCGACGTTCACTATATGTCGGTTTGCGATTACGACTTAATCTCCCGTGTGGCCCTGGCTGACGTGAGCGGGCATGGTGGGGATGTGGATGGAGTGACTCAGACTCTTCGCAAACTAATGCACCAGAACATCAACGCCTGGGACCAGTCAGATTTCATGCGAGGGCTCAACAATGCGTTCGGGCAGTACGGCAATAATAAATACGCCACGGCAATCGTCTTGAGTTTTCATCGGGTCATGGGCCAGTTGGCATTCAGTAATGCAGGCCATCTGCCTCCGCTCTGGTATCACGCTGCGCAGAAAACCTGGGGGTGGCTTGAAGAGGATACTGAAGCCAAGAAGGTCTCGGGTTTACCTGTCGGGTTGATTCCTGGGACCGATTATAGTCAGACGGTTGTGACTTTGAAGCCCTCGGATCTTCTCGTTCTCTATACAGATGGCATTACCGAAGCCGGGAACGAGACGGGGCAGGAGCTGGGACGAGAACAGCTTCTGGAATGGGCGCGCGAGGCTCCAGTGGACTCCCCGAGAAAGCTGGGAGAGAACCTGCTTCAACGACTTGAGTTATTTCGGGGCAAAACTCGCCATGACGATGAAACGCTTCTGGTGTTGCAACGCGAAGAGGAATCTCGTCTTTCCATGTTGGGACAGGTTGCAAACAGTTACACATTTGGCCGGCTGATGAGGAGTCGCAAAACCTAGATCGAAAAGGAAGGACTTCCAGCCAAGAACCTTGGAGGCTGATCGCCAGTCTAATGCGCATCGCCAAGCTAGATTCTCAAGAGAATTGCCATTACGCGCTCGATCTTCCTCCCGTATTTGTTCAGCTCTAGGACGCGTCGTCGCTGAGGACTGTGCAGGCGCTCCTCATAGAGAAGCATCTGGTCATGGTGTTTAGGGTCGTCTAGGTCCGCGCGCAATAGCTCTCGTTCAAGATTCTTGTCTTTTTGGGAGAGGATCTTGACGCACGCGAGACGAACACGGTCGTGCTCGTCTTGGAGGCAGTGGTAGGCGCGGGCGATGTTCCGATGCATCACGCACTCCTATCTCGTTCGTTTCTGACGAAGACCTGAAGCTGCTCAAAGTCCCCAGATTTCCAGTCACTGAGGTCACCTTCCTCAATCGTCATGCGGCTGGCGATCCTCCAGCAAAGCTCAGTCTTGTCAGTGAACCGAACGTGCAGATAAAGGAGATTCTCCTCAAATTTGTGTTCCACCCAGTCCACGACTTTCCCCTGCAATCCGCGGTACTGGCGACCAGGCACGAACTGGCGAGGAGCGGCGATGGTTGGCTTTCTCTTCTTCATGGTCGACGGCCTCCCTTTTTAAGCATTCGGAGAGGAGGGGGGTACATGGGTCGCGGTCGCGCTTGGTTGGTTGAAGTTTGAGTCGTGCGACGCCTTTTCGACGCTGAACTCTTTTTCTGGCGAGCGCGCTGCTGGTCAAAACGGTCCTCGTCGGACATGTCCCAACCAGGCAGAATGACGACGCGAGACGGAAGGCCTTTCTTCTTTCGTCGCTCTTCGGAGCTGCGAACTTCCAGATAGATGTCATCCCGGTCTTTCAGCTTCTCGTCAAAGGCGCGCTGAAACCGGTAGGCCCACTTGGCGTCATCCTCAACAATCTTCTCGAAGTTATCGAAGAATTCGCGGTTGGCATACACACGCGCAATTTCAACGTCGGACCGAGCGTGCTGAATGAGATCACGTTGAAAGAATGGAACGGACTCCAATTTCGTAAGACCTGCGATGAGATGGTCAAATGATTGGTTGAGTTCGAGGATCTCCTGAAAGAGCTGGAGTTTCATAGTCCGTCCCCTCCAGCGGTCGAGATGAGCGAAAGTCCGCTAGCAACTGAGCGCAGCGGGGAAGATGGAGACGACTGACTGGGAAGAGTGGAGGGAAATTTGAAACGGGCCCAGGCTGGGGAGGCCCGCCTCGGGTCGAGTTGCGCCCTAAAGGGGAAATAGATACCTTCTCTTGCAGCCATCGTTGCACCTCAACGTGCACTTTGGTCAGGGGCGCGTCGGTGCTAGTAACACCAGCGCGTCCCGCTCTGTCACTTGGCCTGTTTGCTGCGCTTCTTGCGACTGCCTTTACCCCGGTAGTGCTGCTCCTTATATTTCAGGACTTCTGCCACTTCGTCCTGAGTCCATAGACGAATCTTGACCCTTCCAACTGCTTTGACAGGCGGGACGCGGAATTTCTTCTCTCGTATCCAGCGATTGAGAGTGTCCCAGCTGACATCCACTAGCTCCGCGACTTGAACAGTAGAGTAAGTCGACATTGGTATAATCGTATAGGTCTATACGATATGTCAAGCAAAAAGCGAACCCGGACGGGCACATTTGCGCCAATCCGGGCTGTCCGCAGAATACCTCATTTTTGCTCGAAAACGAACAGCCACGGGACTACGGAACCGAGCAGGTTCCACTCGGAGATGTAGTAAAACCGGAGTATGAGGTTACTTTACTTTTCTTGAGAGGGAACCTGCAACCCTGCAACACGAATCACCGCTCACAGCCACAGCATTAATACTCCGGCTCAGTCCGATACGAGGGGACAGGAGATGGTCATGAACTGATCGAGTAGCCGTAAGCGCGGATGGTTTCCACAGCTTCGCTTCGGCTGCTGGCGTCCACCTGTTTCAAAATGTTATGGATGTGATTCCTTACCGTAAACTCAGAGAGATTCAAGTGAGAAGCAATTTCTTTGTTTGTGAGGCCTTTGGCGACGAGAGTGACCAATTGCTGCTGGCGCAATGTAAGATCGGGTTTAGGAGGTGAGTCTAGGAGGGGCATTTCTGTAGGCATCTGAGCGACGAGACGGAAGAGTACGGAGCAAAGCTGTGGGGGGCAGACAGCCTTGCCCAGGGAGACAGCACGCACAGTGGCAACGACGTCCGAAGCAGAGGCATCTTGCAGCAAATAGCCCGTAACTCCAAAACGAACCGCAGCAATGAATTGCTCTTCGTCAGGCTCCATCCCAACAAGGATAATTCTACAACAGTTCGGCATACTCCCTTTGGCAGCAAGACTCCTTTGTAGTGGGCCGGCAAGAAGGGAGTCGCTCACCAAGACGTTGCACCGCGATTCAAAGATACCCAGAGGCGTTTTGTCGGCAGGTGACGCCTGGCCAACGACTTCCAGATCGGATCGCTTGCGGAACAGGCGAAGTAGGGCTTCGCGCAAGAGGCGATTTTCAATCAACAAGAAAGCCCGTATGGACGAACTGGGTACGAATTCGATCATAGTTGACCTGACCTCAGAAGAGAACACTCTGAAAAAAACTAATAAATAGCCTAAGAAACGAAGCCCTAGCCGAAGATCTTTGCAGCTGAGAGTAAGCTTTATCCTCCCTAAATGTCAATCATTGATAGTAGTGATTCATATATCCACAGGAACGAAAAATGCTCGGTGCCAAATCTGTAGGTACTTGCACACTTAGCTAGCATTGATGCGATTTATCCGGCAAGAGGTTTGCCCCTCACAGGTGTAAGAGTGCGGGTTTTGAGGTGATGTGTCGTCTTTTGATGACAGCTTCAAACCCATCGTTCGCCATCTCTTCGACGGGTCAAAAATGGTACGTGACCCTAAATCCGTAGTACAGACCGTGTCGTCGTACCGGTTCGAGCCTATGGGTGCTTTTTGATTCTTACTCCCGGTCGATGAATGGCTGAGACTTGTACCGCACGGAGTGTGCCATGGAAAAATCGATTCGCGTCCTCGTGGCAAACCATCCTCGCCTC
>Ga0075017_100000962_pt1 | contig 17163 bp, 14 predicted proteins | sample AleBraG_ABR_2012_FD_71475 | JGI IMG/M metagenome (GOLD analysis project Ga0075017, IMG submission 71475) | Freshwater sediment microbial communities in response to fracking from Pennsylvania, USA - Alex Branch Run_MetaG_ABR_2012 | ecosystem: Environmental > Aquatic > Freshwater > Creek >... | reverse complement strand
ATCAGCAGCAGGTTCAGGGCCGAATGCCCGAAGATGCCGAGCACGCGCCGGACCGGGTCCGGGCCGAGGCCCGGCACGTGCAGCGCTGCGATCCCCGCGCCCTGCAGGACGGCGGCGACCGCCCAGGCCAGCGGAATCAGGCAGGCGAGGAACACGACGGGCTTGTAGGCGTAGCGGTAGCGCCGCTCGACGGAGCTGACCAAGGTGCGACTCCCCGGAAGTGGCGTCAGAAGTAGCGCCGCAGGTCGAGGCCCTGGTAGAGGCTCGCGACCTGATCGGCGTATCCGTTGAACATCAGCGTCTCGTGGCGCGCGGCGAAGAAGCCGTCGCCGATGCGCCGCTCGGTGGCCTGGCTCCAGCGCGGGTGGTCGACCTTCGGGTTCACGTTGGCGTAGAAGCCATATTCACTGGGCGCCGATACCGCCCAGGTGTTGGCGGGCTGCCGTTCCGTGAACCGGATCCTGACGATCGACTTGGCGCTCTTGAAACCGTACTTCCACGGCAGGTGCACGCGCAGCGGCGCGCCGTTCTGGTTCGGCAATTCGCGCCCGTAGACACCGACCACCATGAAGGCGAGCGGGTGCATGGCCTCGTCGATGCGCAGCCCCTCGACGTAGGGCCAGCTCAGCACGTCGCGCCGCTGACCGGGCATCTGCTTCGGATCCAGCAGCGTCGTGAATTCCACGTACTTGGCCCGCGAGGTCGGCTTGAAGCGCTGCAGCAGGTCGGCGAGCGGGAATCCGACCCAGGGGATGACCATCGACCAGGCTTCCACGCAGCGGTGGCGGTAGATGCGCTCCTCCAGCGGGTGCGGCTTGAGGATGTCCTCGAGCGTGAAGGTGCCCGTGACGCCCGCTTCGCCCGCGACCGCAACGCTCCAGGGGTGAGGCTTCAGCGATCCGGCGTTGGCGGCCGGGTCGCTCTTCTCGACGCCGAATTCGTAGAAGTTGTTGTACCCGGTGACTTCCTCGTAGGTATTGACCCGGTCGGTGACCGCGTAGCGTGCGTTGCGCGTGTAGCTGAGCGTCGCGGCGGGCGCCGCCGGCGCCGCCGCCGCGGCCAGCGGCAGCGCCGAGGCGGCCGCCAGCCCGAGCGCGCCGCCGAGCAGGTCGCGGCGCATGTGGAAGAAACGCTCCGCCGTGATCTCGGAAGGACGGATTCCCGGTGGCTTGAATGCGGGCATGGGTGGACCTCGGCAGGGTGGCGCGATGAGAATGAGACTTAGTATGAGCTCATGGCAGCGGGCTTGCCAGACCGCGCCGGTGCCAGCGCACCGCGTGGACATTGGGGCAGCCGGCCACCTCGCTGGCGGACCCGTTCACGTAGGTGCCGGCGCTGACGAGCTTCAGGTGTTCCACGTCGGCCTCGCTGTTGCCATAGGCGTAGCTGAGCAGCGGCTGCTGTTCGTTCAGCAGCTCGGTCACGCAGCGGGTCTTTTCGGCGCCGCGCCGGTTGGGACCGGCCAGCTCACCGTCGAGCGTGTCATCCGCGCGCCAGCGCACGGCCGTGCAGATGCACTCGTCGAAGCCCAGCGCGGCGGCCACCGCCGGCACGTACAGATCCGGACTGGCCGACAGCAGCACCAGGTGCGCCTGCGCACGGCGATGCGCCGCGATGCAATCCAGCGCTTCGCCGTACAGGCCGTGGCGCAGCAGCCGTACGCTGAACTGCCGGCCCCACCGCTCCAGCGCCGTGCGTGTCACGCCGCCGAGCGTGCGGCGGAGGATCGCACCCTTGAGCCGGCCGCGATCGCGGTCGCCGAGCGCGTAGCGCAGCGCCGGACCCAGGCACAGGCTGACCCGCCACAGCCGCCAGGGGTGGCGCAGCAGGAAGCCGCCGATGAAGGGCAGCAGCGTATCGCGCCGCGTCACCGTGCCGTCCAGGTCGAAGACCGCGAGCGTGCGCTCGTCGACGGGACGGTCCATCGGCTCGGGCTCAGGCCGCCTTGCCGCTCACCGCCAGCTGGCGCAGCACGTAGTGCAGGATGCCGCCGTGCTGGAAGTACTCGCGCTCCTTGGGCGTATCGATGCGCACGCGCACCGCGAAGCGCACCGCGGGGCCCGCGGCGGGCGTGGCGACCACCGTGACGGTGCGCGCGTTGCCCTGCTCCAGCCCCTGGATCTCAAAGCTCTCCCGGCCCGTCAGCGCCAGCGACTGGGCGTTGCTGCCGTCCTCGAACTGCAGCGGCAGCACGCCCATGCCGATCAGGTTGGAGCGGTGAATCCGCTCGAAGCTCTCGGCGATCACGGCGCGCACGCCCAGCAGCATCGTGCCCTTGGCGGCCCAGTCGCGCGATGATCCGGTGCCATATTCCTTGCCCGCCAGGATGATCAGCGGCGTCTGCTCGCTCTTGTAGCGCATGGCGGCGTCGAAAATGCTCAGCTGCTCGCCGCTCGGCACGTGCACGGTGATGCCGCCCTCGGTGCCGGGCAGCAGGAGGTTGCGCAGCCGGATGTTGGCGAAGGTGCCACGCATCATGACTTCGTGATTGCCGCGCCGCGCGCCGTACTGGTTGAAATCCTGCTGGGCGACACCCTGCTCCATGAGGTACTTGGCCGCCGGACTGGATTTCGCGATGTTGCCGGCCGGTGAAATATGATCGGTGGTCACCGAATCGCCGAGCAGCGCCAGCGCGCGGGCCGCGCGAATCTCCCCGACCGCCGCCGGCTGCATGGTCATGCCATCGAAGTAGGGCGGGTTCTTCACGTAGGTGGACTTGCGGTCCCAGGCATAGATCTTGCCGGCCGGGACCTTGATCGACTGCCAGCGCTCGTCGCCCTTGAACACGCCGGCGTAGCTGCGCCGGAACATGGCCGAGGTGATGTTGGCTGCCACGCAGTCGGCGACTTCCTGGGCCGTCGGCCAGATGTCCTTGAGGTGGACCGGCTGGCCGTCGCTGCCGGTGCCGAGCGGCTCCGTATTGAGATCCACGTTGAGCGAGCCGGCGAGCGCGTAGGCGACCACCAGCGGCGGGGAGGCCAGGAAGTTCATCTTGATTTCCGGATGCACGCGGCCGTCGAAGTTGCGGTTGCCCGACAGCACCGAGCAGCCGATCAGGTCGGCGGCCTTGATGCCGGCGGAAATCTCGGGCTTGAGCGGACCGGAGTTGCCGATGCAGGTGGTGCAGCCATAGCCCACCAGGTTGAAGCCGATGCCGGCGAGCTCATCGAGCAGCCCGGCGCTGGCCAGGTAGTCGGAGACTACCCGCGAACCGGGTGCCAGGCTGGTCTTGACCCAGGGCCTGGAGCTCAGCCCGCGGCGGCGCGCATTGCGGGCCACCAGGCCTGCGGCGATCAGCACGTAGGGGTTCGAGGTGTTGGTGCAGCTGGTGATGGCGGCGATCAGCACCGCTCCGTCGATCAGTTCGTAGCTGCGGCCACCGGCATTGACCGTGCTCCGGCCCGTGGCCGTCGGGTTCTTGCGGGTCCGCTCTTCGGCCATCTTCGCGTGAGCGGCCTGGAAGGTGGGCTTGGCCACGCGCAGCGGCACGCGATCCTGCGGGCGGCTCGGCCCCGCCAGGCTCGGCTCCACCGTGCCCAGGTCGAGCTCGATCACGTCGGTGTAGTCGGCGCTCCGGGCGCCCTGGTGGCGCCACAGGCCGGTGGTCTTCGCGTAGGCCTCGACCAGCGCGACCTGCTCGTCGGGACGGCCGGACAGCTTCAGGTAGCGGATGGTCTCCTCGTCCACGGGGAAGATCGCGCAGGTGCTGCCGAACTCCGGCGACATGTTGCTGATCGTGGCGCGGTCCGCCAGCGGCAGGTTGGCGAGGCCGTCGCCGAAGAACTCCACGAACTTGTCGACCACGCCCTGCTTGCGCAGGATCTGCGTCACGGTCAGCACCAGGTCCGTGGCCGTCGTGCCGGCGGGCAGGCTGCCGTTGAGCCGGAAACCGATCACCTGGGGAATCAGCATCGTCACCGGCTGGCCCAGCATGGCCGCCTCCGCTTCGATGCCGCCGACGCCCCAGCCCAGCACGCCGAGGCCGTTGATCATCGTCGTGTGCGAGTCCGTGCCGACGACCGTATCCGGATAGGCCTGGCGCTTTGCGGTGGCTTCGTTGTCGAACACCACGCGGCCGAGGAATTCGAGATTCACCTGGTGCACGATGCCGGTGTTCGGCGGCACGACCTTGAAATTGCGGAACGCGGTCTGGCCCCAGCGCAGGAAGGCATAGCGCTCGCCATTGCGCTCGAACTCGATGCGGTTATTGTCCGCCAGCGCCTCGGGCGTGCCGTATTCGTCCACCTGCACGGAGTGGTCGATGACCAGCTCGGCCGGCGCCAGCGGATTGACCTTCTCGGCATCGCCCCCGAGGCGGTTGATGGCCTCACGCATCGCGGCCAGGTCGACCACGCAGGGCACGCCGGTGAAATCCTGCATGATCACGCGCGCCGGCGTGAACGAGATCTCGTGGGACGGCGCGGCTTTCGGGTCCCAGTTCAGCAGCGCTTCGACATCCTGGCGCGTGACGTTCACGCCGTCCTCGAAACGCAGCAGGTTTTCCAGCAGGATCTTCAGTGAATAGGGCAGGCGCGCGACGCGCTCGGCTCCGAGGGCGGCGATGTTGAAGATCTCGTAGCTCCTGCCGTTCGCGCTGAGCGTGGTGCGCGCATTGAAACTGTCGTTGCATCTGTCGGGCATAGATCCTCCGGAATGGGAGCGATGCATTATAGAGTGTCTTCGATCACCCCGCCGCCCAGACACCGCTCCCCGTCATAAAGCACCGCGGTCTGACCCGGCGTGACGGCCCATTGCGGTGCATCGAAATGCACCTCGAGGGAGCCGTCATCGAGCGGCTGTACGCGGGCCGGCTGATCGGGCTGCCGATAGCGGACCTTGAGCGCGGCGGAAAAATCGCCCGTCGGCGGGTCGGTCAGCCAGTTGACGGTGCCGGTGCGCAGTCCGGGCGTCGCGACGCGGTCACGGTCGCGCGCGGCGACCACCACGAGGGCATTGCGGGCCGTATCCTTGCGGGCCACGTACCACGGATCGCCGCTGCCGCCGCTGAGGCCGCCGATCTCAAGGCCGGCACGCTGGCCGAGCGTGTAGAAGGGCAGGCCCCGGTGAGTGCCGAGCACGCGTCCGGACTCGGTCTCGATGGGTCCGGGGGTGTCGGGCAGGTACTGGGCCAGGAACTGGGCAAACGGGCGCTCACCGATGAAGCAGATCCCGGTGCTGTCAGGCTTGTCGTACACCGGCAGGCCGGCGCGCAGCGCGCGCTCACGCACCTGCGGTTTCGTCAGCTCGCCGAGCGGGAACAGCACGCGTTCGAACTGGCGGCGCTCGACGCCACACAGGAAGTACGACTGGTCCTTGGCCGCATCGCGGGCACGCAGCAGTTCCGGTCCGCCCGGGCCCGGGCGCAGGCGGGCGTAGTGCCCGGTGGCGAACCAGGCGGCCCCCAGGCGCCGTGCATAGGCCAGACACAGGCCGAACTTGATTTCCCGGTTGCACAGCACATCCGGGTTGGGCGTCCGGCCGCGCCGGTACTCGGACAGGAAGCGGCTGAAGACGCGCTCGCGGTACTGATCCTCGAAGTTCACCCGATGCAGCACGATGCCCAGTTCGCGCGCCGTGGCGCGCGCGTCCTGGTAGTCCTGGGCGCTGGTGCAGTAGCTGTCGGCGTCGTCCCAGTTGCTCATGTAGAGGCCGTGGACCTCGTGCCCGGCGTCGCGCAGCAGCAGAGCGGCCACGGCCGAATCCACCCCGCCCGACATGCCGACGACCACGCGTGCCCGATTTGCGCCGCTCATGCGCGCATTCTACCCGCTGCGCGGATCGTTGATGGCCGTCAGGGGCAGGCGCTGCCCGGAGAGGTAGTCGTCGATACAGCGCAGCACCAGCGGGGTGCGCAGCGCCAGGGCCGGGGTCAGGAGTTCCTCGCGCGCCAGCCAATGCGCCGCGACGACCGGCGCATCGAGCGCGCGCCCGGGATCGTGGCCCTGGACGCTGCCCGCGAAGGCAAAGCGCAGCGTGCTGCGCGCGGAGTCCGCGGCACGCCACGGGTAGATGCCGAGCAGCCATTGCGGTTCGAAGCGCCAGGCGGTTTCCTCCAGCGTTTCGCGGATCACCGCAGTCACCAGATCCTCGCCCTGTTCGACGTGGCCGGCCGGCTGGTTGAACACGTGCCGCCCGGAAATCACCTCTTCCACCAGCAGGAAACGCCCGGCCCGCTCGACGATGGCGGCGACGGTGATGTCCGGAGTCCAGTTCATGCCCGCCGGATTATACGGGTCCGCCCGTCACCGTCGCGCGATCATCACGTGCGTGCGATCATCACATGCGCGCGATGCGGCGGTGATGGTGATCGTGGCTGGCCAGCCAGGCGGCATCGAATTCCTGCAGGTACTGGCGTGCCACGGGCGGGCTGTTCACGGCGGCGATGCCTTCCCAGCGGTCGGCGCGCAGGCGGTACACGATCCCGCGGTCGTCGGCGATGCAGTAGGAGGCGGTCAGGTGATGGTACTGCGGTACCAGGATGCGCAGTTCCAGGTAACTGGTCAGGCGCCGCGCCATCGACATGAACCGGCTGCCCGATCCGGTGTGGCGCGCATGATCGCGCAGCAGCACGCGGACCTTGGCGAAGCTGTGGCCGAGCACGAAGCGCTTGATCACTTCGATGACCGTGGGGTCGTCGTACAGGAGCGGTTCGAGGTCGGGCGTGAACACGGAGACGAGGCGCTGGCCCGTGGCAATGACGGCGGCGGTGCTGCGGCGCACTGCCTCGAGGCTGGTCAGGATCTGCAGTTCGTCCGCGGCCGGCGTCGGCATGGCCAGGATCACGGGCTGGACCGGGCGCTCGGCCGCCTCGAGCCGCGCCAGCCAGGCTTCAGTGGTCGAAATATGCTGGTCGGATTTGCCCACGCCTTGTGCCTAGGAGCGCGTTGTAATCGGCTCGGGGCATGGTAGGGATTCGCTGCCGGCCGGCCCGTCGACGGGTTCACGCTCCCGGGCACGGGCAGTGTGACGGGCGCCGCAGAACGGCACGCGGCGCGCCCGGCGGGGCTCGGGAACTCCAGGCGGCTCAGAAATCCAGGGTCAGTTCGGCGGCCAGTCCGATGTAATCGGCGGGCCGCAGCGCGGCCAGGCGTGCGCGTTCCGGCGCCGGCAACGGCAGCCCGGATACGAACTCGCGCAGCGCCGCCGCATCAATCCGCTGGCCGCGCGTGAAGGACTTGAGCAGTTCGTAGCCGTCCGGGACGCCCTGGGCGCGCAGCACCGTCTGGATGGCTTCACCGAGCACCTCCCAGGACTGATCCAGGTCGGCGGCCATGCGTGCCGGGTCCGGCGCCAGCTTGCCGAGGCCTTTCTGCAGCGCGCGCCAGGCAATCAGCGTGTGGGCCAGCGCGACGCCGAGATTGCGCAGCACCGTCGAATCGCTCAGATCGCGCTGCCAGCGGGAAATCGGCAGCTTGTCGGCGAAATGCCGCAGCAGCGCATTGGCGACGCCGAGGTTGCCTTCCGCGTTCTCGAAGTCGATGGGATTGACCTTGTGGGGCATCGTCGAGGAGCCCACTTCTCCGGCCACCGGACGCTGGCGCAGGTAACCGAGCGAGATGTAGCTCCAGGTATCGCGGCACAGGTCGATCAGGATGACATTGGCGGCCGCCAGGGCGTCGCAGTATGCGCCGATCCAGTCGTGCGGTTCGATCTGCGTCGTGTAGGGATTGCACTGCAGCCCCAGCGATTCGACGAAGCGCCGGCTGATCGCGCGCCAGTCCGCGCCGGGTGCGGCCGCCTGATGAGCGTTGAAGTTGCCGACGGCGCCGTTCCATTTGCCGAGGATCGGCACCGCCGCGAGGCGCGCCAGCGCGCGCTGCACTCGTGCCGCCACATTGGCGTACTCCTTGCCGAGCGTCGTCGGGCTGGCACTCTGGCCGTGGGTGCGCGCCAGCATGGCCAGGCGCGCATGCTCGCGCGCGAAGGCGCGCAGCGCGGCCACGATCCGGTCCAGTTCCGGCGCCAGCACCTGGTCGCGCCCCTGCTGCAGCAGCCGGGCGTAGCTGAGATTGTTGATGTCCTCGGAGGTACAGCCGAAATGCACCAGCTCCAGCGTGGCGGGGGAGGCGCCGGCCGCCGCCAGTTCCTGGCGCACGAAGTACTCCACCGCCTTGACGTCGTGATTGATGCGCTGCTCGATCTGCTTGACCGCGGCGGCGGCCCCGGCGCCGGGATCCTGCGACAGCGCCGCGGCGCGGGCGCGCACCGCCCCGGAAAGGCCGGCGCCGGCCAGGTCCGGCACCGCCGCTGCGAGCTCCAGCAGCCACGATGCTTCGACGCGGATGCGCTCGCGGATCAGTCCGGACTCTGCGAACAGCGCGCGCAGGGGTTCGGCCGCGGCCGCGTAACGGCCGTCAACGGGGGAAATGGCCAGCAGGCGGGTTTGGTCCATGCGTTGAGCGGCGTGCAGGGTTAGAATCGCCATTGTAGCGCGAAGCGGCGCTGCCAGGATTGCCGGTTACTGGAGCCACAGGACATCATGAATTCGCAGTCGACAGCCTTCCGGGTGGAGCGTGACAGCATGGGCGAGCTGCAGGTGCCGGCCGAGGCGCTCTGGGGCGCGCAGACGCAGCGTGCCGTGAATAATTTCCCGATCAGCGGCCGCCGGCTGCCGCGGGCCTTCATCCGCGCCCTGGCGCTCATCAAGCAGGCGGCCGCCCAGGCCAATGCCTCGCTGGGCCTGCTCGAGGCGCCGCTGGCCCGCGCCATCGCCGCCGCCGCGGCCGAGGTGGCCGGCGGCGCACACGATGCGCAGTTTCCGATCGATGTCTTCCAGACCGGGTCGGGCACCAGCACCAACATGAACGCCAACGAGGTGATCGCGCACCTGGCGGCGCGCACGGCGCCCGCGGTCCATGCCAACGATCACGTCAACATGGGACAGAGCAGCAATGACGCGATTCCCACGGCGATTCACGTCTCCGCGGCGCTGCTGCTGCGCGAGCAGCTGCTGCCGGCGCTCGCGCACCTGGCAGCCGCGATCGCCGCGAAGGAGCAGGAGTGTGCCGGGATCGTCAAGACCGGACGCACGCACCTGATGGATGCGATGCCCGTGACCCTGGCCCAGGAAATGTCGGGTTGGCGCACCCAGGTGGAAAATGGTGCCGCGCGGCTGCGCGCCGTGGAGCCGCGCCTGCTGTGCCTGGCCCAGGGGGGCACGGCGGTCGGGACCGGCATCAACGCCCACCCGCGGTTCGGGGCCGAATTCTGCCGCGCGCTGGCCGGCCTGACCGGCATCGCCTTCCTGCCCAACCGCAACTTCTTCGAGTCGCTGGCCGCGCAGGACACGGCGGTGGAGCTGTCGGGGCAGCTCAAGGTGCTCGCCGTGAGCCTCATGAAGATTGCCAACGACCTGCGCTGGATGAACAGCGGCCCGCTGGCGGGTCTGGGCGAGATCGCGCTGCCCGCGCTGCAGCCCGGCAGCAGCATCATGCCGGGCAAGGTGAACCCGGTGATTCCCGAGGCCACGGCGATGGTGGCCGCCGAGGTGATCGGCAACGATGCGGCCATCACCGTGGCGGGCCAGTCGGGGAATTTCCAGCTCAATGTCATGCTGCCGGTGATCGCCTGGAACCTGCTCGAGAGCCTGCGGCTGCTCGCCAACGTGTCGCGGCTGCTGGCCGACCAGGCGATCACCGGATTCAGGGTCAATCGCGCACGGCTGGCGGAGGCGCTGGAGCGCAATCCGATTCTGGTGACGGCACTGAACCCCGTCATCGGCTATGAAAAGGGAGCCGCCATCGCCAAGCGCGCCTATGCGGAGGGCAAGCCGATCAGGGAGGTCGCCGCGGCGATGACGGACCTGCCGGCCGCGGAGCTCGCCCGGCTCCTGGACCCTGCCGAACTCGCGCAGGGGGGCATCAAAGGCGGCACCAGCGGGGGCGGCTGAAGCGGTGGGACTGCCGCCTGACTGGCTGGAGCGGCTGCGGACGGCGCTGGCCAGCGAGCCGGACCACGACCCCTCGACCTGGCGCATGTCGGGTCGTCCGGTGCTCGGCCTCGACCTGCTCCGCGCGGCGCTGCCGGCGAATCCGCGTGCCGCGGCCGTACTCGTGCCGATCATCGACCGGCCCGGTGCGCCGGCACTGCTGCTGACCACGCGTGCCGGGCACCTGCGCCATCACGCCGGCCAGATCAGTTTTCCGGGCGGGCGCGTGGAGGTCAGTGACGCCAGCATGGTCGCGGCGGCACTGCGCGAGACGCAGGAGGAAATCGGGATCGAGGCGCGCTACATCGAACCTCTGGGCTTCCTCCCGGATCATGTGGTGCCGACCGGCTTTCGCATCACACCGGTGGTGGCGCTGGTACAGCCCGCCTTCACGCTGCGCGTCGATGCCTCGGAGGTCGCCGAAACCTTCGAGATACCGCTCGAACACCTCAGTCATGCGGAGAATTTCCTGCCGACGCGCCGCGTGCTGCGCGGCATGGAGGTGCTGCTGCACGACGTGCAGTACGACGGGCGCGTGGTCTGGGGTGCGACCGCCGGCATGCTGCAGGTGATGCATGCGCTGCTGACGCAGAGACCCTGGTCGTGAACGGCCGCAGCGCCGCGGTCGAGCTCGAGGCGCTGCTGCAGCTGATGCAGCGGCTGCGCGATCCGCGGGGCGGCTGTCCCTGGGATCGCGCGCAGGACTTCGCCAGCATCGCGCCGCACACCATCGAGGAGGCCTACGAGCTCTCGGCCGCCATCGCCGCGGCCGACCCGGCCCGCATCCGCGACGAACTCGGCGATCTGCTGTTTCAGGTGGTGTTCCTGGCACAGCTCGGTGCGGAAGGCGGCCACTTCGATTTCGCAGCGGTGGCCGCGGGATTGCGCGACAAGCTGGTGCGCCGCCACCCGCACGTGTTCGGCGATCAGGCGGGCGCGCCCGGCGACGATGCGCAGCAGGCCGATCTGGCGCGCGCCTGGGATGCGCACAAGGCGCAGGAGCGGGTCGCCGCGGGCGAGAGCGGCGTGCTCGATGGGGTGCCGCTGGCGCTGCCGGCGCTGACGCGCGCGGCCCGCTTAAGCCGCCGGGCGGCGCGCGTGGGCTTCGACTGGACCGACGAGGCGGCCGTACGACCGAAGATCGCCGAGGAGATCGCCGAGACCGAGCAGGCCGTCGCGCTCGGGGATGCGCGCGCGGTCGAGGAGGAACTGGGCGACACGCTGTTCGCGATCGTGAGCTGGGCACGGCACCTCGAGGTCGACCCTGAAGAGGCGCTCCGCCGCACCAATCGAAAGTTCGAGCGGCGCTTTGCCGCGATGGAGGCGCTGGCGGCGAGCCGCGGCCTGGCGATCGCGAGTCTGAATGCCGCGCAGTGGGAGTCACTGTGGCTCGAGGCCAAGGCCGCCGGCACCACGCCGGTGCAGGCTCCCGGATGAGGGCCTGTCCGGTTCAGGCGATGTTCAGGGGGTGGCGGCTATAGTCCGCTATGGGTCGCTTATGTTTACACTGAGTGAGATCTGCGGGCGCGAACGGTCGCTGCGTGGCGGACGGCGCCTGCGGGTACTAAGATGCGCTCGGGCATCGCTGCGTGGCAGAGGCGGCGGGTTCTCGGGAGCAGCCATGGCGCGCGGGTGGAACATCGACAGCCGGAACGGGTCGCGCGCTCTGTGGAGCACCGCCGCCCTGGCCGCGGCTCTGAGCGTCGCGCCGGTCGCGCCGGCGCTGACGGTGCAGCCGGGCGCGCCGGCGATCTCGCCACCGCCGGTTATCGCGCCACCGACGGCCATCATCCGGGCCGGCGGACCGGGCCAGCAGCGCATCATCGAAGCGGTCGAGCGGCGCTACAACGCGAAAGTCGTGCGGGTGACCGAGACCACCGTCAACGGCCGTCCGGCCCTTGAATTGCGCCTGTTGTCGGACCAGCGGGTGTGGAATGTCGTGGTCGATGCGGAATCCGGCCAGGAACTGTCGAGGAGCTGATGCGCATCCTGGTCGTCGAGGACGAGGCGGCACTGCGTGAATCCCTCAAGACCGATCTGAGCGCGGCCGGGCATGCGGTCGATGTGGCCGCCGATGGCGAGGAAGGCCTGTACGCCGCACTCGAGTACCCCATTGACGTCGCCATCGTCGATCTCGGCCTGCCGAAGCTGTCGGGGCTGGAGCTGATCCGCCGGCTGCGCGCGGCGGGCCGCAGCTACGGCGTGCTGGTGCTCACGGCCCGCGACCGCTGGCAGGACAAGGTCGAGGGGCTCAGTGCCGGCGCCGATGATTACGTGGCCAAGCCTTTTCATTTCGGCGAACTGCAGGCGCGGCTGGCCGCGCTGCTGCGCCGCGCCAGCGGCTGGTCCACGCCGCTGCTGCAATGCGGTCCGATGGCCCTCGATACCCGCGCCCAGACGGTCGCCGTGAACGGCGCGCCGGTCGAGCTGACGAGTTTCGAATACCGCCTGCTCGAACACCTGATGCTGCATGCCGGCGAAGTGGTGTCCAAGACCGAGCTGACGGAAAAACTCTACCAGCAGGACTTCGAACGCGACAGCAACGTGATCGAGGTGCTGATCGCACGGCTGCGCCGCAAGCTCGATCCGGAAGAGACGCTCAAGCCCATTGAGACGCTGCGCGGGCGCGGCTACCGCATCACGCTGGCGCGCAGCCCGGCCGTTCCCTAGCCCGGCCGCTCGCGCGCATCCGCTCCGGGAAGCCGATACCGTGAACAGGCCTTAAGCGATGGCGCGCACGCCCTCGGTCAGCCGGCAGCTGGTGTTCGCCATCGCACTGCCTCTGATCCTGTCCTTTGCCCTGACGGTGTTCGCGCTGGACCGCATTTTCCGCGACTCGGCCCGCGAATCGCTGCGCGAGCGCCTCGACCAGGAAATCATCTACCTGGTGACGGCCGCCGAGCTGACCGACGAAGGACGCATGGACCTGCGGCTGCTCGATCCGGAATCGCGCCTGGTCCAGCCCCGGTCCGGCCAGTACGCGCAGGTGCGCACGGCGCGCGGCCGGATCCTGTGGCACTCGCCCTCGATCGCCGACCTGGCGCTGGATTTCGGACCCGTGGTCGGCAGCGGGCAGACGAGCTTCGAGGAGCGCACGCTCAAGGACGGCAGCGTGATCGGCATCCTCAATCGCGGGCTCGAGTGGGACTATGCGCCCGGCAACAGCGCGCACCTGGTGTTCAGCGTCGCCGAGGACCTGGCCGCGCAGCGCGCCCGCTCGGCGCGCTTCCGCCGCCAGCTCATCGCCTGGTTCAGCGGCCTGGTGGTCATGCTGCTGGTCGTGCTCGGCGGCCTGCTGCGCCACGTACTGCGTCCGGTGCGGCGCCTCGAGCAGGAGATCGCGGAGGTGGACAGCGGCCGGCGCGCCCAGCTGGGCAGCGGTTTTCCGCGGGAGCTGGCCGGTGTCGCGCGCTCGCTCAACGCGCTGCTGCGCTCCGAGCAGCAGCGCATCGCGCGTTACCGCGACACCCTCGGCAACCTGGCCCACAGTCTCAAGACGCCGCTGGCGGTGATGCGCGCGGCGCTCGCGGGGGGCGCCGAACAGCGCCAAGCGCTGGACCATGAGATCGATCGCATCGCGCAGATCGTCGACCACCAGCTGCAGCGTGCCGCCACCAGCGGTGGCGCCACGCTCGGGCAGCCGACGGTGCCGATTGCGCCGCTGATCGCCGACCTGCGCGCGGCCATGCTCAAGGTGCACGCGGCCCGGGATATCTGCATCGAAACCGAGGTTGCCGCCGGGGCGGGCTTCGTGGGTGATCGCGGCGACGTCACGGAACTGCTGGGCAACCTGCTCGACAACGCCTGCAAATGGTGCCGCGGCCGCGTACGTCTGCAGGCCCGGGTGGAGCCTGCGGCCCCGGGCGCGGCGCGCCTGCGGCTCAGGGTCGAGGACGATGGACCGGGCATCGCGCCGGCGGACCGCGTCCGGGTGCTGGACCGGGGCGTACGCGCCGATGAACGGGCGCCCGGGCATGGGCTGGGGCTGGCGATGGTGGCCGATACCGTGGCCCTGTACGGCGGCGAGCTCAGCATCGGCGCATCGGCGGCCCTGCATGGGGCCTGCGTGGACCTCAGCCTGCCCGGGCGGACGGTGGAATCGGACGTGCTAACATTCACCGCATGAGATCCACCGACCAGACCTCCTGGCAGCCCACCAGCTGGCAGTCGCGCAAGGCCCAGCAGCAGGCGACCTACCCGGATGCCGCGGAGCTCGAACGCGCCGTGGCCGATCTGGCGCGCCTGCCGCCGATCGTCGTGTCCTGGGAAATCGAGAATCTGCGCGGGCGCCTGGCGGCCGCGCAGCGCGGCGAAGCCTTTCTGCTGCAGGGCGGGGACTGCGCCGAGAGTTTTGCCGAGTGCGAGTCCGACCGCATCACCAAGCAGCTCAAGGTCCTGCTGCAGATGAGCCTGGTGCTGCTGCAGGCCATGAAGCGCCCGGTGATCCGTGTCGGCCGCTTCGCCGGCCAGTACGCCAAGCCGCGTTCCGCCGATACCGAGACGCGCGACGGCGTGACGCTCCCGGCGTACCGCGGCGACCTGGTCAACCGGCCCGAATTCACCGCCGAGGCACGGCGTCCGGACCCGCAGCTGCTGCTGCGCGGTTACGAGCGCGCGGCGCTGACCCTCAATTTCGTGCGCGCCCTGGTCGATGGCGGGTTTGCCGACCTGCACCATCCGGAGTACTGGGACCTCGGGTTCATGCGGCACGCGCCGCTGCGCGAGGCCTATGAGCGCATCGTGCATTCGATCGGCGACGCGCTCGATTTCTTCGAATCGCTGACCGGGCAGAAGGTCGGCGACGCCAATCACGTGGATTTCTTTGCCAGCCACGAGGGCCTGCACCTGCTGTATGAACAGGCGCAGACGCGCCTGATCCCGCGCTGGAACCGCTGGTACAACCTGTCGACGCACATGCCCTGGATCGGCATGCGCACCGCGCAGCTCGATGGCGCGCACGTGGAATATTTCCGCGGCATCGCCAACCCCATCGGCGTCAAGGTCGGCGCGGCCATGACCGACGAGTGGCTGCAGGAGCTGGTCGCGACGCTCAACCCGCAGAACCAGCCGGGCCGGCTGACGCTGATCCACCGCTTCGGGGTCAAGGACATCGAGCAGCACCTGCCGCGCGTCATCGACGCCGTGCGCCGCATCGGCCATACGGTGCTGTGGTGCTGCGATCCGATGCACGGCAACACCGAGACCACGAGCGGCGGCATCAAGACGCGGCGCTTCGAGAACATCCTGAAGGAACTGGACCTGTCATTCCGGATTCACCGCGAGCTCGGCTCGATCCTCGGCGGCGCGCACATCGAGCTGACCGGCGAGGATGTCACCGAATGCACCGGCGGCGCGCGCGGTCTCACGGATGCCGACCTGCAGCGCGCCTACCGTTCCCAGGTCGATCCACGGCTCAACTATGAGCAGGCGCTGGAGATGGCGATGCTGATTGCCGAGCGCAGCAAGCAGCGCACCTGAGTGCCCACGGCGCCGTTTGACCCGCCCCTTTGATGCGCCAGGTTTCGTAGCCACCCTGCCGTACCGGCCGGGCGTTTACCGCATGTACGACGCCGATGGCGAACTCATCTATGTCGGCAAGGCTGCGCGCCTGCGCGACCGTGTCGGCAGTTATTTCAGCGCGCGGCCGCAGTCGCCCAAGGTGGCGGCCATGCTGCGCCGCGTCGCGCGCATCGAGGTCACGGTGGTCGGCTCGGAGACCGATGCGCTGCTGCTCGAGTGCAACCTGATCAAGGCGCACCGGCCCCGTTACAACGTCATCCTGCGCGACGACAAGTCCTTCCCGTTCATCCTGTGTGCCACCGATCACGATTTTCCGAGGCTGCAGTTCTGGCGCGGCCTGCGCCGCCCGGCGGGGCGGCTGTTCGGGCCGTTCCCGAATGCCCAGGTGGTCAAGGAAGTCCTGCTGCACCTGCAGAAGGTGTTCCGCATCCGCAACTGCCGCGACGCCTTCTTCGCGCACCGCAGCCGCCCCTGCCTGCAGCACCAGATCGGCCGCTGCTCGGCCCCCTGCGTGGGCCTGATCGGCGTCGCCGACTACCGCCGCGACCTGGATGCGGCCCTGCGCGTGCTCGACGGCGGCAGCGAGCCGCTCGGCGAGGAACTGCGGGCGCGCATGGCGGCGGCCTCCGCGGCGCTGCGCTTCGAGGAGGCGGCGCGCCTGCGGGATCAGCTGGCGGGACTGACCGAACTGCAGAGCCAGCAGATCGCCACGGCGCCACGCACCCGCGACGTGGACGCCGTGGCGCTGGTCGGTGAGCCCGGCCAGTACGCGGTGACGCTGCTGACGGTCCGCGATGGCCGCAGCCTCGGCACCACCAACTTCTTCCCGGCGGCGGTCGGCGAGGCCACCGACACGCTGGCGCAATTCCTGCTGCTCCACTACGCGCGCCAGGCCGCGCCGGGCGAGATCCTCATCAACCAGGAGCTCGCCGATCACGAGGCGGTCAGTGAGGCGCTCGCCGCCGTCGCCGGGCGTGCCGTGCGCCTGCACCGCAGCGGCCGCGGGCTGCCTGGGCGCTGGCTGGAACTGGCCGAGGACAATGCGCGCGAAGCGCTGCGCATGCGTGCCAATCGCGCCGATGCCGTGGCCGCGGCACTGCAGGCGGCCGGGGCGGCCCTGGGCCTGCCGCGCCGCCCGGAGCGCATTCACTGCTTCGATATCAGCCACACGGCCGGCGAGGGCACCGTGGCCGCCTGCGTCGTGTTCGGTCCGGAGGGCGCCCTCAAGCGCGCCTACCGCCGCTACAACATCGAAGGCGTGGCGCCGGGCGATGACTACGCGGCGCTCACCCAGGCGCTGGCGCGTCACGGCGCGCGCATCGAATCGGGGGACATCGAACGCCCGGACCTGGTGCTGATCGACGGCGGCGCCGGGCAGCTGCAGGCCGCGCTGCGCGGCCTCGCGCAGGGCGGATGCGCGGGCCTGGTGCTGGTGGGCATCTCCAAGGGCCCGGACCGCAAACCCGGCCAGGAACGCCTGCACCTGCCGGGCGAGGACGTGGCGCGCACGCTGCCGGCCGACAGCGCCGCGCTGCACCTGCTGCAGCGCATCCGCGACGAGGCGCACCGATTCGCCATCACCGGGCACCGCCGCCGCCGCGCGCGGCGCTTCCGCGAGTCGATCCTCGAGACGGTTCCCGGTCTCGGGCCCGCGCGGCGCCGCGCGCTGCTGACGCACTTCGGCGGCCTTGCGGGGGTCCTGCGTGCCGCTGTGG
>Ga0075017_100000961_pt1 | contig 17173 bp, 18 predicted proteins | sample AleBraG_ABR_2012_FD_71475 | JGI IMG/M metagenome (GOLD analysis project Ga0075017, IMG submission 71475) | Freshwater sediment microbial communities in response to fracking from Pennsylvania, USA - Alex Branch Run_MetaG_ABR_2012 | ecosystem: Environmental > Aquatic > Freshwater > Creek >... | reverse complement strand
ATCCCGAGCTGGGCGAGGTCGACCTGGGTGGCCGCGCTGAAGTCAACGTCAAGCCCGACAAGACTGGCTAGGTGCCTCAGATCCGACGGCAAGTCAGCCAGCGTGGCTGGTCGGGCGGGCACGGTAAGCCGTCGATAGGGGCCCTCCCACACCTTCCAGTCGAAGCCGTAGAACCCACGCTCAGCCAGGCCGATCCAGTCCGAGAAGTCCCCGCCTTCTTGTGGCGAAGCCGCGCAGGCTCCAAGGGTCGGCAACAGGACTCGGCGCTCGTACCAGCCGTCGAGGGCTTCAGCATGATCGACCACGTCCAACGGGACCGGTCCGTACCCAGCTGAACTGAAGACCGCGACATTCCCGGCAGGGTCGAAGCCGTACCAGTCGAACTCCACTCCCCAGCGCGGATGTGCCACGGGCTGCTTCTCGGACATCCACACATACTGCAGGATCGACCGCCCTAGAAGAGCACTACGGTACCGCGTCAATCCACGTGTGCCATCCAGCATTGATGGAGATACACGACGATCCGTCCGTACAGGATCTTGACGGCGAGGATTGGGGAGACCCCGACGACCCCTTTGACTGGGGAGACCCCGAGAATCCTGACACCTCCCCAAGTGGCCTCATACGACAAGTGCGGCATGCGCGTCGCATTCCGCTCTCGCGCCTTACCCCAGCCGACCTACGGCTCTTGATTGCCCAGGAGGTCGGAGTGGAGTACCTCGTGCCGCTGGCCCTGCCCTTGTTGGAGGAAGATCCAGAACTCGAGGCGTACTACTTCCCGACCGATCTGCTGTTAGCCGTCTGGTCCGTCCCCGATACCTACTGGGCGTCGCATCCCGCTGAGTTCGCCAGACTAGAACCGATGCTCGAACTGGTCAGACCAACCAAGCCAGACGCCGGCGAAGGGGTTCCTCGGCCTTGGGGCGAGCCAAGCAGCTAGGCCGACGCACCGGCCAACTCGCCTTCACCACGGAAGCCATGCGTGTGCGTGTCCCAGGCTGCCCCAGTCCGAGCGTGCTCACCAGCGACGGCGGTACCGATCAAGATCCGCACCGAATGCCGAGCCGGGCGCCTCGATTCCCGCTCCGGGCGGCACCTCGGGCGGTCAGGCAACCGGACCCACGAGGGACTCGGCCAGGGCTTCGACCTCTAGGGCCAAGGACTCAGCGGGGTACCGCCGTGACTTAATAGGCAGGTAGTCACGGCAGAGCGTGGCCACCTCGTCAAGCGCGGGCACAAGCCAGGCCAGCAGAGAAGCCTCATCACTCAGGCCCGGCGGTGGCGCGAGCTTCACGATGAATCGCCGCTGCTTGCGGCCAACCATCCACGGAGACACACCGGGTTCCTGCGGGCTCCCTTGAGGGGGTGGGCCTAAGCCCTTGCTCCAGGTGAAGAACCCTAGGTCGAGGGTGTAGTCATCCTCGGACTGCCTCGGAGCAAACCGGCTGATGCGCTGCATCACGACCTTCAGAGCGCGGCCCGCGTCACCGTGTTCACCAAGGACCCCGCCGGTGCTGATTGCCACGCCCACACCGTAGTGGCGGGGCCGACTGACACGGCCTCGCACGTCGGGCCGACCCGCCCGTGATCGGCACGTAGGGGCTCAGCCGACCAGCCGCCGACCAGCCGCGGACCCGCGCGGCACCGGGATGTCGATTGCACAACCATCGGGCCGTTTCCGGCTCATATCCGCCAGACGGCCCTTTCGAGCTCGTCGGGCTGTTCGCTTCGGTGAGCCATGATCACGAGGTGGATGCGGTCGCGGGCGTCGAGCTTGCTTAGTAGGTGGGCTACGTGGGTCTTGGCGGTGCCTGCGGTGACGTGGAGTTTGGTGGCGATCTCTTGGTTGGACAGGCCGTCGGCCACGAGCAGGAAGACCTCGCGCTCGCGAGCGGTGAGGCGTTCGAGCAGGTGGGAGTCGGGTGTCGCTTGTGCTGGGGGTTCGGCGAAGCGGGCGATGAGGCGCCGGGTGACGCTGGGGGCGAGGAGGGCGTCACCCGCGGCGACGGTGCGAATCGCGTTGAGCAGGTCGGGCGCGGCGGTGTCCTTGAGGAGGAAGCCGCTGGCGCCGGCACGGAGTGCCGCGTAGACGTAGGTGTCGAGGTCGAAGGTGGTCAGCACGACGACCCGGGCGCTGCTCGCGTGGGTGATGAGCTGGGTGGCCCGGATGCCGTCCATGTCGGGCATGCGGATGTCCATGAGAACCACGTCGGGTCGGTAGAGTTCGGTTTCCTCGACCGCTGTCCTCCCTGTGCCGGCTTCGGCCACCACGCTCAGGTCGCCTGCGGTTTCAATGATCCCGACCAGACCTGCGCGGACCAGCGGTTGGTCATCGGCGACAAGCACGCGGATGGTCACGCCACTGGCTCCGCCTCGCGGGTGCGCAGTGTGGCTGCCACCCGGAATCCCCCTCCCTGCAGCGCAGCGGCGTGCAGCCGCCCGCCGTGGCGCTCGGCGCGCTCGCGCATGCCGACAAGGCCGAGGCCACCTGTCGCTGTTGGGCCGCCGCGGCCTGCGTCGGTGACCTCGACGTCGACGCCGTTGTCGTGGCAGTTAATGGCGACCTTGGCGGTGGTGGGCCCGGCGTGGTTGATGACGTTGGTCAGTGCTTCCTGGACGATGCGGTAGACGTCGAGCTCGATTCCAGCGGTGAGGCCGGCGGGGTCTCCGGTGATTGTGATCTCCACAGGCACGCCAGCTCGCGTCGTCTGCTCGATGAGGCAACGCAGGTCCGCGAGCCCGGGCGTTGGGCTCAGCTCGGCGTCGTCGCCTTCGCGGAGCACGCCCAGAAGCTGCCGCATCTCCGCGAGGGTCTCCCTCCCAGTGGTCTCGATCGCGGCGAGCGCGGCTCGGGCCTTGTCCGGGTTCGCGTCCACCACGAGGTGCCCGTAGCCGGCTTGCACGGTGATGACGCTGACGTTGTGCGCGACGATGTCGTGCAGCTCGCGGGCGATCCGAATGCGTTCCTCGGCGGCGCTGCGCTGAGCTCGTTCGCGCGCCGCTTCGGCCGCGCTGGCGTGGTAGCGCACCAGCTCCGCGTTGTAGCGCCGGTGCTCCCCGCCGGCGTACCCGCAGGTCCACGCCACGACCATGACGACCGCGAACGGGAGAACCCCCCCGGCATGGCCCGTGGTGGCTGTCGCACCCGCGCCTGCCAGCGCGACAGCCAAGGCCGCGACGGCCACGCGTAGTGGGTACCGCCCCGCGACGCGGTACAGCACGTACCCCATCGGCACGAGTGCGACAAACGGAAGCAGGGGCGAGACCGGGGCGGCGCAGAAGCCAGCCAACGCCGCCGCGAACGCCAGCCACGGCGCGCGTCTGAAGCCCGCCAGGGGCACCGCGACCAGGACGGTGAGGACAAGCGCGACCGGCCATGGGCTGACCTTGTGGGTGAACAACGCCCACGCCAGCAGGCCGTACCCGGCGCTGAGCACGATCTCAATGGCCTGTCGCTGGCTGGGCAGCAGACGCTGCGTAAGCGGCACACGCGGTTGCATGGGCCCAGAGTACGAGCCGGTTGCAGCTGCCACATCTGCCGATCGGCATATCCCTGCGGGCCTCTGCCCGAGGGCCGATGACCGCTGGTGGCCGGCCTGTCAGGGTGCTGCTCGTGATCGAGACGCGTGCGCTGACGAAGCGCTACGGGACCAGAGTTGCCGTGGACAGGCTCTCCGTCCTGGTCCGGCCCGGGCGAGTCACCGGCTTCCTCGGGCCCAACGGCGCCGGCAAGTCCACCACCATGAGGATGCTGCTGGGGCTGGACACCCCGAGCTCCGGGAGCGCCCTGGTGAACGGGCGCGACTACCGGGCGCTGCAGTTCCCGCTGCGCGAGGTAGGAGCCTTGCTCGATGCCCGGGCGGTCCACCCTGGCATGGCCGCCCGGCGACATTTGGAGTGGCTGGCGGCCAGCAACCGGCTGCCGCGGCGACGGGTGGCGGAGGTCCTGTCCCAGTGCGGGTTGGAGGACGTGGCCGGCATACGGCTGCGGCACTTCTCACTCGGCATGCGCCAGCGGCTGGGCGTCGCCGTTGCCTTGCTCGGCGACCCGCCGATCCTGATCTTCGACGAGCCGGGCAACGGGCTCGACCCCGAAGGCGTTGCCTGGGTCCGCCGCCTTCTGCCGGCTCTGGCTAGCGAGGGCCGCACGGTCCTGGTGTCCAGCCACCTGATGACCGAGATGGCGATGACCGCCGACCACCTGCTCGTCATCGGCCAGGGGCAGCTGCTTGCGGAGGCGACCACGGCGGAGTTCATCGCCGCCAGCGGTGAACCCAACCTTGAAGCCGCCTACCTCAAGATGACCCAAGACGCGGGCCAGTACCGCGCCTCGGACATGGAGCAGTGACCATGGCCCTACGAGCTGTCGTCCACGCCGAGTGGATCAAACTCCGCTCCGTGCGGTCCACGTACCTCACGATGGCTTGCGCGGCCGTCCTCGGGCTCGGCCTCGGAGCCCTGGACACGGCCTCGGTTGCCCACCACTGGGCTGGGATGACCGCGCAAGGCCGGGCCGGCTTCGACCCCGTCGGCGACTCGTTCACTGGCCTGGTATTCGCCCAGCTCGCCTTCGGAGTGCTCGGCGTCCTGGCCGCCAGCACCGAGTACGGCACGGGCATGATCCGCACCACGCTGGGCGCGGTTCCGCGGCGCGGTGCCCTCTTCGCCGCCAAGGCCGTGGTTGTCGGTGCGCTGTCCCTGCTGCTCGGCGAGGTGTTCGCGTTCGGGGCGTTCCTGCTCGGCCAGTTCATGCTCGCGGGCAGCCACCTCAACGTGAGCCTGACCGACCCGCAGGTCCTTCGGGCCGTGTCCAGCGCCGGGCTGTACCTCAGCGTCGTGGCACTCGTCGGATGCGGTGTTGGTGCCTTGATCCGGCACACCGCCGGGGGCGTCGCCGCCGTGTTCGCGGTGATCTTTATGTCCTGGCCCGTCGCCCGCGCGATGGAGACCTGGTCATACCTGCCGGACCGGCTCGTCCTCAGCAACGCAGCCGACGTCATCGGCCAAGTACACGCGGCATCGGTCAAGCCCAGGCTCCCCACCCTCGGATGGGCCTACCTCGACCTCCTCCTCTACTGCGTGCTCGCACTCGCCCTAGGCGCATGGAGAACCACACGAGACCCTTGACATCGGCACAAACCACCGCAGACCCGCGCACCCAACCTTGGCGAACGGGCCGACCACATTGAGCCTTCCGGCCCAACCCCGCCCGGACCAGACCACCCACACCGGACGACGAGGTCACACACGAAGTCCACACCGACCGCGATATCCAGCTCGCCCCCCCGCGCACCCCAAGATCCGTACAGACACGGCCGGATCAACCTGGCAGGCCGACGCCCACGAACGGCACATCGGGGTGAGTGCTTCGGGGGGGTTCCCGACGCCGACCTGCAAATCAGCCGCTTGCGTCGTAAAGATGCCAGCGGTCGGGCACTCCCTTGAGCTCGTGTTCGCCAGCGTCGCGGAGGATCAGGCCGGAACCGGCCACGAGATCCTTTACCGTCTGGGAGATGAGCACCTGCGATGGTCCGGCCAGTGCGGAGATCCGGGCACCGATCGTTACGGCGAGGCCACTGCACCTGCCGTCAATCTGCTCGCACTCGCCAGTGTGAACACCTGCTCAAATGCTGAGCCCGAGATCCCGGATCCGTTCGGCGAGTTCGAGAGCGCAGCGGATGGCGCGCGCCGGCCCGTCGAACGTGGCGAAGAACCCGTCACCAGCAGTGTTGACCTCCACTCCACCCCATCGGTGCAGGGACCAGCGAGCGGCGGCATGGTGGGCTCCAGGAGCTCCTTCCACGCAAGGTCACCGAGGGCAGCCTGCCGTTCCGTGGATCCAACGATGTCGGTGAACAGCACCGTAGCCAGCACCGAATCGATCCCCACGGGGGGCGGTTCGAGGCCAACGTGGCGCTGCACCGCCTCCAGGATGGGTCGACAATACGAGGCGGCTTCTCCTTGTGTGGGCAATCTGCTTCCCTGAATCACCTTCAGCTTCGCGTTCAGCATGAGCGAAGCCACATACTGCGCGAGGCCAACGTTGGAGCCAATCACGCTCGTCAGTGCCCCGACGTCGACAACACGGACTTGTGGGTAACCGGGCTGGTCGGCCAATAGCAGCGTCGGCGCGTGCACGGCAGGAAGGAGCCGGCGCAGGTCGGTCTCCCACCAGATCTTGTTCAACTCGATGGCGACATCGGGGGTGCATGTGTTCCGGCTGCCCCTCGACACCATGAACGCGTCGTCGTCGCTAGGTCGGAACCCTATGCGGAGAACGCGGCAGCAGTCCGTACGTGAAGGACCACCCGGACCAGATCCGCACCCACTGGATCGACCCTGACGGCAAGCACGTCCCGGTCGGAAAGATGACCGGCCATGCGTCGAAGCGCTTCGGCGGCTTCGCACCGATCTACAAGCAGCTCACCGGGATGGCGCACCCATCTGGTCGGTCCGTCATCCACTCCCATCACATGGACCAACTTTGCTGCCCCAGTGTGGCGACCACGACCTGCCCCCCGGAGGGCGGGCGGGAGTTCGGCAGGATTCGGCGGGCACGGCCTCGCCGACACGGGGCCCAGACACATGGATGAGGGCAATCGCCGACAACGTGTCTCCCCTCGATAGAACATCGGATATTTCGACTCGACGAGCCCGCTCAGGGACGGGGCGATTCGGGCGCCAGTGCCGACGCAGGGTGTGCGACCGAGTACACGTCCGCAGGTCAGGTGTCCAGATGCGGGTAGCCGTAGTCGGTGACAGCCAGATGATTGCGCTTGATCGATCGCGGACTGACGAATCTGATCAAGTTCCAGACAGTGCCAGCCTTGTCGTTCGTGCCCGAAGCACGAGCTCCGCCAAACGGCTGCTGCCCAACCACCGAGCCGGTTGGTTTATCGTTGACGTAGAAGTTCCCGGCCGCGTAGCGCAGCGCGTCATTCGCTCGCTGCACGGCGACGAGGTCCTCGGCGAAGACCGCACCTGTGAGGCCGTAGGCGGTGGACTCGTCCACTAGGCGAAGGGTCTGCTCCCAGTCAGCGTCCTCGTACACATAGGCCGTGAGCACCGGCGCGAAGATCTCTTGGGTGATGAAAGGCGACATCGGGTCGGTCACCTCAAGAACGGTGGGATCGACGAACCAGCCGACCGAGTCGTCCGTACCTCCCCCGACTACGACAAGACCTTCGTTCCGTGCCTGGGCCAGCGCCGCAGCATGCTTGGCATGCTGGCGAGCATTGATCACAGCACCCACGTACGTCTCCGGCCGAGTGGGGTCTCCGACGACGATCGACTCAGTGATCGCCACCAGGCGTTCTCTCAGGGCGGGCCACATGCTGCGAGGGACGTAGAGCCGGGACGATGCCGAGCACTTCTGTCCCTGGTACTCGTACGATCCGCGGACGCATGCGACGGCGAGGGCGTCGACGTCGGCGCTGGGGTGAGCGAGGATGAAGTCCTTGCCGCCTGTCTCGCCCACGATACGCGGGTAGTTTCGGTAGTTCGCCACGTTGGCGCCCACCGTTCGCCAGATGTGCTGGAACGTCGCGGTCGATCCCGTGAAATGAACGGCGGCAAGGTCACGGTGCTCGAGCACCACATTTCCGATCTCGGCACCGTCTCCGTACACGACGTTTATGACGCCGTCCGGAAGTCCAGCCTCACGCAACAGCTGCATGGAAAGATGGGCTACGAGCGAGGCACTTTCAGCCGGCTTCCACACGACGGTGTTGCCCAGTACCGCCGGGCCGAACGCGAGGTTGTTCATGCAGGTGAAGTTGAACGGGGTAACGGCAAGGACGAAGCCTTCGAGGGGTCGGTACTCCGCCTGGTTCCACATGCCCGGGTTGGAGCCTGGTTGAACGTCGTACATGGCGAGCATGTTCTTCACATTGAACCGGATGAAGTCGACGGTCTCGCAGGCTGCGTCGATGTCGGCCTGGTACGTGGTCTTTGAAAGCTCCAGCATCGTGGCAGCGTTGAGACGGTCCCGCCACGGTCCGTGCTCCAGCATGTCAGCCGCACGCAAGAACGGTGCAGCGCGGTCCTCCCACGGCAGCCGACCCCACCACCGCGATGCCGCGTTGGCAGCGTCGATCGCTGCGAGGGCCTCCCTTGCCCCGCCGTGGTGCACCTCACCAAGCGCCCGGCCATGCTCGTGCGGCGTGACCACTCGGGCGAGTCGGCCCGTGCGGACCTCGTGGCCATCAATGAGGTTCGCGATGTCGAAGCCTGCCGCACGGGTCTCTTCCAGAGCGACGGCGGTCCGAGCGCGTTCGGGAGAGCCCGGATGAAAGCTGTGCGGTGCAGTGGGACCGATCGGGAAGAGTCCGGTTCGGCCGGCAGCGGCAGTCATAGCCGGACCCTAGGGGCGCTCCCCGGAGCGTGGCATCGGCCGCCCACCGGAACTTGCTCGATGGGTTTCCTACTCAAGTCGAAACGAGGCTAGCCTCGACCCGTGGTGGACATGGTGCAGGTCGCGGTCGACGACCTGGCAGCCACGTTGGAAAGCCCGGTCCTCATCGAGGACTCGGGGCATCAGCCGTTGTGGTGGAGCGCTCAGGACGCCGTCGACGGAACCCGGATACGCAGCATCTTGCAGCGGAGCGTGGCCCCTGCAGCTGTCGCCATGGTCGCCAAGATGGGGCTGCCGCGAGCGACAGGCCCCGTGCGGACCCCTGCTGTGCCCGAGGCGGAGATGCTTGCCCGTTGGTGTGTTCCGCTCCGCGTCGGACCGAGGCTGCTCGGCTATCTCTGGGTCCTCGACCCTGATGGCAGAGTGACCCAGGCAGACCTCCCCCCCGCCGTTGCATGCGCGGCCCAGGCCGCCGCGGTGCTCGCTGCGGATGTGACCGTCGAAGATGATCGAAGTCATCGGCGCGCTGCTCTCCTGCAGAGGCTCGCGAAGGCACCCGACCGCGAGGCGGTCCGAGACTTGATGGAGCTGGAACGCCTGGCCCCCGGAACCTTGATCGTCGTTCAATCCCCCCGTCGCCCCGGAGGCTGGGATCTGTCGACGGACCAAAGCGTCCACGTCGTTGGTACGGCCGACCAGGGCGCCACGAGCGGGAAGCCGGTACCCCTCGGGGATCTACACGTCGCGGTGGCCAGGGCGGCCGTGACGCAGCGGGCACTGCGCGCCGGGGCGTCCCTGGAAAGCCCGAGCTGGGATGCGCTTGGCGCGTGGCGCCTGATCGCCGCCGCCCCGGACGACCTCACGGCTGCGGACGTTCACCCTGGTGTCTCGGTCCTGTCCGAGCTGTCGAGGTCCGACCTTCTGACGACCGCATGGACGGTGCTAGAGCTCGGCGGCGACGTCACGCGCAGTGCCGCGGAACTGCACATCCACCGCACCACGCTCTACTACCGGCTGGACCGCATCGCAGCGTTGATCGGAGTCGACCTGCGAACCGGGCTCGAACGGATCGATCTTCACCTGGCGCTGCGGCTGGCTGCCTACCGCCGCGCAGCGGAGTAGGCGTTCGACTCCTGTAGCAAACGGTTTGGAGATGTTCCGCACTCACTCCAAAGCCCCCGAACCATCCCTGGCCGTACGTTCGCGACACTGACGAACGGAGGCACCATGGCTGGCGTGCTTCGCACCGACGTCCTGGTCGTGGGCGCCGGAATTATCGGCGCTGCCTGTGCCTACCATCTGGCCGAGGCTGGCCTCCGCGTCACGGTCGTCGAGTCGCTCGACGGACCTGCCGAAGGCAGCTCGGGTCGCTCGTTCGCCTCGATCCGTGGGCAGTGGGCGGATCCACTCAACATCGAGATGTCCTGGCGCAGCATCTGCCGGTACCGCGACTTCGAGGCGAACCACGGAGTCGATGTCGGGTACCGACCGAGCGGCTACCTCTTCCTCGTTCCCGAGGACGCATGGCCGACGCACCTTGCTGCAGTCGAGATGCAACGAGAGCACGGCGTCCCCGTCGAGGTCCTGGGCACGGTCGCCGCGAATGCGATCACTCCGTTCTACAGCGAGGGGATCGCGGGAGCTACATGGGGATCGGCGGACGGCGTCGTTGATCCGACCACGGTGACCATGGCCTACCTCTCGATGGCTCGGGCGAGCGGGACGACTGTTCTCCTGCGTCAGCGCGTCACCGGTATCACCCCTGATCCGGTGACCGGTGGATGGTCAGTGACGGCAGGGGGGGGCACGATCAGTGCGCAGAGGATCGTCAACGCTGCCGGCGGTTGGGCCGGCGAGCTGGCAAGGCTGGCCGGTCTCGAGGTCCCTGTGGTGCACTCCCGGCGCAACATCTTCTCGTCCGCTCCTGGCGCGCTCCCGTCGTCACTGCCGATGACCGTTGACATCGGTAGTGGCTTCTACCTACGCAGTGAGGGCGACCGGCTGCTCGTAGGGCTCGGTCGTCCCGATCAGGCAGACGGCTACGACGTGAGCATTGACTGGCCCTGGATGGAATCGGTGATCGAAACAGGAATGACGCGCTTCCCGTGGCTCGGCGATATCCCTCTGGACCGGACAGGGAGCTGGGCCGGGACCTACGAGAACACCCCGGACCACCACGGGATCCTCGGCCCCGACCCAACCGCGCCGACCTGGGTCAACGCGTGCGGCTTCTCCGGCCACGGGGTGATGCAGGCGCCGGAGATCGGGCGTCTGGTCGCGGAACAGGTCGTGAGGGGTGCGATCACGAGCCTTGACGTGACCATGCTGCGGCCCGAGCGGTTCACTACTCATGCTGACGGCGCTGCTCCCGCGGGGATGGTGTTCTGATGGGTGCTACACAGGTCCAGCTCGATATCGAGGAGGGCGTGGCATGGATAACCCTTGACGGGCCGAAGCGGCGGAATGCGCTCGACCGCTTCGCGGCAGCCGACCTGATCGCGGCGTGCGACCGCATCGACGGCGAGCCCTCTGTCGGTGCCGCGGTGATCACCGGAGCAGGGAAGGCGTTCTGCTCCGGAGCGGACACGGAGCTCCTTGACGAGCTGCGCACGTCCAAGGCAGACGAGATCTACGACGGCCTCGACATGCTGTACGCCGGATTCCGACGGTTCGGGGCTCTCACGGTTCCCACACTGGCCGCGGTCAACGGTGCCGCCGTGGGGGCGGGGCTCAATCTTGCGCTCGCCGCTGACCTGCGCATCGCCGCGGACACTGCGGTTTTCGTGTCGGGCTTCGCAGCGATCGGGATTCATCCCGGTGGCGGTCACCTGCACCTGCTGGCAAGGGCGAGCAGCGCGACGACCGCCGCCGCGGCAGGCGTATTCGCGCAGCCGATCCGGGCAGAGCGGGCCGTGGCAACCGGACTGGCATGGACGGCGGTGCCTCTGCGCGACTTGCGCAGCAGCGCCCTCGGTCTGGTGCGCCACCTTGCCGCAGACCCGTCGCTGGCCCGCGCGCTCGCGGCCGATCTCCACAGGACCGTCCTCGACGCAGCCCGCTGGGACCGCGCAGTAGAGGTCGAACGTGCCCGCCAGATGTGGTCGCTCACCCGCCCGAACCAGGAGATCTGATGTATCCGACACTTCGCCTCGACGCAGACCGATCCGCCTGGATCGACGCCACCGCGTCCGCGCTCGGTTCGTTCGCCGACGCCAACCGCGCGGGGCTCGACGCCGCGAACCGCGCCGGGCGCTTCCCCCGCGAGCTCTACACCGAGGTCGGGCGGATGGGGTTCCTCGGTCCACTCGTTCCCGTCGAGCAGGGGGGCCTTGGCGGCGGCGTCGCTGAGTACGTCGTCATCAGCGAAGAGGTGGGCCGCCATGGTCTGGTCTCCGGACAGATCGCCGTCCAGGGCCAGCGCTGGCTGCTCGACTGGGGCACCAACGAGCAACAGGAGCGTTGGCTGGGTGGCATCGCGGCCGGGGATCTGGTGTTCTCCGAGTCGATCAGCGAGAAGAACGCGGGGTCCTCGTTCAAGACGATGAAGGCAACGGCAGTCCGCGACGGCTCCGACTGGATCCTCAACGGCAGCAAGACGCACGTGAACCTCGGCGCCGACTCGGACGTCACCTTGTTCTACGCGATCGCGGAGGAGGGGCTCACCAGCTTCCTGGTCGACATGACACTGCCAGGGATCAAGTCGGTGGTCACCGACCCCGTGGGGCTACGGCTCATCCGTACGGCGGACGTCATGTTCGACGATGTCCGTGTACCGGACGGAGCACGGCTGGGCCCGGCGGGAGCGGGGTTGAAGACGTTCCTGTCGACGTTCAACATCAGCCGACTGGGCAACGCCTCCGAACTCATCGGCCTAGGTCGTCGCGCACTCGAGTTGGGACTCAGGTACGCGAGCAAGCGGCAGGTGGGCGACAACCTGGTCACTGAATTCCAGGGCATCCAGTGGATGGCAGCCGACTCCTGGGCCCTGCTACAGACTGCCTCGTTCGCCCGAGACCATGCGGCACTCGTTCACGATCGTGGCGAAGAGATCGCGCTGCACACCACCCTCGCCAAGCAGCTGTCCATCACGGCCGCCGAGAAGGCATCGGACAGCGCCTTCAGCCTGGTGGGAGGGCACGGACTGTACTTCGACGAGCCCTACACGGACATCGCCAACGACATCAAAGTGCTCAAGGTGGCGGGAGGGTCGGCGGAGATCATGCGCAACTACATCGCGCGCCGGCTGCTCCAGGACTCCGGGCACGAGGGTCTGGCGTGACCAATCTCGCCACCGCGATCGTCGCCCAGGCAGCGGCACGCCCCGGCCTTCGCCTGGGCACCGTGGACGATCAGGTCGCGCTTGCCGATGCGGTGGAGATCGCGGCCGGTCGGGCCGCGGCGTTGCTCGACTGCGGCCTGCGACCCGGACGTCGCGTCGCTCTTATCGCTCCCACCTCCACCGACTACCTGATCACCTGGCTCGCCTGCCTGCTCGCCGGCGCGCCAGTCGCGCTGGTCAACCCGACGTACCCCGCCGAGCTGCTCGACCGGATGCTTGAGCCCCTGGCTCCTGACATGGTGATCCAGGAGCCTGAGATCGCCCGCGCCCGCACCTGCGGGGTGCGAGACACCGCAGGCCTCCCAGGGCTGGACGTCGGTGCCTTCGAGGTCGCGTCCTTCATGCACACCTCTGGGACGACCGGCCCCCCCAAGTTCTGCGCCCAGACGCACGACTACTTCCACCGCCTTGCCTCGGCGATGAGCGACGCACTCGACCTGACTCCTGATGATCGGGTGTTGGCGCCGCTGCCGCTGTTCCACATCAACCCGATGGGATACGGAGTGATCACCGCTCTGCTCACCGGCGCTGATGCCCTCACCGTCGACAGGTTCTCCGCACGCGCGTTCTGGCCAGCGGTCACCGAGCACGACGTGACTGTTCTCGTGCTTCACGCGCCACCTGTGGAGATCCTCAAGCGCGCCACGACGGCCGGTGACGCCGTGGGTCACCAGGTCCGCACGATGTTCTATGCCGATGCCGCTTTCCTGCGCCAGTTCTCCGTGCCGACAGCGGTGTCCGGATACGGATCCACCGAGGCCGGTGGCGTGACTCATCTGACCAGATGGTCGGCCAAGGACAACATCCCTGACAACGCCAGTCGACACGGAGGGAGGGCCCGCGCTGACGTCGAATGGCGCATCGACGACTCCGGCACCATCTTCGTTCGAGAACGCGAGCACGCGGCCCTCTTCGACGGGTACGTGACACCGCAGGGCCTGGATCCGGCACGCGACACAGACGGCTGGTTCGATACCGGGGACCTCGGTCACGCTGAGGGCGAGGACTACCTCATCTTTATCGAGCGGGGGGCAGAATCGATCCGAGTCAAGGGGGAGTTCGTCCCCATTGCCTTCGTCGAGAACCATCTCAGCGCGGTAGCGGGGCTGCGCGACCTCGCCATCTGGAAGCGCCCCGGCGCTCTGGTCGATGACGAGGTCGTGCTGTATGCGGTCGCTGACCCGCTGCCGGTGGCTCCGCTTGCGGCACGCATCGCCGAGCTGCCCGCATTCATGAGACCCGTGACGGTCGCCCGGGTCGAAGCACTTCCGCGGGACGCTGCGGCCGGCAAGGTCCAGCGCCGCCTGCTAGGCGAGCAGGAAGTCTTGGAATGGGTGGTACTCCCGTGACCGCGACCGACGGCGTAGCCGGCGCCGGGCATACCGTCCCGGCCTGGGCGCACGGCATGGCAGACCTTCACGTCCACGCCGCCCCCAGCTTGCTCCCTCGACACGGAAACGATGCGCAGATGGTGGCCGCCGAGAGGGCACAAGGCTTCTCCACCATCGTGCTCAAGTCTCACGAGGGAAGTACCGTGGAGCGGGCCACCATCGCCGGACACGGCGTCTTCGGCGGGGTTGTGCTCAACAGCGCAGTCGGTGGCGCCAACCCAGACGCGGTGGAAGTGGCAGCCCGGCTAGGCGGGCGCGTCGTCTGGATGCCGACGGTGTCGTCCCGCACGCACAAGGCCGGCGCGGCCTCGCCCGAGCTCTCGGTGCACCAAGGGTTCGAGCTGACGCCCGTAGATGTCGTCGACAACGGCGTTCTGCGTCGCGAGTGGCACGACGTCCTCGATGTGGTCGCGGAGCACGACCTGCTCCTGGCCAGCGGCCATCTCAGCGCCGCCGAAACAGTCGTGCTGTTCATCGAGGCGCGCAGTCGCGGCGTGCGACGGCTACTCGTCAACCATCCGAAGATGGCGTTCCTGCAGTGGACCGACTCCCTCGGACTGGCACTGCAAGAGCTTGATGCGCATCTTGAGCTCGGGATCCTTCCTGACCTTCTCGGATCGTCCGCCCGTTCCTGCCTGACACTGCTCGACGTATATCCAGCTTCGTTACTCGTGTTCGGCGGCGACCTCGGCCACGCCAACCACCCTGCTCCTGCGGACATCGTCCCATCGTGGCTGTGCGAGCTCGAACGACGAGCGGGGATCAGTACCGCAGAGACGATCATGACCACCACGACTAGGAGTCTCCTGCTTCCATGACCACCATCGCTCTTCTTCCCGGAGACGGCATCGGCGTCGAGATCCTCGACGGCCCGGTCTCCTTCCTGCGTCAGCTTGAGCGAGACGGCGCACCGGTCCGCGTCACCGGCCCGTGGCCGTACGGCACCAGCGGATGGCTGGAGACCGGGCGCACCCTGCCGGAGCGGACGATCGCTGCGTGCCGTGAGGCAGACGTGATCTTGTCCGGCGCCGTCGGCGCCCATCCCGGCGTAAGCAGCACGGAGTGCCCGAACCCCGAGGCAGCGTTGATCGAGCTTCGCCATCTCTTCGACCTCCGCATCAGCGTGCGTACCGTCAGGGTCCCGGACGCCGACGACGTCATCATCGTCCGCAACATCACCGGAGGGGCTTACGGCAGCCCGGATCAGCGTCGGGAGAGCGACGGAACGAATGCCGCGGAGGACATCCTGGTGCTGGAGCCCGTCCGCGTTCAGGAGGTCTTCGACATCGCCGTCGGCTACGCCCGGGCGAGGCCCGGTCGACGCACGATAAGCGTGGACAAGGCCAGCGTCTTCGCGACGTCGCGGCTGTGGCGACGCACCTCACAGGCAACCAGGAGCTCCAGCGGGGTAGACATGGACGACGTCAACGTCGACCGAGCCGCGTACGAGCTCGTCCGCGCAGAGGAGCTCCCCGGCGTCATCGTGACCGAGGGCCTGTTCGGCGACATCCTGTCGGATATCGTGTGTGCCCGCGCCGGCTCACCAGCACTGTGCGGGTCGGCCACGATCAACCCTGATCGACCTCGGGGCACTGGCGTCACGGCTCTGTTCGAGCCCGCACACGGCTCCTCACCGCACCGGACCGGATCCCGGCGCTCCAATCCCACCGGCGCCTGGCTCGCGCTGGCCGATCTGTTCGCCTGGTGCCCCGACCTGGCTGCTCGAGGTCTGCACAGCCAGGTGCGAGCAGCGTTGGACCAAGTGATAGCCACCGCCCCGCCCACATACGACCTTGCCGAACGCGGTTGCACAAACACATCCGACCTCGACCAGTTTAACGAACGCGTCCTGGAGCTGCTCGCCACGTCGGCACTACTTACCTCCTGATCAGAAGGTTCCGCTATGACGACACCGTTCAAGTCTCTGCACCACGTGTGCATCGTCGTCCACAACATCTAGAGGTCCATCGCCTTCTACGAGTCGGTGGGCATCGGGCCATGGCAGCATTACCCGCCCCTGTCCGGCTACACCAAGCGGTCAGTGCCGAACGAAGAGGCTTTCGCCTCCATGCAGTACAGGTTCGTCGATCTCGAGAACATCCAACTCCAGCTGTGCGAGCCACCGCTGCTGGACTGCCCCAGCGCCGGTTCCTCGAGAGCAAGGGTGAGGGCGTCTTCCACCTCGGGTTCGAGTTCCCGGTGATCCAGGCCTCCGCTGCCGGGGCGCGTCTGGGTCTCGATATCCTCATGACAGGTGAGCGGGACAATGGCACGGGATTCGTGTACTTCGACACGGAGGAACGAGTCGGCAAGGTCCGAACGGGAGCTCGCCAGTGGCCAGACCGCCCTGATCCCCTTGGAGCAGTTCGTCGATGAAGCTGCGGTCGAGGCACGGCTGGCCGCGGGTGGGTCCAGATCATCGCCTCGAACATCGAGGGGTTACTCAGTCGGCGCGGCCCATTCCGAGTCGGAGCCCACCAGTTCCAGGTCTACGGGACGACGTTGGGATTGGCTAGAGAGATGCACGTCCGGGCCGCGATCAAGCACTTGAACAAGGCAGGTCGGACCGCGTGCGAGGGCCGCAGCAGCGTCCCGAACCTGGTGGTGACAACAGCCGCAGCCCCAACGCTGTCCACGCCGCTCGCCCACACGTTTGATGACGCACGCTTGGCTCGGCAAGCTGAAGCTGGCGGCGTCGCCGCGGAAGGTGGGCGCGACGCAGCTGCCGGCTCGGCCACCGGGTGACAAACCAGTACAAGGTCACGCCCGCAAACCTGCCCGGACCCCGCTTAAGCCGCAACGGCGGCGGACGCAGCGAGCAAGGCCGCTAGGAACGAGACCTGAGCCAGCAGAGCTGACGGCGCCTGCTGCAAGTCCAGCGCATGAGCTGTACTCCGAACTCCCACATGCCTGACCACGAAGTCTCGTGGCTCTTCGTTGCCCTTCGCATAGACCAGGTGGGCTCGTTGCCAGACCTAGGGCGCTCGCATACGCCAACGCTTGATACAACGCGTTCAGGGTAAACACGCCGCGCGAGTGATCTCCGCCGAACGCCCTCAGCACCGGCGGCCAGCATGAAGACCATGACGT
>Ga0075017_100000960_pt1 | contig 17175 bp, 14 predicted proteins | sample AleBraG_ABR_2012_FD_71475 | JGI IMG/M metagenome (GOLD analysis project Ga0075017, IMG submission 71475) | Freshwater sediment microbial communities in response to fracking from Pennsylvania, USA - Alex Branch Run_MetaG_ABR_2012 | ecosystem: Environmental > Aquatic > Freshwater > Creek >... | reverse complement strand
GTGCATCGGTAGGTGTAGTCCCAGCGGTCGTCGGCGAGGAACAGGTCGTCGGCCGTCACCGAGAGGTAGTTGCGGTTGTAGGACAGCGAGACGCCGCGGGTCAGCCAGCTGACGATGCCGTGACCGAGGTACTTGATCCACTGCTGGTTGAGGTTGTAGTCGGCCGTGATCACGAGCTCCTCGCGGGCCGTCACGGCGTCGATCTTGACGCCCATGATCGTGCCGCTCGGCACCGTGACCAGCGGGACCCACGTGGCCGACGCCGCGGCGGCGACCGGGTACCCGTAGACCTCGCTGATGGCCGGGTCGATGTTGTCGATCGTGATGGTGCCGGACAGGTAGCTGAAGGCACCCGCCGGGCTGGTCGGGGTGGCCGCCGCCGTGGCGGCCGGCTGCAGGGTCGCGGTCTGCCCGTCGAGCGTGGAGCCAGCCCCCGGCGGGGTCAGGCCGTAGAGCGTGCTGGGGTAGGCGTAGGAGCTGACCTCACGGACACCGAAGGCTGCGGCGTAGGCGTCGAGATCGGCCAGGCTCAGCAGGTCGGCCGCGCTGGAGAACGCGGACCGGTCGGGGATGACGATGCCCTCGTACTTGCCCTCGAGGTAGGCCGTCGGCAGCCCGGCGTTGACCGTCTGGGACAGGTAGTTCGCCGTCGTGTGGATCGACGGCCAGGCACCCACCGGCACCTTCGTGTACGGCACGCCCTCGCGATCGAGCTGAGCCTCGATGGCTGCCGTGGTCGGCTCGGGCTGCCCGGACACGAGCGGCGGTTCGAGGACCAGCACGTTCAGATCGATGCGGCCCGGGGCCGGTGTGGCAAGGACCGCTCCCTGCGCGCTCGTGACGCTCAGCAGGCCCGACAGGAGGGCGAGCGCGGTGGCCGCCCCCAGAGCCCGGGCGGTGATGCCCCGCCGCGTTCCGAACATGCCCGACATCGCTGTGCTCATGGTTGGCTCCATCGTTGCTCGTTGAACGAACACGCCCCAGGCACGGTCATTTCCCACCCCGCCGATCAGAATGGGCCGCTGGACATGCCCATCCTTATGGGCGCGAGCCGCTCGCACAGGCGCTTTGGAGAGGACCCCCCTCAGCCGTTCGGACGATCTTCGCCGCGAAGGGACCACGGACGGCCCAACTCCTCACGGCGTGGTGCCCATTCCTGACGGAGCGTGAGGACGTCGACCAGGTCGTCCGGGCTGGACGGTCACGGAGCGTCGCCGACGCGGTGGGGGCACCTCGTAGCCGAGAGCGCTCGTCCGGCCGGCGAGATCGCGCGAGCACCCGCGCACCACGCGCGAACCCACGGAGCCGAGCCGGTCGGATCAGCAGGACGAGTAGACGTATCCCGAGGAGCCGGCGGGGACCACCTGGAGGTCGCGGAGGATGACCGACGTCGTGGCGCCGCGCGCTGCGCAGGCGGCGGAGTAGGCCGAGGACGTGTACTCGATCTCGACCCACGACGTCCCGTACACGGCGGCGTATCCCCCGCACTCGGCGTACACCTGGCAGTCCTCCGCCACGGCGAAGTCCGCGCCGGCCGCCTTGGCCTGGGCGGAGAGGTCCACGGTGTTCTTCTGCGCGACAGCGACGCCAGCCGCGTGGCCGATCGACACCAGACGCCGGAAGACGTCGAGGTTGTTCGCCGGCGTCAGCAGGCCCCCGGACCGGGTGTCGGAGTCGAGGTTGTCGAGCTCGACGGCCTGGAAGCCCTTGGCGGCGCAGCCGCGGACCCACGACCCGACGAACGCGGCCACCGCCGACGCCTGACGGGTGTCGACGACGTACTCCCCCGGCCAGCCGGGATCCTCCACCAGGCTCCCGGAGGACGTGCGGAGCAGCAGCGAGCCCCAGGCAGCGGACTCTCCGGGCTGGGACTGGAAGGCGTTGACGTAGCAGACGTTGTACTTGCCCGCCACGGGTGTGGAGGTGCGATCGCGGTCGACGATCGTGACCCCGGGCGCCGGGGTGTAGGCGCCGCCGATCTGGTAGTCGAACGTCCCGTTCGCCGGGTAGGCGGGCACCGCAGCGATCGGGGCGGCACCAAGCCGAGGCCCGGCCACCGGAGGCGCCGTCACGGGCCCGGTCCCGAGCGAGGCGAGGCTCGCGTTGAGCGCCGCGAGGGCTCCCGCACGGGCCGCCGCGACGGACCTCACCCGCGCCACCGACAGCGAGGGCGCCGCGGCCCGGCGGCGGGCCAGCGCGCGCGACGAGCTGGTCGCGGCGGAGGTGGCCGTGGTCAGCGACCTCGACGTCGCGAGCCTCGTGGCGCCCTTGCGCGACGTCGACCTCGTCGTGGCCGTCACCTGCGCTGTGCCCTTCGCGGTCGCGGTGGTCCGCGCCTGCGCCGTCGCCGTCGCCACGCCCGTCCCCGTTCGTGCGACCGACACGGTCCGTGCCGCGCCGGAGCACACGACGTGCGCCGTGAGCGTGACCCTGCTGGTCGCGACGGTGGTCACGCGCGCACGACCGGTCACGGCCACGCTCGAGGTCACGGCCGCGTGCGAGGACCACGCGCGAGAACCCGCACGACGCGAGCTCAGCGACGTCGTGCGTGACCGCACGACCTGGCGGTGCGACGACAGGGCTGCCCGCACACGCGGCGCACCGACGGCGGCGACGGCGGACGTGGCGGAGGTGCCGACCAGCCTGCAGGACACGGCCGCGGCCGGCCCGGCCCCGCAGACGGTGAGAGCTGCCAGCACCAGGGTGATCGCCACGGCGGCGGCGGCCGAGCGCTGCGGTGTCCGACCACGGGTCGCCACGACGTGGTCACCTCGTTCGTCTCGTGTCGCCCGGGCGTCGGACGACGGTCTCGGCGAGCATCCGTTCGGATGCCGAGCGCCGTCGCGGGAACTGATTTGCGACGACTGCACTGAACGCTAGCAACGGGTCGCGGCCCGTCCAACCCCGCGCGAGCCCGCTGAGCGGCGACGAGAGTGTTGTCACACCCGTCGTACGCTGCGTGCATGGCCGCGACCGCTCCCGCGACGAGCGTGCGTGCCGACGCCTGGACGTGGGCGGTTCGCGTCTACCCGACCCGCGCGGCGGCGAGCGCCGCGTGCAAGGCCGGCCACGTGCGGATCAACGGAGACGGCGCCAAGCCAAGCTCCCCGGTCCGCACTGGAGACACCGTGCGCGCCTACACCCCGGCGGGCGAGCGGATCCTCGTCGTCACCGGGCTCATCGTGAAGCGCACCAGCGCGACCCTCGCCGCACAGAACTACCACGACCGCACGCCACCGCCGCCGCCGAAGGAGGAGCGCGTCGTCGTGGCCCGTCGCGAGCCCGGCGCCGGCCGTCCGACCAAGCGCGAGAGGCGGCTCACCGAGCGTCTCCGAGGGCACTAACGACCCCTCACGACGCGACGCCGGCACCTGCGCTTCGACCGGATGGAGGTATCAGGCGGTCAGGAGCGCGATCTGCTCGGCGAGCTCGTGCGGCCGTTCCTCCGCCACGAAGTGACCGCAGCCGGCGTAGCGCACCGTCGTCCGATCGGGGAACAGCGACTCCCAGCGTTCGAGCTCCTTGTCGCGGAACGCGATGTCGCTCATGCCCCACGCGATCAGGACCTTGTTTCCCGACAGCCCGGATCTTCTGTCCCACAGGGACTGCAGCCAGTCGCTCGACCCGATGATCTCGCGCGGATAGACCGCGCTCCCGGTCCGGTCGTCCGGTGTCGCCAGCGCCGCGAGGTAGTGACGGTGGATCGACGGCGTGAGCTTCGCCCGGTCGCCGTAGGCGCGCCTCAGGAAGCTGCCCGCGAAGAAGTTGCGGTGACGGATCAACCTCCGTCCGAACGGGCCGCCCATGAACCCACTGAAAGCGCGGTAGTACCAGTCGTCGCGCACCGACCACATCCACGTGTTGGTGATCGCGAGGCACGAGACCCGGTCCGGGTGGTCGAGCGCCCACGACAGCCCGACCGGACCGCCCCAGTCGCCCACGACCAGGGTCGCGTCGTGCAGATCGAGGGAGTCCAGGAACGCCGAGATGTTCCGCGCCTGGTCTACCGGCCGGTATGAGTAGGACGTCGGCTTGTCCGACAGGCCGAAACCGAGCTGGTCCGGCGCGATGCATCGACGCGACCCCTGCAGATCCTTGATCACGTTGCGGAACTGGAACGACCAGGTGGGGTTTCCGTGCACGAACACGATCGGGCGGCCCTCGCCCTGGTCCACGTAGTGCATGCGACCGTCCGGAGCGTCGAACCAGTGCGACTCGAACGGGTACTCGACCGCGTCGAGCCATGCCGGTGCCGGATCTCTGCGACGCGGCTCCGGTGCTGCCATGGCGTGCACCGTAGCGCCGCGGACGGGCCGGTCGCCCGGCCTTGTCAGGAGTCCTCGGACGTCGCCGGGAGCACGCTGCCCCCCGGGGTGAAGACGCCGACCGCAGCGCCACGGCACCGCGCACCGCGTGGACGCCACCGACATCGGGCGTGCGCCACGTGTCGATGGTGTGCCGCCCGCGCGCGTCAGCGAGCCGCGCCAGCCCGTCGAGCGCGGACGCCGAAGCCTCGGGCCGGCCACCCGGGTCGGCAGCATCATCGAGCCCATCCGCTCCCGCGGAGCCAGCGGCGTGCCCGGCTGGCGGCCCTCGACGAGCACCGCCGCACCCGGGCCTCGCCGCTGATGCCTCCGCGACCGGCACCGCGACGAGCACGTCGAGGAACACCGGCTCGGCGGCCGGCGCCGCGCGCAGCAGGAACCCGACGACGACGAGGCTGGAGAGCACCGCCTCGATCGCGGGCGACGCGAACGCGCAGCCGCGCTCCGCATCCACCGCCGACCCGCCGGCCAGCAGCACCTCGATGCCCGCGCGCACCTCTCCCGCTGAACCAGCTGCCACAGCCGCGGACCGGCGGGCCGTGCACGACAGCGCGCGAGGGCATGTCACGGTTGCTAGGTCGCGGCCGGCTCAGCCCGACCGCCCGGGCTCAGTGCGACTCGCGGGCGACCGAGTCGCCGCTGCTGCCGACGAGGAAGTCGAGGTCGGCGCCGGTGTCGGCCTGCTGTACGTGATCGACGTAGAGGCGCTCCCATCCGCGGGTCGGCGCCGCGTAGCGCGCGGCAGCGGACTCCGACGGCGTCCGCGCGGCCCACTCGGCGGCGGGGACGTCGACGTCGAGACGGCGCTTCGGCACGTCGAGCACGACGACGTCGCCGTCGCGCAGCAGCGAGAGAGGACCGCCGGCCGCGGACTCGGGTGCCACGTGCAGCACCACCGTGCCGTACGCCGTGCCGCTCATCCGGCCGTCGCTGATGCGGACGAGGTCGCGCACGCCGCGCTCGAGCAGCTTGGTCGGCAGCGCCATGTTGGCGACCTCGGGCATGCCGGGATAGCCCTTCGGGCCGCAGCCGCGCAGGACGAGCACGCTGTCCTCGTCGACGTCGAGGTCCGGGTCGTCGATGCGCGCGTGCAGGTCCTCGACGCTGTCGAACACCACGGCACGGCCGCGATGCTGCAGGAGGCGGGGCGACGCGGCCGCGATCTTGATGACGGCGCCGTCGGGGGCGAGATCGCCTCGGAGCACGGCGATCCCGGCGTCGGCAGTGAGCGGCGCGCTCCGCGGACGGATCACGGCCTGGTCCCACGTGCGCGCGTCGCCGAGGTAGCTCGTGAGCGGTCGGCCGGTGACGGTGACGGCCTGATCGTCCAGCAGGTCGGCCACCTGATGCAGCACCGCGAGAACACCGCCGGCGCGGTGCAGGTCCTCCATGAGGAACTCACCTGCCGGTTGCAGGTCGACCAGCAGCGGAACGCCGGCACCGGTGCGGTCGACGTCGTCGAGGGTGAGGTCGACGCCGAGCCGGCCCGCGATCGCGAGCAGGTGGACGACCGCGTTCGTCGACCCGCCGAACGCGGCCAGAGCCACGATCGCGTTGAGGAACGACGCGCGCGTCATCACCGCACTCGGTCGGCGGTCGGCCGCGACCATCTCGACCGCGAGCCGTCCGGTGGCGTGCGCCTGCTCGAGCAGGCGGCTGTCCGGTGCAGGTGTGCCCGCGATGCCCGGCAGGGTCATGCCGAGCGCCTCGGCCATCACGGCCATGGTCGACGCGGTCCCCATCGTGTTGCAGTGGCCGCGGCTGCGGATCATGGACGACTCCGAGCGCAGGAACTCCTCCTCGGTCAGCTCGCCCGCACGAACCTCCTCCGAGAGCCGCCACACGTCCGTGCCGCAGCCGAGCGCCACCCCGCGGAAGGTGCCGGTGAGCATCGGCCCGCCCGGCACGACGACAGCCGGCAGGTCGACGGACGACGCGGCCATGAGCAACGACGGGATCGTCTTGTCGCAGCCGCCGAGCAGGACCACGCCGTCGATCGGGTTCGCGCGGAGCATCTCCTCGATCGACATCGCCGCGAGGTTGCGCCACAGCATCGCGGTCGGTCGCACCTGGGTCTCGCCCAGCGACATCACCGGCAGCTCGAGCGGGATCCCGCCGGCCTCCCAGACGCCCTGCTTCACCGACTGCGCGACCTCGGTCAGGTGCGCGTTGCACGGCGTGAGGTCCGAGGCGGTGTTGGCGATCGCGATGTGCGGGCGGCCGTCGAACGCGTCGGCGGGCAGACCGCGCCGCATCCAGGCCCGGTGGATGTAGGCGTTGCGGTCCGAGCCGGCGTACCACTCCTGGCTGCGCGTCATGGGGCCTTGCCTCCGTCACCAGGGCGGTCCTCTAGCCTCGGATCATGCAGCGTACTCGGGCGCGTCAGAGGTGAGCGACTACGCCGCGAGGCTCGCGAGCCCGCTCCAGCACGAGCTGTCTGAAGGACCGCGGTGGGACGACGTCACCGCCACGGTGAGCTGGGTCGACATCGTCCAGGGGCACGTCTACCGCGGCACGGTCGGCGACGACGACGTCTCGGGTACCCGAGTGCTGGCCTTCCCCGACACCGTCGGCGCCGCGGTGCCGACGTCGGACGGTGGCCTGCTCGTGGCGGCGCACGACCGGATCATCGTGGTGTCGCCCGACGGGACGCGGCACCTGTCGGCACCGCTGGTCGACCGCGAGCAGCTGCTGCGGCTCAACGACGCCGCGGTCGACCCCGCGGGGCGACTCCTCGTCGGCAGCCTGGCGAGCGACCATCGCACCGGTGCCGCCGAGCTGTTCCGCCTCGAGGCCGACGGCACGAGCACCGTCGTGCGGTCCGGGATGAACCTGGCCAACGGCATCGGCTGGTCGCCGGACGGCACGACCGTGTATGTCAACGACAGCGTCCCGGGCACCGTCTGGGCCGCCGACTACGACGTCGCATCCGGCGACATCGACGGCTGGCATGCTCTCGTGGACTCGCTGCACGGCTCACCGGACGGCCTGTGCGTCGACACCGAGGGCCGCATCTGGGTGGCGGAGTGGAACGCCGCGCGCGTGACGTGCTTGTCCCCCGCGGGCGACGTCGTCCATGTCGTGCACCTTCCGGTGCCGCACGTGACCGCGATCGGCTTCGTCGGTCCGTCCCGCGACCGGTTGCTCATCACGTCCGCGCGCGACGAGCTCGAGGACGACCGCCGCGCGCAGTTCCCGCTGTCCGGCCGCCTGTTCCTCGCCGAGGTCGACGCCGTCGGGCTCGCGACCAACCGCTGGACGGTCGCCGTCGACGGCGGCGCCTGGACGACCGTGACCGACCAGCACGACGAGACCCCGGAGGCACCATGAAGCTCATGCGCATCGGCCCGGTCGGCGGGGAGCGCACCGCGGTGCTCGTGGGCGACGGCGTGTACGTCGACGTGTCGGACCAGGAGCCGTCCTACGACGAGGCCTTCTTCGCCTCGGGCCGGATCGGCGACCTGCGCGGCCTCGTCCTCGAGCGGGTCGCCAACGGCGACGTGCACGAGATCGGCGCCCAGCGCATCGGCAGCCCGATCGCACGCCCGCACCAGGTGCTCTGCATCGGCCTGAACTACAGCGACCACGCCGAGGAGACCGGCCAAGCGATCCCCGACGAGCCGATCCTGTTCACCAAGCCGCCGAACACCGTGATCGGCCCGGACGACACGGTCCTCGTCCCGCGCGGCTCGGCCAAGACCGACTGGGAGGTCGAGCTCGGGATCGTGATCGGCTCCCGCTGCCGCTACCTCGCCGACGAGGCCGAGGCCGCGCAGCACATCGCGGGCTACGTCCTGGTCAACGACGTCAGCGAGCGCGCGTTCCAGATGGAGCGCGGCGGGCAGTGGTCGAAGGGCAAGTCGGCCGAGACGTTCAACCCGTGCGGCCCGTGGCTCGTCACGCCGGACGAGATCGACGACGTCCTCGCCCTCGGGATGTGGCTCGACGTCAACGGGATCCGTCGGCAGACCGGATCGACCGGTCGCATGATCTTCTCGCCGACCTACCTCGTGCACTACCTCAGCCAGTTCATGGTGCTCGAGCCCGGCGACCTCATCAACACCGGCACCCCGCCCGGCGTCGGGCTGGGCATGAAGCCGCCGCTCTACCTCGCGCCCGGCGACGTGATGGAGCTCGGCATCGACCACCTCGGCACGCAGCGCCAGCGGCTCGAGGCCGCGTCGTGACACCTGTCGCCGTGCGATGAGGGCCTTCGTGGTCACCGCCCCGAACGAGGCGGCAGTCCTCGAGGTCGACCCGCCGATGGCGGGCGCCGGTCAGGTCGTCGTCGACGTGCACCGCGCCGGGGTGTGCGGCACCGACGTCGAGTTCTTCACCGGCGAGATGGCCTACCTGCACCAGGGTCACGCTCACTTCCCGCTGCGGCTCGGCCACGAGTGGATGGGTGTGGTCAGCGCGGTGGGCGACGGCGTCGACGCCGCGTGGCTCGGCCGTCGGGTCACCGGCGACACGATGCTCGGCTGCGGGCGCTGCCGGCTGTGCCTCGGCGGCCGCCAGCACGTGTGCCACGACCGCTTCGAGATAGGCATCCGCGGCGACTGGCCGGGGGCGCTCGCCGAGCAGCTGCTCGTTCCCGCGACCGCGCTGCACGCGCTGCCCGACACCGTCGACGACGTCGCCGGCGCCCTGGTCGAGCCGGGCGGCAACGCCATGCGCGCGGTCGAGGCGACGGCAGCCGTCGAGGGCTCCCGGATCCTCATCTACGGACCGGGAGCGATCGGCCTGCTCGCCGCCCTCATCGCCGAGTCCGACGGGATCGAGGTGCACCTCGCGGGGCGCAGCGGCACCTCGCTCGACTTCGCGCGCAACATCGGGCTCACCCGCGCGTGGAGGATGGACGACGTCCCGGACCTGCCCTACGACGCGATCATCGACTGCACGTTCGGCGTCGACGTCCCGGCGCAGGCGGTGTCGCTCGTGCAGCCCGGCGGACGCGTCGTGCTCATCGGGCTCTCGGGCGCACCGAGCCTCGTGGACACCCGCGACCTGGTACTCGGCGACATCACCGCGGTCGGCATCCTCAGCGCCTCCCCGGGTCTCGCGCACACCATCGAGCACTACGCCGACGGGCGCGTCGACCCGCGCCCGCTCGTCGCCGGCACCGTCGGCCTCGACGACGTCGCCGACGCCCTGCGCGGCACGCCGATCCCCGGAGTCGGGACCGGCCCGAAGATCCACATCGATCCCCGCCGGTGAGCAGTCAGGAGTACGGGATGCGTGACTACGACGGGCTCGTCGCCCTCGTGACCGGTGGCGCGAGCGGGATCGGAGCAGCGGTGGTCCGCGAGCTCGCGTCGCGCGGTGCACAGGTGGCCGTGCTCGACCGCGATCCGGCGGACGCCGAGCACGCCATGCTCTCGATCGCTTGCGACATCAGCGATCCCGCGGCTGTCGAGTCCGCGGTAGCGGCCGTCGTCGCTCGCTTCGGACGCCTCGACGTCGTGGTGAACAACGCCGGGATAGGCGCGCAGGGCGACGTCGCCGCCAACGACGACGACGAGTGGCACCGCGTGCTCGACGTGAACGTGGTCGGGATGGCCCGCGTCACGCGTGCGGCCCTCCCTCACCTTCGAGTCTCCCCGGCGGCCTCCGTGGTCTGCACCTCGTCCGTCGTGGCCGTGCTCGGCGTGCCCGACCGGGCGCTCTACTCCGCGAGCAAGGGCGCGGTGCTCGCGCTCGCCCTGGCCATGGCCGCCGACCACGTGCACGACGGGATCCGCGTCAACGCCGTCCTTCCGGGCACCGCCGACACCCCGTGGGTGGGACGGCTGCTCGAGTCGGCGCCCGATCCGGTGGCGGCGCGCGCCGGCCTGCGCGACAGGCAGCCGCTCGGCCGGTTGGTGTCGCCCGAGGAGGTCGCGCACGCGATCACCTACCTCGGCTCGCCGCTGTCGGGCTCCACCACCGGCACGGCGCTCACCGTCGACGGCGGCATGACCGGGCTCCGGCTGCCGCGCTGACGCGACAGCACGACGGCTCAGCGGCGATCCGGCGTCAGCTCACGCGGGCAACCGCGCGGCGAGGTAGGCGGCGGCCCACGCGGCGCACTGGATCGTCGTACCGCGACGATGGCCCGGCACGCCGCACGCGGTCACGGCCCTCGAGGTCCGCGGCATCTCGACGGTGAACGCCACTCCCCCGTGCAGCGCCGTCGCGGTGTACCAGTCGGTCATGTTCCCGGTGCACGGCCGACCGCACGGGATCGGGTGCGCGGGCCCGATCTTCGCCAGCCGCCCGAACGCTCTCGCCTCCGCGGCGCGGGTCCCGCCTCCGGTGGTGTCGACGGCGGTCGAGAAACCGTGCAGCGAGATGACGAGGTCGGGCTGCACCCAGGTCAGGAAGCGGGCCATCGCGCGCGACTCCGGCTCGCTGAGGGCGCGCGGACCCGAGGTCGGCGTGACCGTGAACCTCGTGGGGAAGTTGCCGTTGAGGTCGACCCGGTGACTCGTGAGCCGCCGGCCGAGCCGTCCGCCGTCGGGGTTCATCGTGCGGACCGTCCAGATCACATGGTCGCCGGTGACGGGCGTGGGCAGCGTCCTGAGGACGTCCACGGTGAGCGGACCGGCCCATTCCTCGCCGTGCATCTGTCCGACGACGACCAGGATGCGGTGGGCCGCGGGGTTGCCCTGCCGCTCCGCGACGATGGCGCGCCCCTCCACGGACCGTCCGATCACGCACGAGTAGGTCACTGCGCCCAGCGCGACCGTGCGGCAGACGTAGCCGCTGGGAGGTGCGACCGTCGCCGGCACCGGCGACGCCACGGCCGGTGGGACAGCGAGGGCAGGCACCGCGGACCCGGCGCAGACCAGGGCGAACGACACCGCCAGCACGGCGGCGGTCAGGAGACGGCGTACTGACGTCACGGGCACGGCGCCATCCTCGCTCGTCGCCCCCTGGACCGGCCCGTCGGGGTCGGCTAACATGCAACCTTATGGTTGTAGATCAGAGGGGCGACGCCGAGGTCGACCGCCTCTTCCACGCGCTCGCGGACACCACGCGACGCGACATCGTCCGACGCGCCATCACCGGCGAGCACTCGGTCTCCGAGCTCGCCCGGCACTACCCCATCAGCCTGACCGCGGTGCAGAAGCACGTCGGCGTGCTCGAGGAGGCGGGGCTCGTGATGAAGAGACGACACGGCCGCGAGCAGCGCGTCGTCGCACAGCACGACGCACTCCGTCGCGCCCAGCGGCTCCTCGACGAGCTCGAGGTGCTCTGGCGCGGCCGGCTCGACCGGATGGGCGCACTGCTCGACGAGGACTCAGCAGGAGGAACGACATGAGCGTCACCCAGGTACTGAAGGACACCGAGAAGCTCACGATGACGATGGTCGCGGAGTACGACGTCACGGCCGAGCGCGCCTGGCAGCTGTGGGACGACCCGCGGCAGCTCGAGCGGTGGTGGGGCCCGCCGGTCTACCCGGCCACGTTCGTCGACCACGACCTGCGCCCGGGCGCGAGGGTCACGTACTTCATGACCGGGCCGAACGGCGACCAGCCGCGCGGGTTCTGGGACGTGCTCGAGGTCGAGGCACCGCGGCGCCTCGTCGTGCAGGACGGGTTCGCCGACGAGACCTGGACGCCCATCGACGTCATGCCGTCGAACCGCATGGTGCTCGACATCGCCGACCGCGAGGGCGGCGGCGTCGTCATGACAGTGACGTCGAGCTTCCCCTCGGTCGAGGCGATGGAGAAGCTCCTCGCGATGGGCATGGAGGAGGGCATGACCCTCGCGATGGGCCAGATCGACGCGATCCTCGCCGCGTAGATTCGGCCCGACCGACCAGCAGGCGGGGATTTGGTTCGTACCGGGCGGGGTCGCTCGCACCGGGTGGGTGTGAGCTCGGTCTGGTCAGCGGGTTCGCAGGACCAGCAGGTACTGGCCGCCGCCCGGCTCCACCGAGGCATCGACGTCGAGGTCGGGTGCGAAGCGGGAGAGCCGGTCGAGCAGCCACGCTGCGGCCCGGTCGGCGTCGCCCTGGCTCGGGCACCGCGCCACGACCTCGCGCCCGACCTTGCGCGAGAGCCGGTCTACCGTCGCGACGATCGGGGCCGGGTCGACGACGAACAGGTCCGGCGACCACGGCACCACCGGCGTGACCTTGCCCTTGCGGGTGTTGCACGCGCGGTGCGCGAGCCGCTCGGTGGCCGACGCGCCCTTCGCCGTCGCCCCGCTGTCGACGCTCGGTCCGCGGTCGGCGTTGACGGATGCGTCGGGGTCGACCGGCTCGTCGCACAACCAGCAGCGCCAGCCGTCCCGTTCCCCGACCTCGTTCAGGCTGCTCATGGCCGAAGGCTACGGGTCGCGGAGCGCTCCCCGAACCACAAGACCCCGACCGCTGGGCTCAGCCGGCGAGCGCCGCCGCGACGACGGCCCGCGCCTCCTCCTGCACCGAGGCGAGGTGCTCCGGGCCGCGGAAGGACTCCGCGTAGAGCTTGTAGACGTCCTCGGTGCCCGACGGACGGGCGGCGAACCACGCGTTCTCGGTACAGACCTTGAGACCCCCGAGCGGAGCGCCGTTACCTGGCGCCGTCGTCATCGTGGCCGTGATCGCCTCACCCGCGAGCTCGGTCGCCGTCACCTGCTCGGGCGAGAGCCGGCCGAGGATCGCCTTCTGCTCGCGCGTGGCGGGCGAGTCGATGCGGGCGTAGGCAGGCGCTCCGTACTGCTCGGTCAGGCCGCGGTAGAGCTGCGACGGCGAGGAGTCCGTGGCCGCGAGGATCTCCGAGGCCAGCAGGCACAGGATGATGCCGTCCTTGTCGGTGGTCCACACCGAGCCGTCGCGCTGCAGGAAGCTCGCGCCCGCGCTCTCCTCGCCACCGAACGCGACGCTCCCGTCGAGCAGCCCGGGCACGAACCACTTGAAGCCCACCGGCACCTCGAGCAGGCGCCGACCGAGCCCCGCCACCACGCGGTCGATCATCGACGAGCTCACAAGCGTCTTGCCGACCGCGGCGTCGCGCGGCCAGCCGTCGCGGTGCGAGTACAGGTAGCTGATCGCCACTGCGAGGAAGTGGTTGGGGTTCATCAGCCCGGCATCCGGGGTCACGATGCCGTGACGGTCGGAGTCGGTGTCGTTGCCCGTCGCGATGTCGAAGTCGGCCTGCCGGGCGATGAGGCTCGCCATCGCCGACGGCGACGAGCAGTCCATCCGGATCTTGCCGTCCCAGTCGAGCGTCATGAACCGGAAGGTCGGGTCGACGTCGGGGTTCACGACCGTGAGGTCGAGGTCGTAGCGCTCGCCGATCTCGCCCCAGTAGGCGACGCTCGCGCCGCCCAGCGGATCGGCCCCGATGCGGATGCCGGCGTCGCGGATGGCGACGAGGTCGACGACCTGGCCGAGCTGGCCGACGTAGGCGTCGAGGAAGTCGTAGGTGCCCGGCGACCTCGTGCCGAGCGACACGCGCTTCACGCCGTCGAGGCCCGTACGCAGCAGCTCGTTGGCACGGTCCTGCACCCAGCCGGTGATGTCCGTGCCCGCGGGTCCGCCGTCCGGCGGGTTGTACTTGAAGCCGCCGTCCGCCGGCGGGTTGTGCGACGGCGTCACGCAGATGCCGTCGGCACGGGCGCCACCCGCGTTGGCCGCGAGGATCGCGCGCGACACCGACGGCGTCGGCGTGTAACCGCCGCGCGAGTCGACCCGGACGTCCACGCCGTTGCCCAGCAACACCTCGAGCGCGCTGACGGTCGCGGGCTCGGACAGCGCATGCGTGTCGGCGCCGAGGAACAACGGACCGGTGATGCCGTGGGCGGCACGGTGCTCGCAGATCGCCTGCGTCGTGGCCAGGATGTGGTCCTCGTTGAAGCTCGCCGTGAGCGCGGACCCGCGGTGCCCGCTCGTGCCGAACGTCACCCGCTGGCCCGGGTCCCCGGGGTCGGGGTGCACGGTGAAGTACGCCGTCACCAGCTTCGCGACGTCGACGAGGTCGGCGGACGTGGCGGGGAGGCCCGCTCGCGAGTCGGTCATGGCCCCGATCCTGGCACTCGTACCCGACGGACGGTGGCGGTCGGGCCGGATCATGGCCGGACCCGGCTGTCCCGCCCGTGCCACACTCACCGCCACGACCGGGCGCTCGGGCCCGGCGGGCCGGTCAGGGTGAGGCACGGAGGTGGGCATGACCGACACGTCGGCGAGCAGCGAGTCCCGCGTCATGCAGCGGACGTCGCTGAGCACGGGGCGCGTGGTGTTCCTGGTGATCGCTGCGGCCGCGCCGATGGCTGCGATGGTGGGCAACGTCCCGCTCGCCCTGGTCTACGGCAACGGCGCAGGACTCCCCGCGGCTTACCTCATCGCTGCGATCGTGCTGCTGTGCTTCTCCGTCGGCTACGCCGCGATGAGCCGCCGCATCATCAACACCGGCGCCTTCTACACCTACATCGCGCGCTCGCTGGGCAAGCCCTCGGGCGTCGCAGCCGCCTACGTCGCGGTCCTGTCCTACGGCGCGCTGACGTTCGGCCTCGCCGGCGCCTTCGGCTACTACACCGCGCTCATCCTCGGGACGCTCGGCATCGACGTCGCCTGGTGGCTCCCGGCCGCCGTCGCGATCGTGATCGTCGCGCTCCTCGGCTACCGCTCGGTGGACCTCTCCGCCAAGGTGCTCGGCACGCTGATGGTGCTGGAGTTCCTCGTGCTGGTCGTGTTCGACGTCATCGTGGTGGCGCAGAAGGGCGCGGCCGCGTTCCCCGCGCAGTCGTTCAGCCCGTCGCAGGTCACGAGCGGCTCGCTCGGGATCGGGCTCATGTTCGCGTTCTTCAGCTTCGTGGGGTTCGAGTCGGCGGCGCTCTACGGCGAGGAGACCAAGGACCCCGAGCGCAGCATCCCGCGCGCCACCTACATCGCCGTCGCATCGATCGGCGTCTTCTACGTCCTCACCAGCTGGATCATCATCGGGGCCGCGGGCGTGTCGCAGGCGGCTGCGGTCGCCGGCAGCGAGCAGGGCGAGTTCGTCTTCAACCTCATCAAGTCCTATGGCGGCGAGGCCCTCTACGACATCTCGGCCGTGCTCCTCTGCACCAGCGTGCTCGCCGGCTACCTCGCCCTGCACAACGCCACCGGGCGCTACATGTTCGCCCTCGGCCGCGAGAAGGTCCTCCCCCGCCGGCTCGGCCACTACCACCCGAACCACCTCAGCCCGCACATCGCGAGCATCACGATCACGGTGCTGACGGTCGTGGTCGTCGGTGGCTTCGCGGTCTCGGGCGGAGACCCGTTCGTCGTCATGGTGCCCAGCCTCATCGGCGTCGGCACGCTCGGGATCATCGCGCTGCAGGCAGCCGCGTCCCTCGCCGTCGTCGCGTTCTTCTGGGGACGCAACGACCGCGAGCTCTGGAAGTGCGTGATCGCCCCGGCGATAGGCTTCTTCGGCCTCGTCACGGCCTTCGTCATGGCGATCACCCACTACCCCACGCTCACCGGGTCCACCGACGTGCTCGTGAACTCGGTGCCGTTCGTCCTCGTCGCCGTCGCGATCGCCGGCGTCGTGATGGCGCTCGTGCTGCGGCGTCGCCGGCCGGCGACGTACGCCGCGATCGCGCAGTCACGGGTGCGCGGTCGCCGCAAGGTCGCCGCGCCGGCCGTCAGCTACACCCGTCGGTACTGCCTGGTCGGCGCCGGCCCCGCGGGGCTCGTCATGGCGCGTGCGCTGCTCGCCGAGGGCGTTCCGTTCGACTGGTACGAGCGGCACACCGACGTCGGCGGCATCTGGGACATGGACAGCCCGGGCAGCCCCATGTACGAGAGCGCGCACTTCATCAGCTCGAAGTACACCTCCGCCTTCGTCGGCTACCCGATGCCCGCCGACTACCCCGACTACCCGTCGTGGCGTCAGATCCGCGACTACGTCCGCGCCTTCGCCCGCGACTTCGGGCTCTACGACCACGTCACGCTCGGTGTCGGAGTCACCAGGGCCGAGCCGCTGCCCGGTGACCGCTGGCGCGTCATGCTCTCGACCGGCGAGACGCACGAGTACGACGGACTCCTCGCGGCACCCGGCGTCACCTGGCACCCGAACGTGCCCGAGCTGGCGGGGCAGGACGACTACACCGGGGACCTGCGCCACTCGGTGACCTTCCGCGACGGCCTCGAGCTGCGCGGCAAGCGCGTCCTCGTGGTCGGTGCCGGCAACTCCGGCGTCGACATCGCGTGCGATGCGGCACGCCACGCCGACCAGGCGTTCTTCTCGGTCCGCCGCGGCTACCGCTTCGTGCCCAAGCACATCTTCGGGCTCCCGACCGACGCCGTCCTCTCCGGCGCCATCGACCCGCCGCGCGGAGTGAGCCTGTCGGGAGACGCCACCGAGCTCGTCGACGCGCTGGTCGGCGACCTCACCCGTCTCGGTCTCCCCGCACCGGACCACGACCTGCTCACGACGCACCCGATCATGAACACGCAGGTGCTCCACTACCTCCAGCACGGCGACCTGGTCGCCAAGCCGGACGTCGCGGAGCTGACGCCGAGCGGGGCGAGGTTCGTCGACGGCACGGAGGAGCAGGTCGACGTCATCCTGCTCGCGACCGGCTACCAGCACGTCGTGCCGTTCATCGACCCGTCGTTGCTGTCGTGGAACCAGGGGCACCCGATGCTCTACCTCAACGTGTTCTCCCGCGAGCTCGACAGCCTCTACGTCCTCGGGCTCATCGAGTTCGCCGGTGCCGCCTACACGCGCTTCGACGAGATGGCGCAGATGGTCGTCATCGACATCCGCGCACGCGAGACCGGCGTGCACCGGCAGGAGCTCGCGGAGCTCAAGCGCACCGACGACCCCGACCTGCGCGGCGGCGTGGCCTACCTCGACACGCCGCGCAACGCAAACTACGTCGAGAACGAGAC
>Ga0075017_100000959_pt1 | contig 17183 bp, 14 predicted proteins | sample AleBraG_ABR_2012_FD_71475 | JGI IMG/M metagenome (GOLD analysis project Ga0075017, IMG submission 71475) | Freshwater sediment microbial communities in response to fracking from Pennsylvania, USA - Alex Branch Run_MetaG_ABR_2012 | ecosystem: Environmental > Aquatic > Freshwater > Creek >... | reverse complement strand
CCCGGCCGGCCGGGGCCTGCCGTAGGAGGGGCAGGGCGGCCTGGATCAGGGCCAGCGGGGCCATCACGTTGACCTCGTACACCGAGCGCAGCTCGTCGAGGGGGTAGCGGGCCAGCGACGGCTGGGGGCTCGGACCGAGCCGGCTGGCGTTGTTGACGAGCAGATCGACACCGCCCAGCTCGATCGCTGCGGTCAGCAGGGCGGCCCGGTGGGCCGCGTCGCGGACGTCGCCGGGCCGCGCCACCACCACCGCCGGGACCCCCCGCCGGTGTCGGAGCCGCTCGGCGGCCTGCCGCAGCTCCCCGGCGTCGCGGGCGTCGAGCACGACGGCCCAACCTGTGTCGATCAGACCTTCGGCCAGGGCGCGACCCAGTCCGCGCGACGCCCCGGTGATCACGGCGACAGCCATGGCAACCCTCCGGTGTCCCCGGGCCCGGTGGCCCGGCTATCCGGTTAAAGGTAGCAATTTCTGTCTTTATTCCGCGGTGCTCCGGCGGCCTGCGGTCAGACCCGCTCGATGAGGGTGCCCGTGCCCAGACCGCCGCCGCAGCACATGGTGACCAGGCCGTAGCGGCCGCCGGTGCGGACGAGCTCGTGGACGGCTTTGGTGGTCAGGAGGCATCCGGTGGCCCCGAGCGGGTGGCCGAGGGCGATGGCCCCGCCGTTGGGGTTGACCCGGGCCGGGTCGGGCCCGAGCTCCTTGGCCCAGGCCAGCACCACCGAGGCGAAGGCCTCGTTGATCTCGAACACGTCGACGTCATCCACGTTGAGACCGGCCCGCTCGAGCAGACGGCGCGACGCCGGGATCGGGCCTTCGAGCATCAGCACCGGGTCGCAGCCGACGAGGGCGGTGCCGACGATACGGGCCAGGGGTGCCACGCCGAGAGCGGCGGCCCGTTCGGCCGACATGACCAGGACGGCGGCTGCCCCGTCGGCGATCTGTGACGAGGTGCCGGCGGTGTGGATCCCGTCCGGGCGGGCCACCGGCTTGAGCTGGGCCAGCTTCTCGAGGGAGGTGTCCCGGGGGATCTCGTCGCGCTCGACCAGCCGACGCTCCCCGGTCCGCTTGCCCTCCTCGTCGAAGAGGTCGACCTCGACCGGGATCAGCTGGGTGTCGAAGCGGCCCTCGGCGATGGCCCGGGCCGCCCGCACCTGCGATTCGAGGCCGAAGCGGTCGGCGTCCTCGCGGGCGATCCCGTACTTCTCGGCGATCCGCTCCGCCCCCTCGAACTGGCTGGTGAACTCGTAGTGGGCGAAGTAGCTGCGCGACACCGGCTTGCCGTAGCCGGCCGCCGCCCCGGCCGTGGCGTCGGCCCCGATGGGCAGCCGGGTCATGTTCTCCACCCCGCAGGCCAGGACCACGTCCTCCTCGCCCGAGGCCACCAGGCTGTGGGCCAGGTTGAGGGCGTGCTGGGAGGAGCCGCACTGCGAGTCGACGGTTGAGGCGGCCACCTGCTCCGGTCCGCCGTAGGACAACCAGGCGGTGCGGGTGATGTTCATGGCCTGGGCGCCGACCTTGTTGATGCACCCGCCGACCACCTGACCGACCTCGCCGGGAGCCACCCCGGCCCGCTCCAGCACGGCCATCTGGATCGGCCCGAGGACATCGGCCGGGTGGACCTGCCCGAGCGACCCGTTGCGCCGTCCGATCGGCGATCGACCTGCCCCGACGATGACGACTTCGCTCATGGTGCCTCCGAACGGTGGGACCGGTGGGCCGCCCCGGGGCGCCCGCCGCGCGGCCACGCGACCCTGCGCCACCGCGCCGGGGAGCCTACCGGCAGGCTGCCGCCGGACCTGGCCCGGGCCGGCGGCCCGGCAGGGCCGAACGTCCCATCGGCGGGCGACCTCCGGCCCTGGGCGCGCTGCGGCTCGGTCCTTAGCCTCCCAGGGCAGGGCCCATCGGGGCCGCGCCCACATCCCAAGGGGGAACCATGCGCATCCGGCGCCACCCGCTCAGCGGGGCGGTCTACGAAGTGACCGAGGACGGACTGATCCGGGTCGTCGACGACAACGGCTCGGGCCTGTTCCGAGCGGACGGAACCTGGGTCTCCGGCGAGGTCACGGTGGCCGACCCGCAGCTGTGCGGCTGGCTGGCCGGACCGCAGGTCACCCGCTCCTTCGGCGGTTCGCAGAAGGACCTGCCGGTGACCGGGGCCCGGTCATGACCGCCGTGCTCGAGCCTCGCTCCCGCCGGGCTCCGGTGACCTACCAGGAGCTCCTCGATGACGACTCCCGGCCCGTGCCCGCCGTCCTCCGTCGTCAATCGCCCCTGGCCGGGGGACCGACCTACGTCCCGGTCGAGCGTTACACCTCGGAGGAGTTCTTCAAGCTCGAGGTGGACAAGCTGTGGCGCAAGGTGTGGCAGATGGCCTGCCGGGAGGAGGACATCGCCGAGGTCGGCGACTCCATCACCTACGACATCGCCGGTCTGTCGGTGCTCGTCGTGCGCTCCGCCCCGGAGCGGTTCCAGGCCTTCCACAACGTCTGCCTGCACCGCGGCCGGCGTCTGAGCGACCACGGCACCCATTGCAGCCGCGACTTCCGTTGCCCCTTCCACGGCTTCGCCTGGCATCTCGACGGGACACTCAAGCAGGTGCCGAGCGCCTGGGACTTTCCCCACGTCACCCCCGAGGCCTTCGGGCTGCCCGAGGTCAGGGTGGGCCGGTGGGGCGGGTTCGTGTTCATCAACCTCGACCCCCACTGCGGGTCCCTGGAAGACCATCTGGGTGAGCTGCCCGACCACTTCAGCCGGTGGCCGCTCGAGGACCGCTACAAGCAGGCTCACGTGGCCAAGGTTCTGCGCTGCAACTGGAAGCTGGCCCAGGAGGCGTTCATGGAGGCCTACCACGTGGTGGCCACCCACCCTCAGCTGCTCCCCGGTATGGGCGACTCCAACAGCCAGTACGACGTCTTCGGGAACTTCTCGCGGGCCATCACCCCGAACGGCACCCCCAGCCCCCACCTGGCCTGGGAGCCGACCGAGCAGCAGATGCTCGACGCCATGACCGACCGCAACCTCGACGAACCCTTCGCCGCCCGAGTCGGGCCGGGGGAGACGGCCCGCCGGGTGGCCGCGGCAAACCGGCGGCGTCTGCTGGCCGGCGCCCTCGGCGAGGCCGCCGAGGGCCTCACCGACGCCGAGATGGTCGACAACTTCTACTTCACCGTGTTCCCCAACTTTCACCCGTGGGGGTCCTACAACCGCATCGTCTACCGGTTCCGGCCGTACGGCACCGACGTCCGGCGCTCGGTCATGGAATGCCTGTTCCTCTCGCCGTTCGTGGGCGAACGGCCGAAGGCGGCGCCCATCCACTGGTTGGGCGAGGACGACGACTGGACCGAGGCCCCGGAGCTGGCCCTGCTGGCCCGGGTGTTCAACCAGGACGTGTTCAACCTGCAGGCGGTCCAGTCGGGGCTCGACGGCTTCCCCAACCCGACCATCACCTTCGCCAACTACCAGGAGACCAAGCTGCGCCACTTCCATCAACTCCTGGAGCAACAGCTGGCCCGCTGACCGCCGGCCCCGGCGCCGTGCCCTGCGATGATCTCACGGTGATCCACGTCCAGCGGGACGGCCAGGCCTGGCTGCTCGAGATCGACCGGCCGGAACGGCGCAACGCCCTCGACATCGAACACTGCCACCGGCTGGCCGACGCCGTCGACCACTGCATCGGCCAGGGGGCCCGGGCCCTGATGGTCACCGGGGCCGGTTCGTCGTTCTGCGCCGGGGCGGATTTCGCCGAGGTGACCCGGCCGGAGTTCCGGGGTGCCCTGCGACGGGCCGTCGACGCCCTCACTGGGGCCGCGCCGCCGGTGGTGGCGGCCGTGAACGGACCGGCCATAGGCGCCGGGTTGCAGCTGGCGGTGGCGTGCGATCTGCGGATCACCGCCGAGGCGGGCCGGTTCGCCTTGCCCACCGCCCAGCTCGGTCTGGCCGTCGACGCCTGGACGGTGCGCCGCCTGGCCCTGCTGATCGGCGCCGGCACGGCGGCCGGTCTCCTGCTGGCCGGCGACGAGCTCGACGCCCCCGCCAGTGTGGCGGTGGGCTTGTCCAACCGGATGGGCGGGCGCGACGAGGCGTGGGCCCTGACCACCCGCGTCGCCGGGTTGGCCCCGCTGACCCTGTCGTTCTACAAACAGGTCCTGGGTACCCTGGCGGGCACCCCGGTACCCGAGGCCGATCTGGACGCCGCCCTCGAACGGTGCTGGGCCAGCGCCGATCTGGTGGAGGGGCAGCGGGCCCGTGATGAGCGACGGGCGCCCCGCTTCGAGGGCCGCTGAGCGGGGCCGGCTCCGGCGCCGGACGGTAGGGTCCGCCGGGTGAGAGCGGTCAGGATCGGCGGCGGCGGGCCCCGGGTGGTCGACGTGCCCGAACCCGTCCAGCGCGGCGTGCGGGTCCGGGTGGCCAGCGCCGGCATCTGCGGCTCGGACCTCCACATGGTGGCCCGCTACCCGCTGCAGGCCACCCTCGGCCACGAGTTCGCCGGCTGGCTGGACGACGGCACGCCGGTGGCCGTCGAGCCCCTCGACCCCTGCTGGACGTGCCCGCCGTGCCGCAACGGCGACTACCACCGTTGTGTCAAGGGACCGGCCACCATCCTCGGGGTGGGCCGCGACGGCGGCATGGCCGAGCGGTGCGTGGTACCCGCCTCCGCCCTCATCGCCCTCCCGTCGGGTCTGCCGGTGGGCGACGCCTGTCTGGTCGAGCCGCTGGCCGTGGCCGTGCACGCCGTGCGCCGAGGCCGACTGGCGGCCGCCGACGCGGTGGCGGTGGTGGGCGGAGGAGCCATCGGCCTGTGCGCGGTGGCGGCGGCCGGTCATGTCGGCGCCCGGGTCGATCTGGCCGCCCGCCACGACGGGCAACGGGTCGCCGGGGCCACCCTCGGGGCCGGCGCGGTGGCCGACGACGCCACCGAGCGCTACGACGTCGTCATCGACGCCGCCGGGACGTCGGCGTCGTTGACCCGCAGCGTCGAGCTGACCCGCTCGGGAGGTCGGGTGGTCATGGTCGCCACCTACTGGGACGGCCTGAGCATCCCGGCCGACCAGGTGTCGCGCCGGGAGATCGATCTGCTGCCGGCCGCCCAGTACCACCGGGAGGGCCCGTCACGCGACGTCGACGTGGCCGCCGCCATCCTCGCCCGCGACCCGCGAATCGCCGCGGCCCTGATCACCCACCGCTTCCCCCTCGACGCCGCCGTCGAGGCCTTCGAGACGGCCGCCGACCGGCGGGCCGGTGCCATCAAGGTGGTGTTGGAGCCCTAGACATCCCACGCCCGCCCGCGTCCGCTCCCTCTACGCGCTGCGCGGTGTTCGCGGCGGCCCTCGACCTGCCCCCCGGCGCCTGAGCTGGTCGACCTCCCCAGGGGAACTCAGCCCACCCGGTCGACCGGCACCACCTGGCAGGTCGTGCGGGGCGGGTCGGCCTCGGGCAACAGGAAACGCCAGAAGATCGTGCCGTGGCGGTGGCCCTCGCAGTCGAGCCAGTTGGGTACGCCGGGATCGCGCTGCGACACCACGATGCGGTAGCTGCCGTCCGGTTCGAGGGCGATCTGCTCCTGGTTGAGCGACGACCGGCGATGACGGTACTCGAGGGTCTGCATGTGGCCGTTCCACAACATCACGTTGGCGAAGGCGCACGGCGGGAGCGACCCGGTCATGACCAGGGCCTCGTCGGCCTCGAGCCGGAAGCGGGCCAGGGCGTAGAAGATGTCCGCCGCCCCGGGCACCGGCAGACCCGAGCCCCGGAAGCTGAACGGCACGGGCAGCACGTTGGGTTCGTTGGACACGAACGGCACCGGCGAGGGGGCTTCGGGCCGGGTCTGGCCGAGGGTGACCTGGCGCAGGAAGGCCACGCCTTCGCGCAACCGTTCGGCCAACACCTCGTCGGTCAGCGGGGCCGGCGGGCCGACCGGGTCGAGCGTCTCGATGGCGATCGTCACGTGCACAGCCGGGTCGTTCTGGGCCGAGGTGGCCAGCTGAAAGTAGCTGCGCACCACGACGGCGTGGGCCGCCGGGTCGAGGCGCAGCCAGTTGCCGGGCTGCTCGGTCGGGCTGAGCACCAACGAATAGGACCCGTCGGCGTCGACGGCGAAGTCGCGGTCGTTGACGTCGCCCAGCAGAGGCCCGGCCATGGCCCCGTCGGGGGCCCGGCCGTGGATGGTGAACGAGGTGTAGCACTCGGCCGCCACCCGGCCGGAGACCCGGTAGCTGCGGTCCCCCCGCACCCGGGCGAAGTGGTAGATGGCGTCGGGGTTGTCGCCCTGCAGCTTGCGGGCCGGCGACACGATGGAGGCGAAGCGGGGATGGTCGGGGTCGGCCTCGAAGAACAGCTCTGAGGCGGCCGACAGATACTGGCCCACGGCCCGGTATCCCTCGACCACGTCCAGCGGATCGGAGAAGCGTTCCTCCGACAGCACGTAGCCGTCGCGGATCTCGCCCAGCGCGACGATCAGCTCGTCGAAGGCGGCCGTGGTTTTCGGCGCTCGGTTCATCCGTTCGTCCTCCGGTGGCGGTAGCGGCCCGGTGGCCGGTCGAAGACCGACCCGGCCGGTAGTTGATGGCGCGTCAGATATCGCCTACAACATCGTGCCAGCAACGAGGGGGAGCCCGCGGTGAGCACCGACAACCTGCTGAGCGCCGCCGGGGTGATCAGGGCCGCCCGGGCCGAGACGGGACTGGAGGAGCTGGGCGGCCACAGCTGGGCCGACGGTCTCGAACGGCTGGTCGGTTCTCTACGCACCGAGGCCCGTCTCAACGGGCTCGGCGTCGAGATCGCCGCCGCCTCGCTGCGCGACCACCTCAAGGCCCGGCTGTGGATCACCGACTGGCACCGGCGCCACCCCGAGATCGGCCTCGCCGAAGTGCCGGCACCGGTGGTGATCCTCGGCCAGCCCCGCACCGGAACCACCATCCTGTTCGACCTGCTGGCCCAGGACCCCCGATTCCGGGTGCCGCTCACCTGGGAGGTGGCCAACCCTCACCCCCCGCCCGAGACGGCGACCTACCGCGGCGACCCCCGCATCGAGGCGGCGGCCGCCGGGGCGGCCATGAGCGAGGCGCTGATCCCCGGCTTCCAGGCCATCCACCCCTCGGGCCCCGAGCGCGGCCAGGAGTGTGTGGCCATCACGGCCGGCGACTTTCGCAGCCTGTTGTACTCGACCGTGTTCCACGTGCCGGCCTACACCCGCTGGCTGCTGTGGGAGGCCGACCTGGCCCCCGCCTACCACTACCACCGCCGCTTCCTTCAGCTGCTCCAGTGGCGCCACCCGGGCCAACGCTGGCTGCTCAAGACCCCCGCGCACCAGTGGTGCCTGGACGCCCTGTTCGCCGAGTACCCCGACGCCACCATCGTCCACACCCACCGCGACCCGTTGAAGGTGGTGGCGTCGACCGCGTCGCTGACCGCCCATCTCCAACGGCTGGCCTCGGACGAGACCTCCATCCCGGAGAAGGCGGCCGAGTGGGTCGACTACCTGGTGGAGGGCAACGACCGCTCGGTGGCCGGGCGCCTCGACGGCACGGTGCCGGCCGGGCGGGCCATCGACGTCCACTACGGCGAGCTGATGACCGATCCCTTCGGGACGGTCGCCGCCCTCTACGACCGGCTGGGGCTGCCCTTCACCGCCTCGACCGAGGGTCTCATGCGCCGGTTCCTGGCCGACAACCCGGCCGACAAGCACGGCGTGCACACCTACTCGTTCGCCGCCACCGCACTCGACGAGGCCGACGTCCGGCGACGTACGGCCCGCTACGAGGACTTCTTCCACGTGGCCCGGGAGCCCCTCGGCTGACCGGCGCCACCGGCCGAGGACGGCGGGTCACCGACCAGGCGTGACGTCGGGGTGGCCGGCCGGTGAACGACGGATGAAGCTTTCCGACCGGCGGGTCGGCCACCTCGGCGGATGCCGCCGGCCGGGCGGCGCCGGCAGAGGGGCGCCCTACACTCGCGGCGATGGGATCGTCCGTGGCCGACGTGACGGTCGAGGGCCAGCCGGGCGGCGGCCTCGACGTGGCTTGGACGCTCGACGGTGGCCCGGCTGTGGTGACGGTGGCCGTGGGGCCGAGCCCGGATCCGGCCAGCCACCGCGTGGCCGTGTCCGTTCCGCCGGGCGCCGAGGCCGTCCGGGTGGCCGGCGCGCCCGGCGGGCGTCGCTACGTTTCGGTGGGCGCCGAGGGGAGCCCGCCGGTGGTGGCGGCCGAGCGGCGGATCCCCTTCGAGGGTGTGACCAACTTCCGCGATCTCGGCGGCTACCGGACGGGGGACGGGGAGCGGATCCGCTGGGGTGCCTGGTTCCGGGCCGACGCTCTGCACGGCCTCACCCGGCGCGATCTGGCCGACTTCGAGACGCTGGGCGTGCGCAGCGTCTTCGACCTGCGGGGCGAGGCCGAACGGGCGGAGCGCCCCGACCCGTTCCCGGCCGTCGCCGTGCCGTTGATCACCCGCCGTCCGAGCGAGGAGATCGGTGGCGTTCCCGGCGCCCCGGTGTGGCTGTCCGGCTCCGACGGCGAGCAGTTGCTGCGTGACGTCTACGGCGGGATGCTGGCCACGGCCGGTCCGCTGCTCGGCCAGCTGTTCAGCGCCCTGGCCGACCCGGCGCAACTCCCGACGGTGTTCCACTGCCACGGCGGCAAGGACCGCACGGGGCTGGTGGCGGCCCTCCTCCTGGACCTGGCCGGGGTCCCCCGCCCGGTGGTGCTCGACGACTACGAGCTGACGTCGCGCTACCGCCGACGGGAGCAGCAGGCCGATTCCTTCGAGGGTCTGATCGCCGCCGGGTTGGCCCCCGAGGCCGCCCTGGCCGTGCTGGGCACGCCCCGTTGGGCCATGCAGCAGGCCCTCGAGGAGATGGACGCCACCCACGGAGGGGTGGTCGGGTTCCTCACCGGCCCGGGAGCCATGGACGCCGACACCCTGGACCGCCTGCGGACCAACCTGTTGGCCTGATCGGCCGACGGGCGCACCGGCCCCTCGGCAGGCGGGCCGACCCCGATCACACCCATTCGCGGCTGGCCGAGCGCCCCAGCGCCCCGGGCCAGGCCTCCGTCACCGGCGGGAGCCCGCCCCGGGGGGGCGCCGGGAGGCCGAGGGTCGACCGGCGGCGGCCCCAGCGGGCCACGGCCCACTCGGCCGTCTGCCGCGGGAGCCGCTCGGGATCCGGCCCGTCGGCCGCCCGCAGCCTGGCCTCCACCGTCGGCGTGACGTCAACCAGGCGGGCCAGCTCATGGGGGGCCAGGGCCAGCACCACCATGGGGCCAACGGCGACGACGGTGGCCGTCGAGCGGCGCCCGTCGAGGACGGCCCGGACGGCCACACCGTCACCGCGACCGACCCGGGCGACGGCCCGCCCGCCGACCGATGCCTCGGCCACCCCGGAGACGATGATGAAGCTCTGGCCGGCCAGGTCGCCCTCGGCGACGAGCACGTCGCCGCCGTCGAGTTGGGCGCCGGTGCACAGGGAGGACATCGTCTTGAGGGCTCGCCGCCCGTAGCCGGCGAAGACGTCCAGCTCCGCCATGGTCAGCAACTTCCCGTCGGCTCTCATGGCCTGCCCTCCGGTCGGGTTGGCCGCCGGGGGCTCCCCGCCCGGGCCGGCCCGCCCCCGGCACGTGAGCCCCCGGCTGGCGGTCCGGGATGGACCACCACGGCCAGTGCCACCGTGGCCCCGACCGGCCAAGCCGTGGTCAAGGCCCGGACAAGGCGACCTGCCCGACGCCTTCCTGACGGCTTGGACGGCCCTTGACCGGTGGGCGCGACCCTCGACGGGCCGAGCGGGCCCCGGGTGGCCGGGGTCCCACCACCAGGAGGTGGCCATGATGCGACCGACCCATGACTACGACGCGGGGCTCCTCGACGGGCAACGCCACGCCAGCCAGGGCAAGCCGCTCCTCGCCTCGCCGGGACCCTACGGCGTGGGGTTCTTCGACGGCTGGAAGCTGGTCGCCTACGGCGACGGCGCCGACGGGACCGGGCCGCGCCGGCCCGACGCATCGACCGACGACGACAGCCGGCCCGCCCCGTCGTGGCCCGATCCGGCCGCCTGAACGGGCCCGGGGCAGCCGACCCGCGACCACCGGCCGCGGCCCGGGTGGGCACGGCGCGGCGCGCGACGGCGGGCCGCTCAGGGCGCCCCCCGGGCGGCCACGCCGACCGACCACTGCTCCAGTCCGGGCACCACGAAAGCCGGTGGGTCGGGCGACTGGAGGAAGGCGACAACCGAGTTGCGGGCCACTTCGTTGGCCATCTCCCGCAGCAGGCGCGCCCCCAACCGGTTGGGCAGGGAGATCGCCGTGAACCTGGCCACCGGGGCGCGCCGGCCGGGCAGGTTGTTGAGTGCGCTGAGCACGGCTCCGTTGCTGCCGAGGGCCAGCCGGTAACCGACGACCGGGGGCACGAGCTCGCGCATCACGGCGAGCGGCCAGTTGGCGGACCGGGCGGGCATGGCCCCGCTCAGGCCCTGCAACAGGGCCCGCAGCAGGTTGCGGCCCTGCACGAGACTGGCGTCGTCGCGCCCTCCGGTGGCGCACCGGTAGCGGAACTCCGAGGTCTGGCGGAACGGGTAGACGCCCGGCCACTGCCGCCGCCGGAGCACCTCGAGCAGGGCCCGGGCGCCGGCCACCGTCGGGGGCTCGACCGCGGCGCGCCGCTCAGGCTGGGGCTGCCCACAGGGGCCGACGAGCACCCCCGCCTTGTCGAGGGCGGCGTCGCTGCCGATGCCGAGGAACCGCCCGATCACATACCAGGCCTGGAGATAGGCCAGCTGGCTGTCCTCCGGCCAGACGATCCCGAACTTCTCGAGAACCTCGAACACGGTGATGCTGAACATCAGCCGGGTGGCCAGCAGGTCCTCCTGGTTGATGGGGACCTCGTTCTCGGGGCTGAGCTGGTATCGGAAGGCGCCGTCGGCCCGGGGGGCGGTGAACACCTGGCGCACGGCGTGGTGGAAGAGCCGCAGGCCGGTCACCGCCCGAAAGGCCCGACCGGTGTCCTGCCACACGTGCCCCTTGGGCGGGGGGGTCAGCACGGTGGCCAGGAACTGGGCCGTGCCCCGCACCCGGCGGGTCGGGTTGCTGCGCAGCGGCCCGGTGGCGTAGAGCACTTCCGAACCCCACCGCGCCGCGTAGGCCTCGGGTAGGGCGGCCAGCAGCAGGGCCGCCGAGATCTCCTGACCGTAGGTGCCGAACAGCAGTTGGGCGTGATCGAGCTGCCGGTACGGCAGGCCCTCGTCGATGATCTGCCGGCCGAGGTCTTCGGCCGCCCCCCACACGGCCCGCAACGCACCGCCCTTGCTCAGCACGAAGTTCTCGTCGGCCACCCCGGGATCATCCAGGTGGGCGCAGACGTCGAGACCCCGCCGCCCGGCCAGCCCGAGATAGGCCTGCCAGAACTCCGGGCCGCCGTCTCCGATCGGTGGCAGCCGGGCCTCGAGGGGCGGATCGCCGACACCCCGCAACGCCTGAAGGTCGTTGTCGCTCAGTCCGGTCACGGCGTCGCTCCCTGTTCAGATGCGGTACTGGGTCGGGAGGCCGGTCACCGGCGCGGTGACCTCGAAATCGCTCGGGTCGCCGCCGCCGTGGGGCAGCTCGCCGCGCCGGAGACGGGCCTGATCCTCCTGGGCGTAGGGACACCAGTACAGGGTGGGGTCCTGCTGGCGGGAGCGCAGCAAGGTCGCCGCCCAATTCATGCGTTCGTCGTAACGCCGCCAGTCGCGGGCGGCCGACCCGAGCCCGTCCCGGCGGGTCCGGTCGAAGGCGCCGACGAAGTCGCACAGCGCTGTCGTCATCCCGACATCCTTCGGCACCGCCTGACCATCGTCGGTGTCCACCGGACCCACCAGGGGCAGGGTGGCCAGGTCGTAAAGGTCGGGCGGGAAGAAGGGCTGGCTGGCGTCGAGGGGGGGCACGTCGCGTCCGAGCCGCAGGGTCTCGGAGGGCAGGGCGAGGACCAGGACCTGATCGGTGAGGAACCGGGCCCACATCCCGGCTGCCCGCCAGGTGGCCGGTCGCCATTGGAAGGGCAGCTGGAGGGCGGTGATCTCCCGGGGCACCTTCAGATACCGGTCGCCCCACAAAGCGGCCCGCCGCACCAGCGTGCGCGTCGCCAGTTCCGGGACCTGGTCGAGCACCTCGCCGACCGCCTCGTCGAGGATGTCCTGTTCGATGGCGGTGATGAGCAGGTTGGCCCGCAGCACATAGCGCGCCACCAACGCGTCGCGTACCCGCGTCCGCACCTCCGGGGTGGAGCGCCGGAGGTTGTCGCCCCGTTTCGCCCCCAGCCACGCCGCGGGGTCGCCCTCGAACCCGGCATGGACGGCGCGGGCCTCGGCGTAGTAGCCGAAGGCCTCCCACAGGCCGTTGAGGTGGCCGTTGTTGACGGACACGATCACCGGTTGGTTGTCGGCTGGCCACGAGGCCGCGGCCGTGACGCTGTTGTTGACCTCCGTTCGGGTCGCCTCGTCGATCCCGCCGTCCGGCGAGACCAGCCAGGCCAGGGCGATGCGGGCGGTGCTGACGAACACCACCCGTTGGGCCCACGACAGGGCCCGGGAGATCCGTTGACCGTCGGATGCTCGCAGGTGCAACAGCACCGGAGTCAGGGACCGCCGCAGCGGCGCCGGGAGGAGGCGGGCCGTGCCGGCCGGGGTGCGCCGCAGACTGAGGTCCCGGTTGACGGTGACCGTGGCCCACGTGGCGAAGGTGAACCAGTTGGCGTTGCTCGGACTGGCGGCCAGTGACCGCTGGTGATCGAGGCGGCTCCACACGCTGTCGCAACCGGCGATCCACCAGTCGATCATCCGAGACAAGTAGTGGTGGGTGAGAGCCACCCGGTGGGCCCGAAGGTCGGTGTCGGCGGTAGCCACCACCTCGTCGATCCAGCCGGCGTCGACGAAGTCGGTGATCCACGCGGTGGTGACGAAGGCACCGCCAGCCTTCTCCGCCAGGTTGTTCATGGCCGCCCTCCGGGTCTCTCCGCCACCGACGCGGAGCTAGTAGGTCAAGGGAACCGTCTCGGGTTGTGACTCGGCGCGGGGGCGACGGGACGTGGCGTCCGCCCCGTCCGGCGGGGCGGCGAGGCGTTCGCGCTGCTGTCGGAGGATGTCCTCGCCCACCGCCACCAGCTCCCGGGTGGCGGCGAGGACGCCGATGGCGGCGTCGAGGAGCCGCACCCCCGACACCCGGCGGAACTCGGCGGCGGCCGCATCGTCGGACGGGGGCCGCCGTCCGCTGGCCCGCTCGGTCAGGAGGCGCCAGACGGTATCGTCGCCGCCCGTCACCGCCGACCGCCGAACACGACCTCGAGATGCTGGTCGCTCAGACCGGCCCGCTCCACCCGGCGGCCGCTCAGCCCGTCGGGGAGCTTCACGCTGCGCCGGTAGCCGCCCAGGGTGACAACGAGATCCTCGGCGTCGAGGGCGACATGGATGTCCTCCCGACGGGCGCCGGGCACGAAAAGGCGGACCATCGACTCGCCGCCCGACGTGCAGATCTGCATCGACGGCCGTGAGCTCAGCCGGGCCAGCGGCTCGCACTCGGCGTAGAGCTCCCGACCGAGCTCACGGAGCCGCTCCGGGCCGAGCGGTTCCGTCGGACGCAGACCGGCGAAGAGCCGGGGGATCGGATCGAAGGCCTCGGCGAGATCTTGGAGCTGCACCTGGCGGTGCCGGCCCGCCGACCGGTCGGCGTCGGCGGTCGGCGGGACCCGGTTGACCAGCACGGCATCGACGGCGTAGCCGTAGAGGGCCAGGTAGGACAGCGTCCGCTGGCCTTCGGCGATGACCATCCGTTCGGGTGTGGCGACGATCCGGGCGGTGGTGGTGGCCTCGCCCAGGACGGTCTTGAGATCGGCCAGCCGGGAGCTCATCTCGTCGATGGAGCTGAGCACCGCCTCATCGGGCAGGGGCAGGGCCAGCGTCCGTTCGATCCGCTTGCGGCCCAGCCGGGCCATGGTCCCGGAGCGGCCGAACACCTTGGCGAGGTAGAAGTTGAGGACGTCGGGGATGCTGAGCAGTCGCAGGCTGTCGGCGCTCGGCGCACAGTCGACGACCATGGCGTCCCACGCCCCTTCAGCGGCCAACGAGTGGAGACGGGCGAGCGCCACGAGCTGGTCGAGACCGGGGACGACCACGAGCTCGTCGAGGCGCAGCTCGTCGAGTGCGGCGATGCCGAAGAGGCGCTTGAGGTACCCGGCGATGGTGCCCCAGGAGCGGGCCAACTCGTGGCGGGCGTCGATCTGCAGCCCGTCGAGGTTCTCGGCAATGGCCACCGGCTCGGCGTCGAGCGATTGCTGCAACACGTCGCCCAGGGAATGGGCAGCGTCGGTGGACACCAACAGGGTCCTCGCCCCCCGCTCGGCGGCGGCGAGCGCGGTGGCCGTGGCCAGGGTGGTTTTGCCCACGCCACCCTTGCCTGTCACCAGGACAACCCGCACGCCGGGACGCTACCACGGGACATTCACCGGACTACCGCGGCGTTGGCGGACGCCAGCCGCCCGGGCGACCCTGCGGACGGGCGCTCCGGATGATGTGCGGTCACGGTGGCCCGGTCCGGGCTTCGAACAACGCGACACGCAGACCGGAACCCCGCAAGGGGAGGGAGGTTGCCGCGACAAAGCTCGCGGCGTCGGTGCCGGCGGTGCCGACGATCTCCTCGCCCACCAGGACCTGACCCCAGCCGGCCGCGCCACAGATCCCTGCGGCCCGCACAAGTGTCGGTCCCGACAGGAAACTGCCGGCCAACATGCCCTCGCCCCGGGCCACCCCGACCCGGACTCGAACCGGCGGGGCCGTCGGGGAAGCGGCCAGCTGGGGGGACAGCCCGACGGCGAAGCGCAGCACGGCGTCGGTGTCGGGGAACACCGCGGCGATCCCCGTTCCGCCGTGCTGCACGGCCACCCCGCCGAAGGCGACGAGCTGCTCCTCCACCCAACTTGTGGCGGCCCACCTGGTGGCGGCCCGACTCGCGGCGGCCCGACTCGCGGCGGAGCGGTGGCGGTCGTGGTCCGGAGTCTCGCCTCGAGCGGTCGCGGCAACGGCCACGTCGATGCAGGCCACGACCACCTCGGCAACCCGGCTCGGGACCGTCACCTCCGAGGGCCGCCACGCCGTGCGCACCACCTGTTCCAATGCGGAGCGACAGGTGACGATCAGATCATGCTCGGCCATGGTCTCGGCGCGAACCGCCAGCCGGTTGGCGGCCCCGCCGACCGCCTCCTCCAGCGCCGCCGCGAAGGTCGCGTCGGCCGGCGGGCTGCTGGCCCCCCGGGGCAGCTCGGGAAGGCCGGAGCGGGCCCTGAGCAACACAAAGGCGACCTCGGCCTGACCGTGGTCGGCGAGGAGATGGGCGGCCTCCGCCAAGGTGAGGGCCAGTTGGGACCGGTTCCCGGCGCGACCGAACAGCTCGAGAAGATCGAGCAAACCCTGGGCGGCCCCGTGCACGTCGCCGAGCTCGCGCCGCAGCCGGGCCCACTCCTGGAGGTCGAGGCCGAAATTGAAGAAGCTGCCGGCTCGGCGGGCGGCGGTCATGGCCTCCTCGAAGGCGTCGCAGGCCGCCGCCGGATCGTCGGCGGCCTGAGCCCGGCCGAGGGCGTGGAGGGCCCAGTGCAGGGCATCGGGGTTGTTGAGACGGCGGGCCAGGGCCACCCCGTCGCGGGCCCGCTTGACCGCCCGCTCCGCCTGCCCGAACAGCAACAGGCTGATCGACTCGAGGACGAACCCGTTGACCTGCCAGTACGGCTCGGGGCTGTGGTGACTGTCGGTGACCAGCTGGGTGAAGTGGTCGACCACCTCTCCCATTCGCCCGGCGTAGGTCAGCGCGTCGACCAGGGCGATCCGGGCGAACAGAGCCCGCGGATCTCGAGACACGCGGCGCGCCGCGATGGCCCGTTCGCCGAGGGTCACGGCCGCCGTCACGTCACCGACGAACCAGGCCGCCATGGCAGCGGCGCCGCAGATTTCGGTGGCCAGCGGGGACGTGTCGTCGAGCTGCGCGGCCAACTCCAGCGTCCAGTCGTTGGCCTCGGCGTTCGGGACATAGAACGTCAGGGGGAAGATGGCGGCAACCAGGCGGGAGGCGTCCTCCAGCTGCTGGTGCCCGATGAGCCAGCGCATGGCCTGGCGGTGATCGGCGAAATCGGCCCGCAGCGTCGTGGCCGCTGACGGGGCCTCGGCGGTGAGCGACGCCGGCACGAGCTGCTCGGCTCGGCGCACCATCAGCCCGGCGTGGCGCTCCGCCAGTTCGGCCCACGTCGCCGAACCGGCCATCGCCGCGGCGAACTCCCGAGCCAGGTCGAACAACCGGAACCGCGACGAGCCGGGCCCATCACGGTGGATCATGCTGGTTCGCACCAGGCGATCGAAGGCGCGACGGTGGACCTCGCTGCCGCTCGCCTCAGTGAGCGACAGCCCCATCTCGCGGGTGAAGGTGCCGGCGAAGGCGCCCAGGGCGCAGAACAAGGTCTGCTCGGCCTCCGACAGCAGCCGGAAGGACCGCTCGAAGGAGGCCAGCACGCTGCCCGACGGGGGCCCGGCGCGCAGCTCGCCCTCGAGGCGCTCCAGGAGCGGCGCGGCCCCCGTCGCCCCGGCGAGATCGGCGGGTGTGTCGACGTCGAGCCGGGCGGCCATGAGCTCGAGGGCGAGGGGCACGCCTCCCGCCCGGCGGCACAACCCGGCGACGACCGCGGCGTTCTCGGCGGTGAGCGTGAAGGACCGGTCGGTCATACCCGCCCGTTCCGTGAACAGGCCAACGGCAGGGCTGGCCCGCACCGCGTCGAGGTCGACGACCCCTTCGTCGGGGAGGGCCAGCGGGGCGACCTCGAGGCGCGCCTCGGCGTCGAGGCGGAGCGCCTCCCGGGAGGTGATCAGCACACGGACCCAGGGACATCCTTCGACGATGGCGGCGACCAGCCTCCCGGTCCGCTCGAGGACGTGCTCGCAACCGTCGAGCAGCAGCAGGGTGCGCGCCGGCCGGAGGGCCCGCACGGCCGCCGCGTCGGCAGCCTCGTCCATCACCCGAGTCGCTCGCACGGCGGCCAGGATCAGCTCCCCCACCGAGTCGTCACGGCCGAGGACCGACACGTCGACGAAAAGGACGCCGTCCTCGAACCCCGATCGGGCCGTGGCGGCGGCCCGCAGGGCGACCCGGGTCTTGCCCACGCCGCCCGCCCCCCACAGGGTCACGACCCG
>Ga0075017_100000958_pt1 | contig 17190 bp, 16 predicted proteins | sample AleBraG_ABR_2012_FD_71475 | JGI IMG/M metagenome (GOLD analysis project Ga0075017, IMG submission 71475) | Freshwater sediment microbial communities in response to fracking from Pennsylvania, USA - Alex Branch Run_MetaG_ABR_2012 | ecosystem: Environmental > Aquatic > Freshwater > Creek >... | reverse complement strand
GATCAAGGGGGGCGCAGTGATACTGAGCGCAGGAGCGATAGTTGTCGGCGTCGCGAGGGTGGGGCCCACAGCGGCGGGCTCGCATGCGCATCGCCAGGATTCCGCCGCCATCGGGCCTGCCGGTCGCAGCCCCGCGCCCGAGACCGTCGGCGTGGCGGCGCGCCCGGTGGCCTCGCGCTTGCGGATCAGGCGAGCTTCAGGGGGAGCCCGCTCGAGTGCACCCCAGCGCAGACGTTCGCCGACGCGGCTCGGCGCGAGCTCACCGGCAGCATCGGAGTTGCCGGTGGCGGGCGGGGGCGAACGAGGAGCGTCTCCCGGAGCAGGCCGCGGGACGCCGGCAACGGGGGCACCGGCACCGGCATCGAGCCCCGGCATCCCCGGCGGCTCCCTGTCGGGGACCTCCGCTCGCCGTTATGCCACGCCCCCCGCCCTTCCGCGCGAAGGCTCCCGCGCGGGTCCTCTCGGAGGTGCCGGCTCGGGTGCCGGCAACGTATCGGGCGCCGGCGAAGCCGTGCATGCACGCGAAGGCGCCGGTACGGAAGGTGGCCTCGGGCACGAACCCCCCGGCGGCGGCCCGCCGTCGGAAAGCCACGAAGGCCACCCACCCTCCCCACCGACGTCGACGATACCGGCAGCGACGGTACCGAAGCCGTAGCAGCCTCCCAACCCGGACGGCGGCGCTCTGCGGCCACGGGACCTCGGCGAGCCTGCCTGCGGATGGCTCACGAACGGTGACGGCCGCGCCGCAAGCTGAGGCGGCGCGGCCAAGGTCAGTTGGGAGGGACCGGGGTCAGATCCCCCGCTGCTTCAGGACCCCGGCGTCACCGCGACGTTCACGAAGCTGACGTTGACGACCGAGGGCCGGGCGCTGGGCCCACCGTTGATGGGGCTGAACGCGACGCTGCCAACGCCCGAGCACGGGACCGCCAGGCGGGTCGGGATCGCCAGCGGGACGCCGTAGAATCGCAGCGTTCCGAGTCTCGCGGCGACTCCGATCGTGCCGGAGGAGAGCCTGTAGATCAGGTTCACGCCGATGCTGCTCGCCGTCCCGGTATAGCCGAGCGTCGAGAGCAGCGGTGGCAGCAGGAGGTTGGCGTCGACCGATTGGCCGGCGAGAGGATGCCCGGCCACACCAACCGGCCCCGGGCAGACCACCTGGATCACGGCTTCCTGCGAGGCGCCGTTGACGGCACCCAGGAAGTACTGGTTATGGCCGACTTTGATGATCGGCAGAGTGGCGGAGCTCGCGCTCACCAGGCCGAGGGATGCGGTTAGTGCCACCGTGGCGGCAAGGACGATACGACGCATTGCTGCAACCTCCTTAGTGAAATGACAGGCTCCGGTATGTTCGGTCTTCGGCAGCCCTAAGACGGCGTCGCGGCGGGAAAGTCACGCGACGAACTCGCGGCGCCGGGCAGCCCCGTGGATGTGCCGGCCGGTCACAGCCTTTGACCTGGTCCAGATCGGAGAGACGATGAACGAAGTGGGTTGCGCAGAGGCGATCCCGATCGGCCCGGCCGAGGTGCCCGAGATGACGGAGCTCGTCGCCCCGATCCGCCGGGTGGGTCCTTCCGTGGGGTGGGGGATACTCCCCGCATGCCCCAGGACTCCACAGCCCCCGACCTGATCGGGTCGACGCTTCGCGTGATCGAGGCCGTCAACCGCCGTGACCTGAGCGCCCTGACGCTCGCCGCAGTCCCCGACGTCGTCTGGGACTCGCCTCCGCTGGGTACCACCCTTCGGGGCATCGCCGCGGTTCGTGGCTTCCTCGAGGACTATCTCGCCGCCTTCGAGGAGTATCGGCAAGACGTCGAGGAGATCATCGACCTGGGTCATGGAATCCTGTACGCGGTCCTTCGCCAGGAGGTCCGTCCGGTTCGCGGCACCGCTCGCATCGAGTCGCGTCTGGCATGGATCGCGGAGTGGGTGGACGGCCGGATCGTGCGAGTGGCGACCTACTACGACGTCGCCGAGGCCCGCTCCGCCGCCGAACGCCTCGCACGGGAACCTGGCCGGCCCGACGATCAGCCGGCCACCAGCGGGTGATCGGCGATACCCTCGGGCCCCCGGGGAGGATGCCCCTCAAACGAGACCCAGACGAGCACAGGAGATCAGGATGGCGACAGTCGGACGAGACCTCAAGGACGTCGAACTCGCACAGGACGAGCTCTGGCGGGACGGCCCTCCCTATGAGCTCTTCAAGGAGATGCGCTCCAAGTGCCCCGTGCACTGGACCGCGAAGATCGAGGAGTACCCGCAGGAGGCCGGCTTCTGGTCGGTGACGACGGCGGATGACGTGCACGAGGTCAGCCGCGACTGGGAGACCTACTCCTCCGAGCTCGGCGGCGTCACGGTCTTCGCCGAGATCTTCCCGCTGGAGCTGGTCCGCGGGATGTTCATCGGCATGGACCCGCCCAAGCACGACAAGATCAAGGCCCTCTTCCAGCGCGGCTTCACGCCCAGGCGGATCGCCGATCACGAGGAGCGCATCAGGGCGATCGTGGGCGAGGTGCTGGACCGCCTTCAGGGCCGGGAGACATGCGACCTGGTCTCCGACGTGGCCCAGCCGGTGGTCTCACGCGTGATCGGCAGCTTCATGGGCCTCGAGCCCGAGGAAGATGCGATCTGGGCGAGGATCGTCAACTCGACGCTCGCCCCCGACGACCCCGATCTGGCGCCCGAGGGCGCCCAGGGCGTCCTCGAGAAAGACATCCCCGAGATCTTCGAGCGCTGCAAAACGCTGATCGCGGAGCGCACCGCGAACCCGACCGACGACCTCACCAGCGTACTGGTGCACGCCGAGGTCGAAGGCGAGAAGCTCGAGGAAATCGACATCGTGATGGGCTTCTTCCTGCTCATGGCGGCGGGCAACGACTCGACCAAGGCGACGTACTGCTCCACGATGCGGGCGCTGATGGAAAGCCCCGAGCAGCAGCGCGAGCTCGTCGAGGTCCCATCGGAGATTCCGGATGCCGTCGAGGAGGGGCTGCGGATGTTCCCCGCCTTCGCCCACTTCCGCCGCACGGCCACGCGCGACACCGAGCTGCACGGGCAGAAGATCAAAGAGGGCGAGAAGGTCGTGATGTGGTACGTCTCCTCGAACCGGGACGAGACCAGGTTCGAGGACCCCGACCGCTTCGACATCCACCGCAAACCGGAGCACCAGGCCTTCGGCGCCGGCGGCAGGCACTTCTGTCTCGGCACCGCGCTCGCCCGCCTCGAGCTGCGGATCATGATCGAGGAGACCCTCAGGCGCTACCCCCAGATCTCGCTCGAGGGCAAGCCGATCCCGGCGGAGGCGATGTTCGTCAATCAGCTGAAGACCCTGCCGGTGCGTCTGGGTGCGGCCGGGGCCTGAGCGCCACTGCGAAGGCCCAGGCCGAGCTCGGCGGGGCCACCACCGGAGGATGGCTGGCGCTTTCTGCGGGGCCGGGTCGGCGACCGGTCCCGGTCGAGATCGCCGGCCGGTTCCTCCGTGCTTGTCAGTCGTGGCTGTGCCGGCCGCGGATCGTCTGCCAGGACTGCCATGTGATTCGCAGGATCACCATTGTGATCGCGAGGCCGATGAGTGGGTCGGCGATCGGTGCTCCCAGCGCGACGACGATGGCGGAGGCGATGACCGCGAGGCTGACGTAGGCGTCCGCCCGGGCGTGGTTGCCGTCGGCGATCAGGGCGGTGCTGTCCAGCCTGTGGCCTGCACTCAGGCGGATGCGGGCGGCCAGCAGGTTGCCCGCGTAGCCGATCACGCCCGCGATCGCCAGGGCGAGCAGGTGTGTGGGTGCGGAGGTGTGGAGCAGGCGCTGGATCGCCTCGAAGCCTGCGACGCAGGCGCTGAGGAAGATCGCCGCCACGACTGCGAGCCCCGCACGTCGCTCTGCGAGCGTCGAGTGCAGGGCGAACGCGATCCCGAGCGGGACGGCGGTCAGTGCGTCGCCGAAGTTGTGGATCAGGTCTGCGAGCAGGGCGATGCTCCCGCTCGCCAGGTACACGGCGCTCTGCGCGAGCGCCGCCAGCCCGAGGACGCCGAGCGACAGGGACACAGCGCGGATGCCCGCACGCGATCGCTTGATGCCGTCGTCGATCAGGCCGTGCGAGTGACCGTGCTCGCCGGAGTGCTCAAGGTGATGGCCGCCGTCGTCCTCGCCGTGTGAATCCGCCGGGGCCCGCGCCTCGGGTGCGGAGAGCCGAGGTGCCGTCAGGTGCCTGTGCGGAGCAGCATGGGGGTGACTGTGCAGGCGCCCTCCGTGACGGTGCAGGTCCGGGTCGACGCTGATCAGCTCCATCGCCGGAGAGATTAGCTCCGGGAGGTCGGGCGGTTCGGCTTCCGTCGAGCGGCTTCGGCCTAGCGGTGGCGCATCAGGTCGCGCGTCCGCCGGTACTCCTCGGCGGTGATCTCCCGCCCGCGCACCGTCGACAGGGCGGGCTCGGCTGCCAGGTAGCGATCCTCGTTCTTCCGCCACACGGCCAGGTAGCGGTGAAACGGGATCACCGGGTGGAGGTGGTGGACGAGGTGGTAGTTCTGGTAGAGCAGGATCGGCGAGAGCAGGCGCTCGCCGCCGACCCGGTTGCGCGTCGTCTTGAACCGGTCTTCAGCGGGGCGGTGGCGCAGGCCGTGATGCGGGAGGTAGTCGAAGGCCCAGGCGAGGAACAGGATCGCCAGACGGGAAGGCAGGAACAGGACCACGAGCCATGCGACCGCGTTACCCGTTGCGATCATGGCGAGCGGGACGCCGACACCGAGCGCCAGGAAGACGATCCCCTCGACCTGCTCGCGCCGCGGGCGGGTGCCGAGCTCGGGCAGGTAGAAGACCACGTAGTGGTAGTCGATCGTCAGCCACCGCAGCGGCCGCTGCCAGCCGGACCCGCGCATCGTGTAGTGGTCGGGGTCGCTGCCGTCGTCGTGGTTTGTGAAACGGTGGTGCTGCATGTGGATGAAGCGCCACACCGGGAAGGCCGCGTGCAGCGCGAACAGGGGAGTGGCAAGGCGCCCGAGCAGGTCGTTGAGCCAGTCGACCCTCGAGGCGCTGTGGTGGCCGGCGTCGTGGGCGACGGTGAACAGCAGATACGAGGCGACGGCGTTCCCGGGGATCACCACCTCCCAGGCGACGCGTCCCTCCAGGTACATGACGGTGGCGGTGATCCACATGGCGAGGCCCGCGACCAGCAGCCCGAGCGTCGGCAACGCGAGGACGGGAACCGGCTCGGCCGGATCCGGGATGCGGCGGATGTTCAGGGCTGGGACTTGGGTCGGCAGTTCGGGCTCTCCTCGCCTCGCCCAGATCATAGGCGGGTCGGCCGCCCTGGCGCCGGTGGCGCCTCGGCCGGGCCTGTCACGCGCGGGGGCCTCACCCGGCGGCGGGGCACCGGCCTCAGCCCAGCAGGTCGTCGAGCGCCAGGGCCAGCAGCTCGGTGTGGCGGTCGACGTCGGCCTCGGTCGTGCTCGGGGCCATCAGGGCCATGTTGTGAAAGGGGGTCAGCAGCAGGCCGCGGTTGAGCGCATGCAGGTGCAGGTAGCGCTCGAGCGCCGCGTCGGCCCGGGCGTGGGCCTCGGAGCCGTTGCGAGCCGGCCGCGGCTCGAACCGGTACTCGGCCCGGGCGCCCAGCTCTGCGACGCTCCAGCCGAGCTCCCGCTCGCCGCTGACCCGGTGGACGCCCGCGGCGAAGCGTGCCGCGAGCGGAATCGTGACCGCGAAGTCCTGATCGCGCAGCGCATTGGACAGCGTCGCCCGCATCGCGGCGAGCGAGAGGGCATTGCCGGCGAGCGTGCCACCGACCCCGCCCGTATCGAGGTAGTCGGCATCGGGCTGTTCGAGCATCCGCTCCTGCAGCTCCGCCGTCATGCCGAGCGCCCCCGCGGGGATTCCGCCGGCGATCGCCTTGCCGAGCGTGAGCATGTCCGGTTCGAGCCCCCACTCGGCGGTGCAGCCGCCCGGTCCGGCCGAGATCGTGTGGGTCTCGTCGATGATCAGGAGCGTCCCGTGATCCCGGGTGAGCTCGCGCAGGGCCTCGTGGTAGCCGGGCTCGGGCAGGATGATCCCCATGTTGGTCATCGCCGGCTCGGCCAGAACGCAGGCGAGCTGCCGCTCCGCCAGCGCCTGCTCGAGTGCCCCGAGATCGTTGAACTCGACGGCGACGGTCGTCTCGGACGGGTCGACCGCCGGGCCGACGTTGCCCTCGCGCGAGCGGGTGGCGCCGCCGGCGTCGGCGACCGCGAAGGCCTCGTCGACCGAGCCGTGGTAGCAGTAGGAGTAGACGAGCACCTTGCGCCTGCCGGTGATCTGGCGGCACAGCCGAAGCGCCGCTCGGTTGGCGTCGGTTGCCGAGAGGGTGAACAGCCACCGGTCGAGGCCGAAGCGGCGGGTCAGCTCCTCCCCGACCCACGGTGCGTCCTCGGTCGGGAGCATCAGTGTCAGCCCGCGCCGGTCGCGCTCGCGCAGCGCGTCGATCAGGGCGGGCAGGCCGTGGCCGGTCATCGCGCCCGTGTCGCCGAGGCACAGGTCGATGTACTCGTGCCCGTCGAGGTCCGTGACGCGGCTGCCCGCGGCCGCCGCTGCCGTGATCGGGAAGCCCCCGGCCCAAAGCATCATCCACGGCATCGGCACGCCGCCCACCAGCGAGTCCCGTGAGCGCTCGTGGAGCTCGGCCGACCGCACGTTGCGGTCGCGGAAGCGAGCCAGCTCGCGCTCGGTGAGCGCGGCCAGCCGGCCCCTGTCGATCCTTGCGAGCGCCATCTACGCGAGCCTATCTCGCCGTCCCGGGCTGCCGTGCCCTCCAGCGGCGCAGCCGGGCCCGGCCGATGCTCCCTAGACGCGCCCCACGGGTCGCGGCGCACGATCGGTGAGCATCGTGGCGCGCATCACCCGTCGCACGTCGGTGATCGAGATCAGGCCGATCGGCCGACCCGGCTCGTCGATGACGACGGCTCGCCCGAACCTGGCGAAGGCCGGGCGCTCCAGTATTCGGGCGACATCCTCGCCCGCCGTCACCATCAGTTCGGGGTTGCGCTCTGCGATCTCCGCGACCGGCTCGATGGTCCGCCGCCCGGGCGCCAGCCCCTCGATCTGCGCGATGCTCAGCAGGCCGAGCGCCCGCCCATGCTCGTCCACGACGGGGAACGAGTCATAGCGGTAGGGCAGGAAGTACTCGGCCGCAGCCTGCGCCGCGGTGTTGCGCCCGGGGATGCTGATGACCGGCGTGGACATCAGCTCGCCGGCATGGACACCGGAGAGCGCCGCCTGGACCCGCGCACCCAGTGCCTGCTGGCCGGAGGCCACCACCAGGAAGAATCCGATCATCGCCAGCCAGAGCCCCTCGGCCGCGCCGCCCAGGAGCTCCAGGGTTCCGAAGGCGATCATCAGGTAGCCGAAACCCCGGCCGAAGCTCGCGGCGGTCTCGGTCGCCGGCCCGATCTGGCCGGTGCGCCGCCACAGCAGCGCCCGCAGCACGCGGCCGCCATCGAGCGGGAAGGCGGGCACCAGGTTGAAGAAGAAGATCAGTCCGTTGACGAGCAGCTGGTATTCGACCAGCGCCAGGACCACGGCGGGCGTCGAGCTGGGGAGGACCGCCCACACCGCACCGAAGACGGCGGCGATCGCAGCCGTCACGGCCGGGCCGGCGAGCGCGTAGCGCAGCTCGTCCTCGGGGTCGTGGGCCTCGCCCCGCATCCGCGAGACGCCGCCCAGCAGCCAGAGGTCGATCTCCTCGACCTCGATCTGGTGTCGCCGTGCCACCAGGGCGTGGCCGAACTCGTGCGCCAGGATGCTCGCGAACAGCAGCAGGGCGCTGGCGAGGCCTAGCGCATAGGACGCCACCGGGGCGATGCCGTGGACCGCTTCGGGGAAATAGGAGGCTCCCAGCGACCAGGTGATCAGCACGACGATCAGCAGCCACCACGGGCTCACCCCGACGGGGATCCCGGCGATGCGTCCTATCCGGATACTGCGGCCAGGCATCTCACACCAACCTAGAGCGCGCTCACGTCGATCCCGTCGGTGGCTGCCCCCGAGGTGCTAAGTAGAAACCCGCTCGGGTCTGGTGCCCGCCGGGGGCCGAACGTGGGCTTTCAGGCGTTGATCAGCGCGCCGAGGCTGTCCGGCAGGACCGCCAGCACGCCGTCGATCTCGCCCGCCGAGACATGCGCCCGCAGGACCCGGGCGACTGCGCTCACGGCGAGCGAGGCCTCGGTCTCTCCCGCCATGCGACCCTCCGACGCCACGTGATCGAGGAACGTCGGCACGTCACGGATCGGCAGCGGCGTGCGGCTCGGATCCCAGTCTTCGTAGTAGACCCCGCGGATCAGCAGCGGCAGCTGCGCGGCCAGCTTGGCCGCCACGTCGACGGTCAGACGATCGCGCAGCGCGTGCAGTACCGCTCGCAACGCGCGATATGCATACTGGCGATCGTCGTCTCCGATCGCCTCTGCCACCTCGTTTACCCAGATGTGGGCCTGCTCGACGCTGTGCTGGATGGCCCTCGGCTCGCTGTCGCTCATGCTGAACCCCCTGCTGATCGGGGACGGTTTCCTGTGAGCGTCGCGCAGTCCGGCGCCGGTCGCATCCGTGGGCTCTACGTAGGAGCGCGGCGGCTTCCCGCCGATGTGCGCCCGGGTGATCGGTCTAGGGTTTGACAGCCCAGGACCTGATCGGAGCCGAGACGATGAGTGACGAGGCAAACCACAGCGCGCTCACGACGACGCGGGCCGAGGCCATCGCGGCCTTCCTCGACGGAGCGGGAGTCAAGTACGAGCTTCGCGAGCACCCCTCGGCGATGAGCGCCACCGCCGAGGCGCGCGTCGCGCACGTCCCGCCCGAGGAGGTCGCCAAGACCGTCGTGCTTCACGACGGCAGCGCCTACGTCCTGGCGGCAATCCCGGCGAGCAAGCGACTGGAGCTGCGGAAGGTCCGCGACCTGCTGGGCGCCACCCGGCAGCTGCGGCTCGCCGACGAGGCCGAGATCGCGCGCGACTTCCCGTCGCTGGAGGTCGGCGCCACGCCACCGTTCGGCCCGATGGTCCCGGCGGCCGAGCTGATCGACCGTTCGCTGCTGGCGCACGAGCGGATCCTCTGCCCGGCCGGTGATCACCGCCATTCGGTGCTCGTCGATCCCCGGGATGTGATGCGCATCACCGCCGCCCAGAGCGCCGACATCTGCGAGGACTGAGACCGCGGGCGTCGGTGACCCGGCGGCCCCGCGCACAGCCCAGGCCATGGCGGACCGCCACGACATCGACTTCACCTACTCGCTGACCGACCGGGTCTTTCGGCTCAGCATGGGGGAGCTTGCGGACTTCAGCGGCGCCAAGTACGACGGCGACTTCTCGATTGGCCTCGAGGAGGCGCAGCGCCGAAAGCACGAGCATGTGGCCGAACAGGTCGGCATCGGGCCGGGCCGGCGTGTGCTCGACCTCGGCTGCGGCTGGGGGCCGCTGCTCAACTTCATCCGCGAGCGGGAAGCCGTCGGCGTGGGCGTCACGCTCTCGAGCGCGCAGGAGGCCGCCTGTCGCCGGCACGGTCTCGACGTCCACCTGGAGGATGCGCGGAAGCTCGAGCCGGAGAGCTTCGGCCCGTTCGACGCCGTCGCGAGCTGCGGCGCCTTCGAGCACTTCTGCTCGGTCGAGGAGTACCGCTCCGGACGCCAGGAGGAGATCTACCGCGACGTATTCGAGCGGGTCGCCTCGGTGCTGGGAGAGAATGGACGCTTCTACCTGCAGACGATGATCTTCGGGCGCAACATGATCGGCCTCGATCAGGTCGACGTCCACGCGCCGCGGGATTCCGACGCCTGGTATCTGGCGCTCCTGCAGCGGCAGTTCCCGGGCTCCTGGCTGCCCCTCGACGAGGGGCAGGTGATTGCATGTGCGCAGCCCGCATTTCGCCTCATCGCCAGCAGCGACGGCCGTCTGGACTACATCCAGACGATCACCGAGTGGAACCGGAGGGTCGGTGCTCGCAGCCTCAGAAAGACGCTGCTGAAGCTTCAGCTCGTTCCGCGCTGGCTGACGAGCTCCGACTTCCGCCTCGCGTTCACCTCGGGCGTCAGCGCCAACAAGGTCTGCTTCGAACGCGAGCTGCTCGACCATCGCCGGTTCGTGTTCGAGCGATGCTGAGCGGAGCCGGGCCCCTGATCTCGCGGCCGTGCGACCCTCAGACCCCCGGGGCCGGCAGCCACTGGCGCATGCCCGCCGCTACCGCCTGCGTCTCGCTTGCAAGCGCGACCCCCGCGTTGGAGTCGAGCGTCTGGAAGTACAGCCGCTCGTTGCCTCGGGGGTCGATCAGGTAGATCGCGGCCGTGTGCACGACGTCGCCGTCGTGCTTGACGCAGACATACACCTGGTAGGCGCGGTAGACCGCCTTCAGCTGTGCCGGGGATCCGGTCAGGTATCGCCACTCGTGCAGCATCCCGGTTTCCGCGGAGAACCGGTAAACGTCCGATACGCGGGTCGCGATCGGGTTGGCGTTGATGGCCACGAGGTCCACGCGGCCGGCCTCGGCGGGGCCGATCCGCTGGAGCGCGTTGCGGAGGATCCCGGCGGTCAGCGGGCAGACGGTCGCGCAGCGCGAGTCGATGAAGGCCATCACGACCTCGTGACCCCGCAGCGAGGAGAGGGACACCGCCCGCCCGAACTGGTCGGTTAGCCTGAAGCCCGGCGCGGTCCTCTCGCTGATCGGGAAGCCACCGCCGGCCGGCAGGCCGGGCGCGCCGCTCCCTGCGGGGATGCCCAGGACGGAGGTGCTCCGCGTATGGCGCACGGCGAGCACCGCGACGGCGAGCACCAGAGCAGTGCCCAGCCACGCCAGGACCCCGCGAAGGCGCCCGCGGCGGACGCGTCGCTCCCCGCGCTTGCTCACGTGACTCTCCAGCCGGGTCGGGTGTGCGCGCTCACGGGAGCCCCGGACGGGATCGCGTCCGCGTCCTCGTCGATCCGGCCCAGCCAGCGGACCGCGATCACGACGATCGCGATCACGAACGGGAGATCGCCGAAGCTCCACATGATCCCCGCGGCGATCTGTTGGTCGGTGAAAGCCGAGATCCCCCCCGGGCGGTGGGTCAGGCCGGCGTAGAAGGGATACAGCGGTGAGCGCGAGAAGGCGAGCAGTATCGAGAGGGCCACGTTGGGGAGCATTGCGGCCACCAGGTAGACGATCCGCCTCGGGTATGCGAGCGACGGCCTGAAGGGGGGCGACGGGATCACCTGCGCCCACAGCAGGATGCCCAAGCCCAGGAACGTCAGATGCTCCGCGGCGTGGACGTCGCTGTTGCTCAGCGCCGTGTCATACAGCGCCGGGGCGTGCCAGGCCAGGAGGCCGACGCCGAACATCAGGACCACGGCGATCGGCCGCGAGAGCACCCGGCGGACCGAGCGCAGCGGCGCCCCGCCGGGAGAGAGCGCCACGGCGCGCGCGAGGGCGCGCCTCAACCCGAGCGGCAGCGGGCGCCACAGCGACATCCAGGGCGCGCCCAGGACGATCAGCGGCGCGGCGACCGACAGCAGCAGCACATGCTGGATCATGTGGATCCACAGCAGCCGCTGGGAGAGCGTGTCTATCGGGGTAGCGATCGCTGCCACGATCACGAGCAGGCCGCCGTAGAAGGCGAGCGCCCGCCTGCGGGCGAGCCTGCTGCGCGGACGGCGGGTGCGTCTCGCGGCCGCATGCTCGCCCAGCATGTGCAGCCAGAACGCGGCCCACGTCAGTGCCAGGGGAGCCGCGTCCGCCATCACTGGATCAGCTCGCCGGGCTCGGGGTGGGGCGGGGCACGGCGCGGTCGGTCGCCTCCGTCCGGGCCCCGACCTGCGCAGGCCCGGCCGGCCCTCATTTGACGGTGGCCATCAGGATCGTCATGACGACGCCGGTGATCGCCACCCACCAGAACCAGTAGGCGGCGGCCTGGAGCACGTAGTCGCGCCCGGCCAGTCGGCCGCTGAACAGGCGGCCCAGCACGAGCGCCCCGATCAGGACCCCGATCAACAGGTGGCGGAACGCGTGATAGAGGATGAAGAGCGAGATGAAGCTGCCGTATGCGTGCAGCGGCAGCGGGTAACCCAGTTCCCCGAACACGATGACGTCCCCCGCCAGCGCGAGCAGCGAGATGGTCCAGGCAAGCGTCACGCCAGTGCGGACTCGGCGCGAGTCGGCCGAACGCGTTCCCCGCCGCCCCCAGCTCAAGGCCGTTGCGGCCGCCACCGAGGCGGCCGTGACCAGCAGGCTTCCGAGCAGCGACGGCGTGGACTCCGAGGACGGCCTGAACTGCCCCTGCGTGTTCAGCACTTTCAGATATACGAGGGCCAGGTAGAGGGCCAGGACGAACACGGCATCGGAGAGGATCAGCAGGAACGTCGCCCAGCGGACCTGGCGGGCCCGGGACTCAGCGTGGGGCGCCGGGGCCGGGAACGCCACGGAGTCGGCCCCGGCCCCCGCCAGCGTCGGACGGCCCATCACCCGCGATCCGCCGCTTCCGTAGTCATAGGGGCCCTCGGTCACCAGCACGGGGTGGGCGAAGTTGACTAACGGCACCGGGCTCGGCAGCGTCCACTCGAGCGTGCGCGACCCCCACTGGTTGACCTCCGCCCGCCTGCCCGAGATCCACGATGTCAGGATGTTGTAGGCCAGCACGGCGACCGAGGCGACGATCAGGATCGCGAACAGGCTGGAGATGAGGTTCGCGGTGGCGACGCTCGGCGAGATGTAGGCCTGCCAGCGCGGCTCGCCGTGGATGCCGGCGAGGAACAGGGGGATGAACACCCCGAGGAAGCCGATCTCGAACAGCCAGAAGTGAAGCCTGGATAGCCATGGATCGAGCTGGCGGCCGGTCATCTTGGGGAACCAGTAGTACAGCCCCGCCAGGAAGCCGAACACCGTGCCTCCCACGAGCGTGAAGTGGAAGTGCGCGAGGGTGAACATGTTGCTGTGGAAGATGGCGTCCGTGGGCACGTCGGCGAGATACAGGCCGGTCACGCCCCCGATGAGGAAGTTGAAGATGAAGGCGAGCGCGAACAGCATCGGCGGCTCGAGCCGGATCCGTCCGCGCCACAGGGTCCCGATCAGCGCGAAGAAGACCAGGCCCGTCGGGATCGAGATCGCCTCGGTGCTGAGCATCGTGGGCAGATCGAGCGCGAGGTTGGCCCCCGACCAGTAGAGGTGGTGCATCCAGACGGCCATGCTCAGCACGACGATGCCGATCTCGCCTCCCACGACCAGCCGGTAGGCGAACAGCGGCTTGCGGGCGAAGACCGGGACGATGTCGCAGACCACGCCCAGCGCGGGCAGCAGGATCACGTACACCTCCGGGTGTCCCATGAACCAGAACAGCTGCTCATACAGCCAGTTGTTCCCGCCGAGCGAGGCCAGATAGAAGGACGTGCCGACCGTGCGGTCCAGCAGGGTCAGCACGACCGCCACCATGAACGCCGGGAACACGATCAGCCCGAGCAGCGTCGAGAGGGTGATGCCCCACACCGACGTCGGGAGTCTTCCCCATGTCATGCCGGGGGCCCGCATGGTGACCACGGTGGTCACCATGTTGACCGCGCCGAGGGCGATCGACAGCGCAAAGAGCACGATCGTCATGCAATAGGCATCCATGCCGACCGCGGCCTGGTCGGCCAGCGGGGCGTAGCCCGTCCACCCGGTTGGGAAGCCGCCCAGGACGATCGCGCTGAGCAGGATCGGTACGACGGGGAACAGGATCCAGTAGCTGAGCGCGTTCAGCCGTGGGAACGCCATGTCGTTGGCGCCGATCATGATCGGCACCATGTAGTTGCCGATCACGGCGCTGAGCATGATGATCGTGGTGGCGATCATGATCAGGCCGTGCATCCCCACAATCGTGTTGTAGGTCGCAGGCGTGAACACCTTGGCGCCCGTGCGGGCCTGCTCGAGGCGGATCATCCACGACGCCGCCCCGCCGACGAGGAAGAGGACCAGGACGGTCACCAGGTATTGGATGCCGACCACCTTGTGGTCGGTGCAGAAGCGGAAGTAGCGCCAGGCGCCCTCGTCCTTGCCGGCAAGCTCGAGCTCCTGCTCGTGCGTGGTGTCGGGCCGCCCGAGACCCCATGTGACGGGGAAGTTGAAGGCGCCGATCCCGATCAGGAAGAAGATGAACCACGCCAGGTAGGCGCTGACGATCGTGTCATCCGACTGCCGGGAGCCGCTCACGAGGCTGTGCACCACCACGCCCACGAGGATCGCCGCGAACAGGCCCAGGACCAGCCCCGATACGATGCTCGGGACAAGGACGCGGCGCCTGCGGCTGGGCGGAGTGGCCTCGCTTCGGGTTGCCGTGACCGAGCTCATCACGTGCCTTCTTCCACTTCGCTGCCCGCGGGAAGCGTCTTCTGTGTCGCTCCGCCGGGGCCGGCCAGGACGCTCGAGTTGCCGCCGTTTGTCCTGACCCAGGTCGCGAAGGACGACGGGGGCACGACCTTCACCTGCGAGGACATGAACGTGTGGTAGAGGCCGCAGAGCTCGATGCACCGAACTTCGAAGGTGCCGGCCTTGTCGGGCGTGACGACCGGTGTGGCGACCCACTCACCGGGATTGGCGTCCATCGAGATGCCCAGCGCGGCCAGTCCGAAGCCGTGCAGGACGTCGTCGGATGTGACCCGGAACTGGACGGGCCTGCCGAGGGGGAGCACGAGCGTGTGGCTCTGCACGCCGAGCTTCGGATAGGCGTAGGTCCACGTCCACTCCTGGCCCGTGACGTTCACCACCAGGGCATCGGCCGCGGACTTGGTCGTCTCCTTGTAGAAGCCGAACATGCCCCAGCCGACCGTGAAGAAGGCGAGCGCCGAGGTCACGGCGAGCCAGGCGATCTGCTGTCTCGGCTTGGCCTGCAGGGGCGGCCCGTCCTCGAGATCCTCCGCCGGCACGTCGGCGGGCGTCCGCTCGCGGAACGTGAACACGCTGTAGAACATGAACACCCAGACAAAGAGCGCCACCGGCACGGCGACGGCGGTGAAGACGAGGTCGGTCAGGCTGGCGAAGCCCGCGACAGAGCTCGCCGGCTTGTTCTCGACCAGGGGAACGACCAGGATCGCCAGCGCGACGAACACGGCAGACAGGACGGCCCAGATCCTCAACACGCGCCGGATGTGAACCGCGCCGTCGGAGCCCGCCGGCCGACCCTCTGGGGCTTCTACCGCCAAATCGATCCACTCCCCGTGGGTCCGCTCACGATCCCGGTACCGCGGTCGGCGGTCCTGTGCGCGACCATGCGATCAGGCCACCGTGACCGTGCCGGACATGTAGCCGGTGGTCGACATCGGCCCGCCGAATCCGTCCTGCCCGCCCACGCCTTCGCCGGCGAGTCCTTCGCCACACGGCACGTAGCAGTGCCACACGTAGCTCCCGGGACCGCCGGTCCTGAACTTGAAGACGATCACGTTCGGCACCGGATATTCATGGCCAGCGATGTGTTCGGTGCTGGGCGCCTTTTCGGAGACACCCGGCAGGGGCACGTTCACGAACAGTTGCGTCTGGTGGGCGTTGGGCGGGGTCTGGATCGTGAAGGTGTGCGAGATGTCTTCAGGGTTCACCTGCTGCATCGGCCTGCCGTTGACGTACATGACGTCTCCGATCGTGCCCCTGACCTGCGCGAAGAACGGGTTGTGCACCGCGCCGCCCGTGTCGTACTGCCTGATCGTGACGGTGATCGTGCTGTAGGCGGGGACCTTGATGCTCGTGCTCGGGCAGTAGGTGACCCATTCGGGGTGCGGGCCCCCGCCCGGGCCGCCGCCACTGCCGTGGCAGGCGTAGCTGTCGGGGAACGTGGAGAGGTAGATGTTGGGACCGGTGGTGGCGGCCACGGCGGGCGGCTCATAGCCGAGGCCTTTGATGGACCGCGTGCCTTCGACCAGCCCGGCGAAGACCAGCAGCAGGACCACGAGCGTTACGAGGACCCCGACGGTCTGTCGCCCCCGACTCGCCACCCTACGCTCCGGCCCCGGTCGGTCGGGTCGGCGGCTGAACGGATGGTCGTGGCAAGCCCCACACGAACGCGACGCTACATTTCGGGCCGATCGCGCGGCATCCGTAGTTACCCAGGGGTGGAAGACCTGTTTTGCCGCAGATCGGCGGTCGCGCTGATCCTTCTCCGGGGCCGGGCCCGAGGTCCTCGCCCGGCACGACAGCTGCCGGCGCCCGGTCCAGATCCGGGCGCGAGCGGGCCAGGGTCCCGGCCCGCTCGGCCCTAGCCGATCGTCGCGGTGTCGATCACGAAGCGGTAGCGCACGTCGCTCGAGACGACCCGGTCGTAGGCGCCGTCGACGGCGTCGGCCGAGATCAGCTCGATCGCCGGGCGGATGTCGTGGCGGGCGCAGAAGTCGAGCATCTCCTGGGTGTCCGGCAGTCCGCCGATGGCCGAGCCGGCGAGGCTGCGGCGGCCGCCGATCAGCGAGAAGGCATGGACCTTGTCCGGCGCGGGCGGCGCCCCGACGGTGACCAGCGTCCCGTCGACCCGCAGCAGCCGCAGATAGGCATCGAGGTCGAGGTTGGCCGAGACGGTGTTGAGGATCAGATCGAACGTGCCTCGCAGCTGCCTGAAGGTCTCCCGCTCGGAGGTCGCGAAGTAGTGCTTGGCCCCGAAGCGCAGCCCGTCCTGCTGCTTGGAGAGCGTCTGGCTGAGGACCGTCACCTCCGCCCCCATGGCGGCTGCGATCTGCACGCCCACGTGGCCCAGCCCGCCCATGCCGAGGACCGCGACCTTCATCCCCGGACCGGCATGCCAGTGCTTCAGGGGCACGTAGGTCGTGATCCCGGCGCACAGCAGCGGTGCCGCCTCGGCCAGCTCCATGCCGGTGGGGATGTGGACGACGAAGCGGTCCCTGACGACGAGGTGCCGGCTGTAGCCGCCGTAGGTGGGCGTGCCGTCGTATTCACGGCCGTTGTAGGTCTGGACGTTGCCCTTGAGGCAGAACTGCTCCTCGCCCGCCGCGCAGTACTCGCACTCGCCGCAGGAGTCGACCATGCAGCCGACGCCGACGTTCTCGCCCACCGCGAACCTCGTGACGCCCGGGCCCACGGCCGTTACGACGCCCGCGATCTCATGGCCGGGGACCATCGGGAAGATCGATCCGCCCCACTCGTCGCGCGCCTGATGGACATCGCTGTGGCAGATGCCGCAGTACCTGATGTCGATCGCGACGTCATCGTCGCGCAGCTCGCGCCGCTCGATCGTCGTGTGGTCGAAGGG
>Ga0075017_100000957_pt1 | contig 17199 bp, 20 predicted proteins | sample AleBraG_ABR_2012_FD_71475 | JGI IMG/M metagenome (GOLD analysis project Ga0075017, IMG submission 71475) | Freshwater sediment microbial communities in response to fracking from Pennsylvania, USA - Alex Branch Run_MetaG_ABR_2012 | ecosystem: Environmental > Aquatic > Freshwater > Creek >... | reverse complement strand
GAGCGCGGCGAAGATCGCTACAACTATCTCTACAACGAGAAAGAATTGGGCGGCTGGAAGGACAAGATTGAATCCGTAGGCCGCGGCGCGACCACAACTTTCGTCGTCACTAACAATCACTTCGAGGGAAAAGCGGCGGTTAACGCGCTGCAACTGAAGCACATGCTGGGAGCGAAGACCGTGCGCGCTCCCGAAACACTGCTGGCGCGTTATCCCGAGCTGAAGAAAATAGCCTCACCCGTCGATGACGACATCTCCGGCCCTCGTCTGCCGCTGCTCGCCTGAATTCCACAATCACAGCGCAACGCTGTCTTCCGCGTGCACAGAATCGTGAATTTCATTCCAGGAACTTTCGTCCTGCTCCGCGCGTATTCTGTTGCAGATGAGAAGGAGATGCGAACAGCGACTCACGTTTTCGAGTTCGCTTCGTCTAATCAGCAGAACACAGGAGAGTAGGTTATGGATGCAAAGTGGAACGGTTTCATCGACAGCATGGGATGGCGGATTGTCCTGAATCTGGCGGGATTTGTCGTGTGGCTGGCGGCAACTGTGGGCATACTCTGGGTGTCCGTGTAAGCGTTGACCTGGCGCGAATCATCCGTAGGGGCTCGGGCGAGAATTTGGGTAGGGCACGGCTTCAGCCGTGCCAATTCGCCCCACAGACAACCAAAGGGCTTTAGCCCCTGAGGTCGCGCGCGGTTCACCGCTGCGTCACTTCCGAGTTGTCTGCTAAGTACCAAAGTGATCTATCGCGTGCACATCAGCGTGTCTATGCTGGAGTGTGGTGCGGTAGGTTCCCGTGATCCGAAAAACAATTGTTCAATTCGTAGTCATCATCCTAGCTGTGATGTTCTGCATCCTTCCCGTCTATGCCCAGCAGTTGCCGCTCTCTTCCCCACGCCCGCTGGTCAGGTATGTCAAGCCGGTGACACCTGAAATCGCGCACAAAATGCAATTGAAGGGCACCGTGAAACTGGAAGCGACGGTTTCCTCTTCGGGAAGAGTAATGGACGTTAAGCCTCTCGGTGGTCACCCCATCCTGGTACAGGCCGCAACTCTGGCTGTCAGGGATTGGGTGTTCGAGCCGAATGGGCAGACGAGCACGACGCTCGTAACGTTGGAATTTAAGTAGACGCAGAGTGTGCAGCTAGGCTTTCGAGGCGAGTTCTTCTCGTGCGGCGTAGTGTGAGTCCACATACCCGTCGAGAATCTTGATGAACTCGGCCACGATGTGGTCACCCTTGAGGGTGATGAACAGGCGTCCATCTACATAGACCGGCGCCTTCGGCTCTTCGAACGTTCCCGGCAACGAAATTCCAATGTTGGAATGTTTCGACTCGCCCGGCCCATTGACCACGCAACCCATCACCGCGACTTTCATTTCTTCCACGCCGGCGTAGCGCCCCTTCCATAGCGGCATCTGATCGCGCAGATAGGTCTGAATCTGCTGCGCCATTTCCTGGAAGAACGTGCTCGTGGTGCGCCCGCAACCCGGGCACGCGGTGACCTGCGGCATGAAGCTGCGAATCCCGAGCGACTGCAGAATCTGCTGCCCGCAACGAACTTCCTCGCTGCGGTCCCCTCCCGGAGCCGGGGTCAGCGAAACTCGAATCGTATCGCCAATCCCTTCCTGCAGCAGGACACCCAACGCTGCCGTCGAAGCCACCACGCCCTTCATCCCCATTCCCGCCTCAGTCAGCCCGAGGTGCAAGGGATACTGGCAGCGCGCCGCCAGCGCGCGGTAGACGTCAATCAGGTCCTGCACTCCGCTCACTTTGGCGCTGAGAATGATCTGGTCGTTGCGCAAGCCGTACTTCTCGGCGATCACCGCAGAGTTCAGCGCACTCACCACCATGGCTTCCATCATCACATCGCGCGCGTCGTGTGGTTCGGCCAGCTTCGAATTCTCATCCATCATGCGTGTGAGCAGCGCCTGGTCGAGCGAGCCCCAGTTCACGCCGATGCGCACCGGCTTCTGGTTCTCGACCGCAACTTCGATCATGGTGCGGAAGTTGGTGTCGTCCTTGCGCCCCACGCTCACGTTCCCGGGATTGATGCGGTACTTGGACAGCGCCCGCGCGCAGGCAGGATACTTCTTGAGCAGCAGGTGCCCATTGTAGTGGAAGTCTCCGATGATGGGGACGTGTACGCCGAGCCTGTCGAGTCCGTCGACGATGTGCGGCAGAGCGGCAGCGGCATCGTCGTTGTTTACGGTGACGCGCACCAGCTCCGAACCCGCGCGCGCCAAAGCGGCTACCTGCTTGACGGTGGCGGGAATGTCCGCGGTGTCGGTGTTGGTCATGGACTGGACCACGACCGGGGCGTCGCTGCCGACGCGCACACCACCCACGTCGGCGGTATAGGATTTCCTGCGCTGAATCGTCGCCATAGGAATGCTGTAGGGCTAGTTTAACACGCGAAAATGCGGCTCGGCAGGCTATGACGAAGCGGGCGCGAAGAGACAAGATCGTTCCGGACCCAACAGGCGCAGCCCTGCCTGCGACGCTAGGGCAAGTGCTGCGCCAGACCTGGAACGTGCTTCACCACGTCGTTGTATATCACCATCACCGCGAAGATCACGAGGAAAACAAAAGCTGCCGTATAAATCCGTTCTTTAATCCGCAGGCTGATGTCGCGCTGCATCAATCCCTCGATCAGCAGTAACAGGATCACGCCGCCATCAAGAATCGGTATTGGCAGCAGGTTGAAAATCCCCAGGTTCAGGCTGATCGCCGCCGTGAGCGCCATGATCGGCGTCCAGCCCTCTTCCTGCGCCGCGTCCCCTGCCAGTTCCCCAATTCCGATCGGACCTTCGATCTGCCGTGGCGAGATTCTCCCCTGCAGCAACCGTTTCACCAGCGACAAGATCAGCGACGAATTCTTGCGATTCTCATCGATGGAACGATTGAGTGCTTCAAAGAGCGGCAAGCGGATGACCTTCATCGGGAAACTCATCACCCCGATCCGGTAGGGATGTTCCTTGAGGCCAACCACTTCCTTCTGCACCGGAGCCAGCGTGAGCTTCATTTCTTGCCCATTGCGCAAGACCGTTAGTTCGACCGGCTTCTCTTTGCTGCGCTGCAGGCTCTCGTACAGTGCGCCCATGGCAGGCAACTGCACGCCATCCAGCGCCACAATCGTGTCGCCGTTACGGATCCCGGCCTTCTTCGCCGGCATGTCCTTCTCTACTCCCGTTACGATAAACGGCCGTTCGGGGACCCATCCGGCAAATCCATACTTCGAAGGCCCCACTGCCTCCGGCACAATCGTAAGTTCGAGTATCTGCGGCCCTCTCTGCACCGCGATGCTCAGAGGCTGATTCGGGCTCAATTTCTCCTGCGGATCCACCTGTTCCCACGTCGGATTCTGAATGCTGTCAATACGCACAATCCGGTCGCCGCGCTGAATGCCTGCCTTGGCCGCCGCTGTGTCCGCCGTAACCCAGCCTATCGTGGCTGGCTCATACAGGAACACGGGATATTCGTAGTGCAGCATGTACACCGCTGCCAGCACCACGATCGCCAGCGCAATGTTCATGACCGGACCCGCAATCGCGATCAGAAACCGGTGCCAGCGCGGATGCGACATGAACTCCGCCGGGTCACCTGTGCGCTCATCCATCGGGTTCTCGCCGCTCATTTTGACGTAGCCGCCCAGCGGAATCGCGCTAATGCGGTAGTCCGTATCGCCCTTCTTGAACCCCAGCAGGCGCGGGCCGAAGCCGACGGAAAACACTTCCACCCGCACGCCCAGCAGCTTGGCCACGGCATAGTGGCCAAACTCGTGAATGACAACGAGGATGCCAAGAACTCCAATAAACGCGATCGGGTAGGTCAGTATGGCTGGCATGAGACTTCGATCTAATCCTTTCGCGTGGCGGACCCCGCCGAGACGGGAGCTACCACCACACCCTGCGCCAATAATTCGATGCGCCCGCGAGCCAAACGGCGCGCCTCAGCATCCGCTGCTAGCACTTCAGCTATCGTGCCCATTTTGTGCGCTTCCGTTTCTTTCAGTACGTCCGCAATCACCCGGGGGATGGCGTTAAACCCAATCTTTCCATCAAGAAACGCCGAAACCGCTACTTCGTCCGCCGCATTGAGGGCAACGGTTTTAGCCCCTCCGGCCTCCACCGCCTCATAAGCTAAGCGCAGACAAGGAAATTTGGCCATGTCCGGGGGTTGGAAGTCTAGGTGACGTAAGTTTGTTACCGGATACTTAAGGTCGCTGGGGATCCGATCCGGGTAGGTCAGGGCATACAGGATCGGCAGCCGCATATCAGTCACGGAAAACTGCGCCAGGAACGTGCCGTCCACAAACTCGACCATGGAATGGATTGTGGATTGGGGATGGACGATGACCCCAACCTTGCTCGGAGGCAGGTCGAAAAGGCGGCAGGCCTCGATCACCTCAAAGCCCTTGTTCATCAGCGTCGCCGAGTCGATCGTGATCCGCCGTCCCATCTTCCAGGTAGGATGGTTCAGCGCTTCTTCGACCGTGATGCTCTCAAACTCCGAAGCTGGCGTATTCAGAAACGGCCCGCCCGATGCCGTGAGCCACACGCGCTCCACTTCATGCATCCGTCCGCCACGCAGGCACTGGTGCACAGCATTGTGCTCACTATCAATCGGCAGGAGTGGCCGGCCTTGTTTGTGCGCCTCGGCGGTGATGAGTTCTCCCGCCGCCACCAGGCATTCCTTGTTGGCGAGACCAATCGCCTTGCCCGCGCGCACCGCTTCGTAGGTCGCCTCGAGGCCCGCCACACCCACAATCGCGCTCACCACAAAATCCACTGCGGAATGCGTGGCCACCCGCACCGCTCCTGCAGCGCCAGAAACGACTTCAACCCTGCTCAGCCCCGCTTGCTTCAGTCGTGAAGCCAGGACCTCCGCATCCCCCTCGGCAGCAACCGAGAGCACCTTCGGCTGCCAGCGTTTCGCCTGCTCGAACGCCGCGTCCAGATTCGCCCCCGCCGCCATCGACACCACCTGAAAACGGTCCGGGAACGACTCGACCACACTAAGAGTGCTGCGGCCGATGGAACCGGTCGAACCAAGGATGGCGATGCGTTTCATGCAGGGATACTCAATATTGTATGCGACGGTGCCGGTTCTCGAGACGGAAAGGATGAACGTTCCTACTGCATCACCTGCCACGCCCCGTAAAACCAAAGAAGCGGCGTGGCAAACAGCAGCGCATCCACGCGGTCGAGAATCCCGCCATGACCCGGCAGCAGGCTCCCGGAATCTTTCACCCCCGCACCGCGCTTGATCGCCGACTCCACCAGGTCCCCCAGCTGCGCCGCGATGTTCAGTCCCGCTGACAGCAACAATGTTGGCAGCAGCGCCGGTTTCTGCAGGGCGAAAATTCCATCCCGCTGCTCAATCAAGTGCCATCGCAGAAGAAACTGGCTGATCTCAGGGGCGTGACTGAAAAGCAGCGTACCCATGATCACACTGGCCAGCAGGGAAGCCGCCGCACCCTCCCACGTCTTACCCGGACTGATGCGCGGAGCCATGCGGTGCCGTCCAACCGCCTTACCTACGAAATACGCAAAGATGTCTCCCGCCCAGACCACGACCATCAAGTAAATCACCAGGAATGCACCTCGCCACTGCTGCCGCAGATGCACCAGCATCCCCAGTGGTACGGCGACGTACACAAACGCAAAAACAGATGCCGCCGCCGACGGGTAAATCGACGGCAGGTCCCTGCGTTCCATCCCCACGGTGAGAAAAATGAACGGCGCCAGCGCCGCTGCCAGCCCCAGCGTGTAGACGAAGACCTCCGTAGTCAGCGTCGGAGTTCTCTCGCCACCTGAGCTGATCGCCAGCAGCAAAAAAAACAATCCAACAAAAACGAACGTCGCTTTGTTGAACGGCTCCACCGAGTACCGCCGCATCAACGCCAGAAACTCCTGCACCCCCAGCAACGCGAATAGCGCCGCCACCAAGGCCAGCACCATCAGGGGCCCACGCAGAACCAGCAGCAGAACAAGCGGAATCAGAACGAGCGCTGTGAGGATACGTTTCAGCACGCAGGTCTCAGTGGGTGGCGGGCTTGGCGGGAAGTGCAGCCGTGTGGTGATGCTCGTCGCCCAGGCCGCCGTAGCGCCGTTCGCGCTTCTGAAATTCGGCAATGGCCTCGAGCAGATGACAGCCGCGGAATTCCGGCCACAGCGTGGGCGTGACATAAATCTCCGCGTACGCCGACTGCCACAGCAGAAAATTGCTCAACCGCATTTCCCCGCTGGTGCGAATCAGCAGATCGGGATCCGGCAATTCGCGCGTATAAAGATGTTGCGAAACCAGTTCTTCGCTGATCTTCAAATGGCCAAGCCCGCCGTTCTTCGCCGCCGCATCCACCAGCGAGCGAAACGCATCCACCAGTTCCGTGCGCGCGCTGTAATTCAGCGCCAGCGTCAGTACCATGCCGGTGTTGCGCCTCGTCTCGTCGTGCGCCCAGTCCATTCGATCTTTCACTTCCGGCGGCAGTTGGTCCTGGCGCCCGATGTACTCCAGCCGCACATTATTCTTATTGAGCGTGGGAACTTCCAGCTTGAGATAACGGCTGAGCAGCTTCATCAGGAAGCCGACTTCCGTCTTAGGCCGCTTCCAGTTCTCTTCCGAGAAGGCGTAGAGCGTGAGCCACGGCACGCCGATGCGCGCCGCCGTCTCTACGGTCGAGCGCACGGCTGCGACTCCGGCCCGGTGACCAGCCACGCGCGGCATATGCCGGCGGCGTGCCCAGCGTCCGTTGCCGTCCATGATGATAGCGATGTGTTGCGGGAGCTTCGCCGGATCGAGCCGCAGGTAAATGTCCTTTTCCTTGCGATCCAGCCCGGCGGGAACTGTCGCGTGCAAGGCTGCCCTCTACAGGGTCGAAACTAACACAGGGGGCAGAGGATGGCAACGCGCGGAAAGTGGACATTCGGCTGCCCAGCGCCCTGGCGGCCGACGCGCGCGTCAAGCCCGGAGCCGGAGCGTTCTTAGCGTCCGCGTCCCCTGCAATCCACTTGCTCAGGAGCGGCTTGCCGGTGCCTCCTGCGGGACCAAGACGAGTTCGATCTTCTCCACACCACGCAGGATGGAGACCTGACATCGCTCGCCCACATGCGTCTCCGTGAGCAGGCGAAGGAGGTCGTCCACTCCTGCGACCGCCTGCTCTTCAAACGCAAGAATCACGTCGCCTTCGCGCAACCCGGCGCGCTCCCCCGGGCTGTCTTTTTCCACCGAGACGACGACGGCACCCGTCTCTGCGACCAGATCGTGAAACCGCGCCACGCGACGCAGCAGGGGCACTGTCTGCGCGCTGATTCCGATGAAGCTGCGCCGAATGCGGCCATCGCGCAGCAGGCGGCTGGCCACGAATTTCGCGGTGTTGATGCCGATCGCGAAACAAATCCCCTGCGCCGGCAGAATCGTGGCCGTGTTCACGCCCACCACGCGCCCGTCGCTCGTGACCAGCGGCCCGCCTGAGTTTCCAGGATTCAGCGCCGCATCGGTCTGAATTACATCTTCAATCAGCCGCCCGGAATACGACCGCAGCGAGCGCCCCAGCGCACTCACCACGCCTGCCGTCACCGTCGACTGGAACCCATACGGACTGCCGATCGCGACCACGAGCTGCCCCACGCGCAGCCGCCGCGAATCACCAAGCGTGGCAGGCGGCAGCGCCGGAGCATCCACGCGAATCACCGCCAGATCGGTCGCCGGATCGTCGCCGATGATGTTGGCTGACGCACGCCGCCCATCCGCCAGGGTCACGTCAACGCGTCGCGCCTCGTGGATGACGTGACTGTTGGTGAGAATGAGCCCGTCTGGCGTGAACACGAAGCCCGAACCGCCTCCACGCCGCTCCCGAGGTTCACCCGATCGCGCACGCCCCTGCTGCCGCACTTCGATGTTGACCACCGATGGCCGGATTTTCTCTACCGCCCCAGTGACTGCCCGGGAATACACATCCAGCAGGTCATCGTTCTCAGAACTCGAGGGTACCTCTACAGGCGCAGGCCCGTTCGTGGCCGCTTCGTGATCGAGAAACTGGAAGGGAGCAGCATCGTAAGCACTCATGCTGGAACAGATGCGACTCGCGCCGACCGGGATTCACGACGGGGCCCTCGGCGTTCGGCTTACTCCTTGCCGACCTTGTCGAGCTCGCGCTTGAGCGCCAGCGCGTCGAGTTTGTCCAGCGGCAAACTCAGGAATAGCCCAATCCGTCGTTCCAAGGCGACGAAGGTCTCTCGATAAGCACGCTCCACCTCTGCCTGAGTGCCTTGCACCGCAGCGGGATCCGGCAGTCCCCAGTGCGCCGTCGTCGGTTGTCCTGGCCATATCGGGCAGACTTCGTTCGCCGCGTTGTCGCAGACGGTGAACACGAAGTCGAGTTGGGGCGCGCCAGGCGCGGCAAACTCATCCCAAGCCTTGCTCCGCAGCCCGTCGGTCGCAACGTGTGCCCTTTCCAGTTGGCGCAAGGCCTCCGGCCGCACCTTTCCCGACGGATGGCTGCCCGCGCTATAGGCCGTGAAATGGGGCTTCCCACGATGATTCAGAATGGCCTCGGCCAAAATGGAGCGCGCCGAGTTGCCCGTACAGAGAAACAGAACATTGTAGTGACGTCGCATAATCACCAAACTTGAGCAGCCACCCCCTCACCACTGTCATCCTGAGCGCAGCGAAGGACCTATGCAACTTGCTCGCAGCTCCACTACTGCCGCAACCGTTGTAGGTAGTTGCCGCATCCGGAATGTGTCACCGAAAAATAGCGCTTAAGACTCGCAATTTGTCAGTTGCAGCACGTAGGCGCGCAGCAGGACTTCTCGCTCGTTCCGGTTGGTTTGATCGCTCGGATGAACCCACTCATGAACTTCCCATCTACCTGTGGCGCCATCGCATCCACGTCCATCCCCGAAGCCGCCAACATCTCCCGCGCGTCTTCGATTTTGTAGACTCTCGTCGGCTCAATTCCAATCTGTTCAAAACCCGCGGCGGCAAGCTTGCTCTTGTACTCGTTCTCGTCGAGCGCACCCGCCACGCAACCTGCCCACAACAGAACGCTCTTGCGAATCTCCGGCAGAATCTCGCCCCGCGTCACCACATCCGACACAGCAAGCCGCCCGCCTGGCTTGAGCACCCGAAACGCCTCGCGCAGCACCCGGTCCTTGTCTGCCGAGAGGTTAATCACACAATTCGAAATAATGACGTCCACCGTGTTGTCCGGCAGCGGAATGTTCTCAATCTCCCCGCGCAGGAACTCCACGTTCTCCGCTCCCGCCTTGCGCTTGTTCTCGTTCGCCAGCGCCAGCATCTCATCCGTCATATCAAGACCGTAAGCCTTGCCGCTCGGTCCTACCCGCATCGCAGAAAGCAGCACATCAATGCCTCCGCCAGAACCGAGATCCAGCACAACTTCCCCGGCATGCAACTGCGCCAGTGCCGTGGGATTTCCGCAGCCAAGCGACGCCAGCACCGCTTCTTCCGGCAATTGCCCCGTCTGTGCCGCTTCGTACAGATTCGAAGTGATCGGATCGCACGACCCGATGCCTTTCGGCGCGCTCCCGCAACACGAGCTTCCACCCGTCACTACCCGCAGCGCCGCCTGCCCGTATCTCTCTTTCACCACTTCCTTGATGCTGCTTTCTTTCGTGTCTGTCGCCATGTCATCTCCCTGATCGAAAATTCCACAATCTCTAAGTTGCCAAGATGCTCGGTTGCAACCGCTTTGAAGGGGCGCGGCTTCAGCCGCGCCGTTGCGAATCTAAAATCGTTGGGGCTTTAGCCCCTGAGGTCCTCTTCAAGCCCGACGAACATTTCAACTGCAGATCTGAATAATGTCCTGCGGCCGCAACGCGCGGTTGCGCGTGCAGCATTCCGTATAAAGAAATTGCATGAGCTCCCGCAGTGCGTCCGTGTTGGCTGTGTACCGCAGGAACGTGCTCTCCCGCCGCACCAGCACCAGGTCTTCCGCCTTCAGCTTTTCCAGGTGATGGGACAGCGTCGAGCCGGGAATCTCCAGTTCCTCCTGGATTTCGCCGACCACCAACCCATGCGGGTGAGCCGAAAGCAGCAGTTGCATGACCCGCAACCGCGCTTCTGTACCCATGGCCGAAAACATGTCGGCGTACTTCGCGACCCGCTCGCTTGCCTTGCCGGTGACCCTGCTTCCCATATTTCGATATTTGCAGAAATGCGGGATTACGTCAAGCAAAAAAACCGGAGCCCCGAAAGGCCCCGGCTTCAGTTGGCAGTGTAGCCCGGACGAACAAACATGCCCGTCACCTCGGCGGGCGCAAACCCTTACGCGGTCGGACCTTCCAGTCCTATGCTGTGCGCCGCGGCCGCACCGTGAGGTCGCGGACCTGGGTCAGAATGCTGGTCATCTGCATGCCGTTCAGTTTTCCCAGGAAGGGCATCACCTCCGAGACAAACTGATCTTCCAGCAGTGCCCGGATCTCCTCCTCGCGGTTGCGCTCGCCGCCGCTGAGCAGATCGGGTACGCTGACACAGAGCGCGCGCGCCAGGCGCTCGAGTGAAGAGAGGGTGGGGGTGGCCTTCTCGTTCTCGATTTTGGAGACATAGGTGCGCGGCACCGCCATCCGTGCCGCCAGTTGTCGCTGGCTTAGTCCGTTTCGTAAACGGAACGAGCGGATCGACGACGCCAGCCGCAGGTGTCCCGGCACGTGGTCCGGCACCGGCATCAGCGGCGGCATCGGAGTTACCGTCGCCAGTTCCACCTCTTCCTCATCCAGGGAAGTGTGGCAGCGGCGGCACAGGTTATTGTTTGTGCGAAACTGAACCAGTTGGCAACGATCACATCTCACCACTTCCCGTGAGTCGACGGGAGCGAGAATTGTGGCCATTCAGTTGTGGGAGATGCCAGAGCAGCGCCCGAGAGCGCAATTTCACCGCCCACTTTGCGGTAAGTTAACGGTGAAGTCAAGGGAAATTTAAGGTAGAGAGTGGCACGAAGGTCCTATAAAAACCGAAAATAACCGGCGAAAACACGGAGAAAACAGGTATAGCAACATGATGACACGCGACGCTGCCTGGTGTTTACTAACTGAGTTCACCCTCTCGGAAAGCCTTCGCAAACATGCACTTGCAGTCGAAGCCTGCATGCGTGCCTACGCCGCCAGGCAGGGCGAAGATGTCGAAAAATGGGGTCTCGTGGGCCTCGTTCACGACTTCGATTACGAAAAATACCCCAGCCTCGAAGACCATCCCTACAAGGGCAACGCCATCCTGAAAGAGCGTGGCTATTCCGAAGAAGTCTGCCGCGCCATCATGTCCCACGCCGAATACACCGGCGTCACCCGCGACTCCGCCCTCGAAAAAACGCTCTTCGCCTGCGACGAACTTGCCGGCTTTCTTACCGCCTGTGCTCTCGTCAAGCCCGGCAAGTCGCTGGCCGAAGTCGAAGCCAAATCCGTGCGCAGAAAGATGAAAGACAGAGCCTTCGCCCGCAGCGTGAACCGCGACGACATCACCAACGGCGCCGCCGCGCTGGGCGTTGATCTGGAGCAGCACATTGCCTTCTGCATCGAAGCGATGAAGAAGATCGCAAAAGAACTAGGCCTCGACGGTTCCGCCGCTACGCCTCAAGCGTGATGGTCATGTCGCGACGGGCAGCCTGCCCTCGAGGGAGCGAGAGCGACCGAAGGGTCCTCGCCTGTCAGCCTCGGCACAGGTAAAATGTGCGTCGACCCAATCTCTCTCCAGCAGGTGTTCCCATGACCAGCTCCGATCCCGCCCGCCAACTCCTTCGCCACACGCTAGCCACCGTCGCCTATCGCGGCGCCAAAACCCTGCGCGGCGCACCCGACAGTTTCGCCGCCTATCGCTCCAGCCCATCCGCTCGAACTCCCTCCGAGATCCTCGCCCACATGGGCGACCTGTTCGACTGGGCCTTGAGCATGGCCGAGGGTCAGCAGAAATGGCATGACTCGAAACCGCTCGCCTGGGAAAAAGAAATCGATCGCTTCTTCGCCGCCCTCAAACGTTTCGACGACTACCTCGCTTCCAGCGCCGAGATCCACGCTCCGCTCGAGCGCCTCTTCCAAGGCCCCATCGCCGACGCCCTCACGCACACCGGCCAGCTCGCCATGCTCCGTCGCGAAGCCGGCTGCGCCATGCCCGGCGAGAACTATTACGTCGCCGAGATTACTACGGGTCGCGTAGGCTTGGATCAGGCCACGCCGAAGAAGGAGTTCTGATCGTGATGCTGACCGCGATCCTGTTCGGTGCTGTTCTCGGCTCAGCTTTCGTGGCGCTCGCGCGGAGACGAGCTCCACAGGCGGAGTTGGCCCTCTACGCGGCCGGTCTCATCATTGCCGCGCTCCTGTATGTTGCCTTCGCTCTACTGCTTCACGGGATTCCTCACCTACCCCTGGAAATGCTCGGTCTTGTGCTGTTCACCGTCGCGGCGGGCCTCGGCCTGCGCATTTGGCCCCTCCTGCTCGGTTTGGCGTGGATTGCCCATGGCGCGTGGGATTACCTGCTGCACGTTCCGGCGCCGGCGTATGTTCCCTCGTGGTATCCGGTCTGGTGCCTGGGATTCGATGTAGTTGTCGGGCTTTATGTTGCGCTGAACGGCACGAGATTTCGCGTCGCGCGCGGCTAGGTAGCTTGATTTGTTGGAAAGTGCGGGAGCGATCTACGCCGCGTCGTCAATCTTGATGCGCAGCGACTTCAGGAATTTTTGATCCTGCTCGTTGAGTCCAAGAGAAGTGCGCGTAGTGACGGTGGCCGCTTCGCCTTCTGCGCCCTTCTCGCCCTGCTTGGCGAAGCCGATGGTGGCTTCGAGCACCAGGAAAATGTCGTAGCCGCCATCCTTGATGCGAGCCACCACATCCGCGATCCGGTCCGAGTCAGCCAGCGACTCGTTGATCGCTTCCCCCAGCTCTTTCATCAGCTTCTTGAGTTGCTGATCCACGGGGCCTCCGCGAAGCCTAATTACCAGGCGGTAAGGGATCCACCTGCACAAGCCCTCACCCGAGAGTATTGTAGCGCGGACCTTGCTAAAATTCACCCGTGGCAGAAGTCTCAACCGCGAGAAAAATCGGCATTGCGGCTCGCATCGCCGGCGATCATCTGGGCAAGAACCGCCTGGTTGGCGCCCTCCGCGCCGGCGTCGGCGCAACTGCAAAATCTTTCGCACGCATCTTCCACGTCCTTTGGCTCGAAGTAAGCGGCTTCTTTTTCTTAGTCTTGGCTATCATGCTCTTGCTTGCCACCTGGCGCGAATACAGCAAGTACCATAGCGGGCTCGTCCCGCTTAACCGCGTCTACCTGGCCGGAGCCTTTGCCGCCATGTTCACGTACTTTGGCGTCAGTTCGTTCTGGCGCGCCCGAAAAAAGAGGAAATGAGCGTATTGTAACGGCCGTCACATCCGGCCCAGCACCCGCGTGCCACAATTCCTCCTTCCGAGGTCCGAATGAAGGTCGAAAGCAAAGAAGCGAAACCGGCTGCTGTTCCCGAGCCCGAAACCTCCTCCCACATCCCAGTCCGCCCGCTCTACACCCCCGCCGATCTCGCCACTTTCGACTACGACACCCAAGCCGGCTATCCCGGCCAATATCCCTTCACGCGCGGCGTGCAGCCCACCATGTACCGCGGCCGCCTCTGGACCATGCGCCAGTACGCCGGCATGGGCGACGCCGAAGAATCGAACAAACGCTACAAATACCTGCTCTCCCAAGGCACCACCGGACTCTCCGTCGCCTTCGACCTCCCCACGCAGATCGGTATGGATTCCGACCACCCGCTCGCCGCCGGCGAAGTAGGCAAAGTCGGCGTCGCCATCGATTCCATCGAAGACATGCAGCGCCTCTTCGACGGCATCGACCTGACAAAAATCTCCACCTCCATGACCATCAACGCGACCGCGTCCATTCTCCTCGCGCTCTACGTCGCCGTCGCCCGCCGCAAAGGCGCCGACATCAAGCTTCTCTCCGGCACCGTTCAGAACGACGTCCTCAAGGAATACATCGCCCGCGGCACTTACATTTATCCGCCCGCGCAAGCCATGCGCATCATCACCGATCTCTTCGCCTGGGCCAACGAAAACGTCCCCGACTGGAACACGATCTCCATCTCCGGTTACCACATGCGCGAAGCCGGTTCCACTGCCGTGCAGGAAGTCGCTTTCACGCTCGCCGACGGCATCACTTACGTCGAGGCGGCGGTCCGGGCCGGTCTCGATGTGGACAAGTTCGCGCCCCGGCTCTCTTTTTTCTTTAACGCCCACAGCAATTTCCTGGAAGAGGTTGCCAAGTATCGCTGCGCCCGCCGCATGTGGGCCCGCATCATGCGCGACAAATTCAAAGCCAAGAACCCGCGCTCTTGGATGCTTCGCTTCCACACCCAGACCGCCGGCTCCACCCTCACCGCGCAGCAACCGGAAAACAATATCGTCCGCACCGCCCTGCAAGCCCTGTCCGCCGTCCTCGGCGGCACCCAATCGTTGCACACGAATTCCTTTGACGAGGCCCTGGCGCTTCCCACGGAAGAAGCCGCCCGCATCGCCCTGCGCACACAGCAGATCGTCGGCTACGAAACCGGCGTTCCCCAAACCATCGACCCGCTTGCCGGCTCTTACTACATCGAGTCCCTGACCAACGAGATGGAGAAGCGAGCCAACGACTACCTGGAAAAAATCGAAGCCATGGGAGGCATGCTCAAAGCCATCGAGCGCGGCTACGTCCAGCAGGAAATCCAGAACGCCGCCTACGAATACCAGCGCGCCGTCGATCGTGACGAAGCGGTCGTCGTCGGCGTTAACCGGTTCACCGTCGAGGAAGAGAAGCCTGTTCCAATCCAGCGCATCGATCCCGCCCTCGAACCGAAGCAGATCGAGCGCACCCGCGCCCTGCGCGCCCGCCGCGATCCAAAACCATGGCAATCCGCGCTGAAAGCAGCCGAAGAAGCGGCCCGCTCCAACGAGAACCTGATGCCCCGCATCCTCACCGCTGTCGAAGCCAACGCCACGGTAGGCGAAATCTCTGACACCCTGCGCCGCGTCTTCGGCGAATACAAAGAAGCCGTGGTGATCTAAACGCACCCAACAACCCAGCTCATCATCTCTGTCATCAACTCCCACACCTGTCATCCTGAGCGGAGCGAAGGACCTGTGCAATTTGCTCGCAGCGCCAATTCCCCGCGCATAGAATGATGCCGTTCGCGCGCCGCCGTCAGCCAACCTGCAACGAGGTCATCCATGCACTCCACCCTATTGCGCCTGATCTCCATCCTCTGCGCTCTCCCTCTCTGCGCCGCCGCCGCCGACACCGGCTTCCTCAACCGCACCGTCACCGTCGAAGGCGTCCCTTACCGCTTCCAGGTCTACGTCCCCGCCGACTGGACGCCCCAACAGTCCTGGCCCGTCGCCCTCTTCCTCCACGGCTACGGCGAGAGCGGCGACGACGGACTGCTGCAAACGCAAATCGGCATCGCCACCGCCATCCGCACCCACGCCGCTGTTTTAAAACTGATCGTGGTGATGCCGCAGTGCCGCAAAGGCAAACTCTGGGTCGATCCCGATATGCAGGCGCAGGCGCTCGCCGCGCTGGAACAAGCCGTCACCGAGTTCCACGGCGATCCCGCCCGCCTCTATCTCACCGGCCTCTCCATGGGCGGCTACGGCAGTTGGGAAATGGCCATCCACCATCCCGGCAAATTCGCCGCTCTCGTCCCCATCTGCGGCGGCGTCCAGCCCAACAAGCACTTGCCCGACCTGCACTCGAGCTTCGTCAACGACCCAAAGACCTCAGACCCTTACGCCGAGATCGCCAAGCGCATCGGCTCCGTTCCCGTCTGGATTTTCCACGGCGACGCCGACGAGTCTGTTCCAGTTGACGAATCGCGCAAGATGAACCAGGCCCTGGTCGCTGCCAAAGCCAACGTCCGCTACTCCGAGTATCCCGGTGTCGGACACAACTCTTGGGACAAAGCCTATTCCGAGCCCGAGTTCATTCCCTGGCTCTTGGCGCAGAAACTGCCGCAGAAATAGCCTTCAGTGTTCGACCTGTTGAGTGGAAGAAGGTCGATGAGTGTAACGGGGATGTTTCACCAATCAATTGTCGTACGACTCCAGCGAACACGCTGGTCTCAAGGCTGAACCCAGCCGATTCAATGACCTTCTTGGCCTTACGCAGGAACTCTAGTGCTTCCTTGTCGGGTTTGAACTTGAATATGATCGCAATCCGTACAGCTAAACCCTTCGCGGCAGGGTAGCGTTCCAGCAGTTCGCCGCTCTCAACAAATGCCAGATAGCGATTCAGTTTTAATGACGATTTTTCGCCAACTGACGAACCAGTCTACGAATGCTTATCGAAGTCTTGTTCACTGAACGAAATGGGGCTAATAGATGTGGTGTCCTTCATCTCCCGCTCTAATGCCCAGTTCGATGTCCGTGTCAGTGTTGAACCACAGCACAGTATCCTTGCCGGATTGGTCCGTTACGAGGACCATGTCGTAGTAGTGACCGTCTTGCTTCACACTACGCTGCTCTTTGATCTGCACCTGCAGAGCCGCATCAGTGACGAGATGCTCTTCGCGAATGCCAACAACGAACCACGCCGTCTTAGCACTTTTGCCATCGCCCGATTTGAGGATTGATCGCAGCAACGCCTGCAGAATGCTCCACTCCTGGTCCGCCTCGCGTTGCCTTCCGAGATTCTTCAGACAGTTCCACGCCGCGACATGAGCATCGGCGTCCGCAACATTGTGTCGTTCCGTTTCCTGTGCGATTGTTAGCGCCCCCTCAAAATCTCCTTTTTCGAAGTGCGCTTGAGTGCGTTTAGCCGCATCGTAAGGGTCGTAGTCGCCATACACCTCCCCAACCCTTGCGGCCAGCCGCAGCGCCTGCCAATCGACATTCAGGTCTCCTCTGTGAACTTTGGCGACAAGCTCGTCGTACTTTGCGTGTGCCACCTTCGGATCATCCAGCGCATAAGTAGGCGACGCAAGAACCAGCATCGAAGAAAGAAGCAGAAAAACCTTTGTGGCCTGCATGTTGGTCGCTGCTGATGGTACTCCGCTATCTTCGTTTCATGCGAGTCATGATAAACACACGCCGTCAATTGTTGTAATCAGATGGGATGAGAAGGCCGGTCTCCGGACGGGATGCTGTACGCTCCCAAGTTATCGACGTGCTCAAGGCACAAGAGATAAAGGAGACCGGCAATGAAAAAGGTTAGCACC
>Ga0075017_100000956_pt1 | contig 17209 bp, 16 predicted proteins | sample AleBraG_ABR_2012_FD_71475 | JGI IMG/M metagenome (GOLD analysis project Ga0075017, IMG submission 71475) | Freshwater sediment microbial communities in response to fracking from Pennsylvania, USA - Alex Branch Run_MetaG_ABR_2012 | ecosystem: Environmental > Aquatic > Freshwater > Creek >... | reverse complement strand
GTGGTCGTGGGCGGTGTGGTGGTCGTGGGCGGTGTGGTGGTCGTGGGCGGTGTGGTGGTCGTGGGCGGTGTGGTGGGCGGCCGCGTCGCGGCAGCCACGGACAACAGGAGCACGCGGGTGTTGCTGGTCTCGCTCACCAGGTGCTGGTCGTCCACGGAAGCCACCACTGAGTGCGAGCCCGCCGTGGCGAGCCACGACCCGCCCGGCCACAGCGAGGTCACGGTGTCGAGCGTCACCGACGCGCCGGCGGCGAGGCCGCTGTTGTCATTGGTCCAGGTCGCGGGCGCCGCAGCGCCATCGAGGTAGATGCCGGTGCCGAAGTTGGTGCCGGCAGCCACCGACACGTCGCCGACGTTCTGCACCGTCACGGTGAAGGTCACCGCATCGCCGGCCTTCGGGTTTGCCGGGCTCGCCGACAGGCTGGTCAACGCCAGCTCGACGCCGGAGGCCACCGGGGGTGCCGGCGATGGAGACGTCGCCGTCGGCGGCGGCGTGGGCGTGGTCGCGGGCTGAAGCGCCGATCCCGTGGTGCTCTGCGTCGCGGGCACACACCCTGCCGCTGCGATCGTCAACACAAGTGCCCCGGCAACACTGAGGCACAGTCGTCCGAACTGGTGTCCGCGCATGTCGTGCACCTCAATTTCATCTCGGGGTCTCCAGAGATGAACGGCCGGCGAGACGAACACCTTGAGTGACGCGGCGCATCACGTAACGTGACATTCATCGAGCTGAGGCACCGACGAGATCTTCGTGACAGATGCCATCGCCAAGTTCACGGCCTGGCGCACGCGGGCAGCGGCGACCGCGCGCGAACCGGCAGCCGGTCGAGCTGATCGCCCGACTCACGCGATGCCGAGGCGCTCGTACTGCTCGGTGGGCGCGTCGACCGCGCGCAGTGCGGTGTGCAGCAGGTCGAGCAGCTCGCGCTCGACGCGCGTCCCGACGCGGTTCTCGTTCTCCGTGGGGTCGACGTCGAGGTCATAGAGGTGGTGGTCGTCGACGCAGCCCTGGCCGACCCACATGGGCAGCATGTCGCCGGGCCGGAACGGCTGACGGATCACCGGCACGTCGGAGCCGGCCATGAAGTCGAGGCGGGCCCGGCGGTCGGGGCGGGGGAGCCGGAGGTCGAAGCCGTGGATCGGCATCGACGACCACCGGTTCGACCACATCGACAACGGGAAGTTGCTGTCGACCGCGCCCCGCGCGTACTTGTACCGGCCGTCGGTGACCTGCACCCAGTTGCCGTAGACGCCGCCGAGCGCGAACTCGCGGATCCGGTCCTGTTCGCCCGTCAGCAACGGCCGGAGCGATGTGCCGTGGGTGCGGTGCTGCGCGGCGACGCCGAACACGTCGGCGATGGTCGCGTGGAGGTCGACACCGGTGGTGAGGGCGTCGCACGTGCCGCCACTCGTGAGCCCGGGCCAGTGCACGAGCAGCGGGACGTGCCCGAGCGCCTCGTATTGCGGGACCCCGGGCTTGCCCCAGATGTCCTTCTCGCCGAGGTAGTGGCCGTGGTCGGTGCACACGATCACGACCGTGTCGTCCCAGTGGCCGCCCTCGTCGAGCGCGGCGAGCACCTCGCCGAACCAGTGGTCGATCATCGACAACTTGGCGCCGTAGTTCGCGCGGATCTGGCACCCCTCGCGCTCGTCGAGCCGACCGCTCGCGACTGCGCCCACGTCGTACGGCGGCCAGGTGATCAGTTCGCCGTCCCAGTCGGGGTCGTAGCGCCCGGCCCACGGCTCCGGGGTGTCGAACGGCTCGTGGGGGTCGAACTCGTCGACGAACAGCAGCCAGCGGTCGTGGTGCGGCGCGCCGTCGCGCAACCAGTTCGCCGCGGTGCGCATCGTGCGCGGCCCGGGGAAATCCTCCTCGGCGCGGAAGAAGGTGCGCGACCGGTCATAGGGACGGCCGGCGTCGACCGCGAATCCGATGCGGCGGAAGAACCAGGTGCCGTCGCGCGCCGGCAGCGCGGGGCTGCCGATCCACGACGGATCGGCGTACGTGCGCCACGGGTCGCCCTCGTGCCCGCGCACGTAGTCCCAGGCCTCGAAGTCGGTGTGGTAGTTCTCGCCGCCGGTCTCGAACAGGTGCGGGTGGTCCGACACGAGCATCGTCGTGGCCCCCGCGTGTTGCACGGCGCGGACGATCGAGTCCTCCCACAGCTCGATGGATCCCCACGGCCGCCACAGGAAGTCGAGGGCGCCGCAGAGCACGTCGTGGCGCGCCGGCATGCAGGGGAGCGATCCGGTGGCGTGGCGGGTGAAGCGCACCGCGTGCTCGCGTGCGAAGCGGTCGAGGTTCGGCGTGGCGAACTCGTCGCCGCCGTAGCTCCCGAGCATGTGCCGGTTGAGGCTGTCGAGCATCACCACGACCATGTTGCGAGGTCGGTCGACGCGCGGATCGTCCGGCTTGTTCATCGGATCGGTAGTCATTGGGACACGGTACAACGGGCACCCAGGATGTAACGATGTTAGGTTTCGGGCATGACGAACCGCACCGCAGCACTCTTCGACCTCACCGGGAAGGTCGCGATCGTGACCGGCTCCACCAAGGGAATCGGCCGGGCGATGGCCGAGGGCCTCGCCCGCGCCGGCGCGTCGGTGGTGGTGAGCAGCCGCAAGCAGGACTTGTGCGACGAAGTGGCGCGCGAGATCGCGGAGGCGACCGGCGCGGAGGTGTTCCCGAGAGCGTGTCACGTGGGCGACTGGGACGCGGTGCCGGAGTTCATCGACGCGGTGGTCGAGCGCTTCGGGCGTATCGACGCGCTCGTGAACAACGCGGGCATCAACCCGGCGCGGGTGAGGCCCGAGGAGATGACGCTCGACTACTGGCGCAAGGTCTTCTCGGTGAACCTCGAGGGTCCGCTACGCACGAGCCAGTGTGTGTTCCCGGTGATGAAGGAGCAGGGCGGCGGGAGCATCGTGCACATCGGCACGATGGCCGCCTACTCGGGCGGTGCCTCGGTGTGCGTATACGGCTCGTCGAAGGCCGGGCTGCTCAACCTCACCAAGAGCCAGGCAATGGAGTGGGCGCAGTACGGCATTCGGGTGAACTTCCTCGCGCCCGGACCGTTCCAGAGCGAGATGATGGCCGGTGCCGCCGCGACGCAGGAGGGTTACTACGACCTCGTCGCCGGTGGCACATTCCAGAAGCGGGTGGCCGACCCGCAGGAGATCGTGGGGCCGGTCTGCTACCTGGTGAGCGACGCGTCGACCTTCGTGACCGGCGACGACATCTCGGTCTCCGGCGGGATGATGAAGTAGCTCAGAGGTCCAACAGGCCGGCCATGTTGTCGCGCAGGATCGGCTCCAGCGCGGCTCGGTCGACGCCGGTGAGCTCGTCCTCGAAGTGACGCGGCGTGTCGCGACCTTCGCCGTGGGGCCAGTCGGAGCCGAACAGCACGTGCTCCGCGCCGAGGAGGTCGACGAGGTCCTGCACGTTCGCCTCGTGGCGGTGGTCGAGGAACGGCGCGATCCAGAAGTGCCGCTTGAAGATCTCGCTCGGCTTCTCCGTGACGCGCCCGCCGACCCAGAGCGCGGTCGACGAGTCGGTGACGAACCGGTATGCCGTGTCGAGCTCGTCGAGCAACGTGGGTACCCAGCGGGAGCCGTTCTCGACGCTGAGGATGCGCAGCCCCGGGAAGCGCCCGAACAGGTTGTGGAAGATCAGCGCGGCGAAGGTGTCCATCGCGGGCCGGGTCGCGAAGGTCGCGTACCACTGGAACGCGGAACGCTCCGGGTGATCGGCGTCGGGCTTCTCGCCCCAGAACCGCGACAGCACCTCCTCGTAGCCGTTCCCGCTGATGTGGAAGGCGACGGGTACGCCGGCCTCCTGCACCCGCGCCCAGAACGGGTCGAAGTCGGGGTGCGCGGGGGAGCGGCCGTCGATCGCGCCGAGGCGCACCTGCACCACGCGGGCGCCGAGCGCGAGCACCCGCTCGAGCTCCATGCAGGCCTCGTCGACGAGGATCAGCGAGATGTAGGGCGCGCTGAAGATTCGGTCCTGGTACTCGTAGCCCCAGTCCTCCTCGATCCAGCGGTTGAACGCGCGAGCGGTGGCGGCCGCCGCGTCGGGCCACTGCGCCATCTCGATGTCGAACGACAGCGCCGCACTCGGATACACGACGGTGTGGGAGATGCCCCAGTCGTCGAGCAGCTTCAGGCGCACGTCGCGGTCGGTGTACTCGGGGGCGGTGCCGTCGATCAGCTGCACCGGGTACGGCTCACCGCGTTCGTTGGCGGAAAGGTGCCGCTCCAGCTCGCCGGGCGCGATGGTGATCACGCGCGGGTGCTTCTCGATGGCGACGGGCCGGTCGCCGATGCGCCACTCGGGCAGCGGACTGCCCTCCACCTCCACGCAGTGGAAGGCACGGTCCGCGTACTTCGTCTCGAGATGACGGGTGAAGCAGTCGAGCGGCTCGTAGTAGTGCTGGTCCGCATCGACGATCGTGATCGACTCGAGCACGGTTGCTCCTCCCGTCAGGGTCAGCTCCGCGGCATCGCGGTGGTCGGTAGCTCGGTGGGCCACTCGATGTCGGGCAGCGGGTTGGCGAGCCGCGGGAACTTCGGCTGCGCGGTGGCGCGGTACTTGTCGGTGGAGTGGACGCGGTCGGGGTCGTGCTCGGGGATCACCTTGTCGCCGAAGAGCTCGATGATCTCGAGGTTCTCGTCGGGGTGCAGATCCTGCGGCATGCCGATGCAGAGCTGGTCGCAGCCCACCGACTTGTAGGACTCGAGCTGTTCGCACACTTCGTCGGGCGTGCCGACCATCATGAAGCCGCCCTCGATCAGCGCGTCGAGGAAGGCGTCGGGGTCGTTGCCCGCGATGTCGCGCAGATGCAGGGGATTCGGGGCCACCGGCCAGCGCGACATCGTCTCGTTGGGCGGCATCGTGTCGTGGTACAGGTTCACCATCGTCACGAGGTAGCTGTTCATGCGGTCGAGCGCGATGTCACGGGCGCGCTTGCGGTCCTCCATGCAGATCGCGCCGTTGGTCATCATGATGTTGTCGTTCATGAACTGACCGATGGGCTCGGTGCACTCGGAGATGCCCTTCTTGTAGGCCTCGATGCGGCCCTTGAGGTTGTAGATGGGCTCGAAGTTGAACGCGATCGCGCCGATGCCGAGCTGGCCGGCCTTCTCGAACGTGGGCGGGTTGCCGCAGGCCACCCAGATCGGCGGGTGACCGGGGCCCCACGGCTTCGGGAGGATGTTGTGCGGGGTGGGCACGGTGAAGTGCTCGCCGTGGAACTCGTAGTCGAGTTGCTCCCACATGCGCGGGATCTCGCGCACGACCTCGTCCCACTCGGCCTTGGTGGACGACGGGTCCATGATGTTGAAGCTCGCGAGCTCGTGCGATCCGGCGCCGCGGCCGGTGCCCCACTCGTAGCGACGGCCGGTGACGTGGTCGAGCATCGCCGCACGCTCGGCGTAACGCACCGGGTGCTCCTTGCGCGGCGAGAGGCTGTTGATGCCCGACGACAGGTGGATGTACTCGGTGCTGCGGGCCACGTAACCCATCACGACCTCGGGGGCCGACATGTGGCTGTACTCGGTGAGCGCGTGGTGCTCACCGAACCAGGCGTACTTCCAATTGTGCTTGTCGGCGAAGATCGCGTACTCCGCCTCCTGCATGAGTTGCTGGTGCTCCCAGTCGGTGTCGTGCGCACCGGGGCCGGGGATGTAGCCGTTGAGGAAGATGCCGAATTCCATGACGCGAAGGGCCTCCGAGGGGGCGGGGACGGGCTCGGCGGACAGGCCGCCTCTGGGTGGGCGCGACGCTACACGGGCAGCGGAGACCCCGTACGCGCGAAGCACTCCGCGATCGTGCCGCCGAGGAAGGCCTCCTTGCGCGCCGGGTCGACGCCCGCCAACTGCTCGTCGTAGTAGGCCGTGGGCTCGGGGTTGCTCTCGTTGTGCGCGTAGTCCGACGAGAACACCACGCACTCGGGGTACAGCTCGAGCGTGCGCGCCACCGGCTGGTGGTGGCGGGGCAGCGGGGTGATGCGCACGTTGCGCCGCACCGTCTCCTCCGGGGTCAGCGCGTTGGTGTAGGTGCCCATGTAGATGTCGGATTCGGGGATGGCCGGGCCGCGCGCCTCCATGTGTTCCACCGCACCCGCGAACCAGTGCAGGCCGAACTCGGCGAACAGCAGCGTGAGGTTCGGGTGGCGGTCGAACACCCCGCCGAACACCATGCCGTTCATCATGAGGAGCGCGGCCTGCCAGCCGCCCGCGGCGCCCAGCTGGCGCAACACCATCGTGTCGGGGTGGTTGGCCCAGGCCGGGTCGAACGCGTTGCCGCCGGAGCCGACGTGCACCTCGCAGATCATCCCGAGGTCCTCGGCCGCCGCCCACACCGGCTCGAAGTCGGGGTGCATCGCAGGCTTGCCCGGAGCGGGGAGCGGACCGACGAGGAACGACCGGCTGCCTCGCTCGCGCATGCGGGTCATTTCCGCAACCGCCCAGTCGACGTCGCTCAGTTCGAGGACGGTCGCGGGCATCAGCCGCTCCTGGTGACCATCGACCTGGTCGGCCAGCCAGGTGTTGCACGCACCGATCACCTCACGGGCGAACGCGCGGTCGTCGAGCGTGCGGGCGTACCCGGCGCCCTCGAGACAGAGCACGTTCGTGATGTCGATGCCGTTGTGGTCCATCCACGCGAGGCGCCCCTCGGGGTCGCACGGTGAGTGCATGGCCGAGCCGTCGAACCCGTAGCCGTCGATCTTCACCTCGCCGAGGATCGCCGCGATCTTCGGCGGCAGCAGCTGCGCGCGGGGTGGGCGCTGGTCCTCGGGGACACCGGCGAGCAACTCGCCCACCTGGGCCCGCATGGTGGCCTCGGCCACCGAGTACTCGGGGAGGCGGGCCGCGAGCTCGGGGAGATCGGCGAGCCAGCCACGGCCGGGCTCGAAATGCGTGTCGACGTCGATGACGGCCATGCGGTGTCCCCCTGGAGCGCGTGTCTCGGTGCACCCTGAATGTAACCGCGTTACGATGCCGCTGCACGTTCGTGCGGCAGCAGACCGGAACAGCAGGGAGATCCACCGTGGCAGCACACGACCACTACGCCGTCCAGGAGTTCATCCAGCGGTACTGGTTCCACTACGACGAGGGCCACCTCGACGTGTTGCGGACCTTCCTCGCCGACGACTGCCACCTCGTCTCGCGCACCGAGCTCGGGACCCACCCCTTCGAGAGCTTCATCGCATCCGACAACGTCGGGGTCGAGGCGGCGATGGCGTGGACGAAGGACCACCGCGAGCACAGTCCCTACCCGCTGAGGCACATGGCGCTGAACGTGTGGGTGCGCGAGGAGCGGGGCGACGAGGTCGACGTGGAGTCGTACCTGTTCGTCACCCAGGTCATCGAGATGAAGCCGAGCACCCTCTCGAGCGGCCTCGTCCACTGGACGCTGCGTCGGGTCGACGGCGAGTATCTGGTGGTGTCCAAGGACGTGGTGCTCGACTCGATCGAGTCGGCCGAGTTCCACACCGTCGACTTCGTGAAGGACCGGATGACGAAGTGGTGAGTGAACGGATGGTCGCGGGGAAGGTCGCGCTGGTCACTGGCGCGAGCCAAGGCGGCACCGGCACCGCGATCGCGGTGCGGCTCGCGGCCGAGGGTGCCAAGGTCGCGATCACTGCACGATCGGTCGACGGGCTGGAGGAGACGCGGGCGCGCATCGATGCACTCGGTGGCGAGTGCATCGTGCTGCCGTGCGATCTGTCCGACCCTGCTGGTGGCCGCGCCGAGCTGGTGGCGCGCACCGCCGACGCGTTCGGCCCCGTCGACATCCTCGTGAACAACGCCGCAGCCGGTGGGTACGTACCGTTCGAACAGGTCACGCCCAAGGCGCTGGAACTCTGCCTGCAGGTGAACGTGTGGGCACCTTGGGAGCTGATGCGCGACGCGATCGGCCCGATGCGCGAGCGCGGCGGCGGCGCGATCCTCAATCTCACGACATTCGCCGCCGAGCTGCCGCCGGGCCCGCCGTTCCCCACCAACAAACCCGCCAAGGCCGGCTTCCAGTACGGCGCGTCGAAGGCGGCGCTGAACCGGCTCACCGTCGCGGCGGCGAGCGAGTGCGAAGGGGAGGGCATCGCAGTGAACGCGCTCGCACCCCAGGCCGCGATCGCCACACCCGCGCTCGTCGCCGCGGGCTGGATCGACGACGTGATGTTCGAGCCGCTCGACACCATGGCCGAGGCTGCGCTCGCGCTGTGCACCGGTGACCCCGACCGTTTGACCGGTCGCATCGACTACAGCCTGCAGCTGCTCGTGGAGCTGCAGCGGCCGGTGCGCGACCTGCACGGCGAGGCGCTGGTGGAGGGATGGCAACCCGCCGACCTCCCGCCGCGGATCGACACCATGGCCGCGAACCTCGCCGATCGCGGCTGGCCGGATGCGTTCCGCCGTTAGCGCGGCGGCAGCACGCTGAGGTCGAACAGGTCGGTCGACACGCGGAAGTCGAGCATCTCCACCTGCGTGGCGATCTTGCCGCCGACGACCTCGTAGAACATCGTGTAGACGTTCTCGTAGTCGGCGCCGGTGTTGGTGACCGCGCGCCGGCGGAGCAACACCGCCACCCAGTCGCCGTCGGCGAGCACCGCGACGTACTCGTTCTCCGCCTCGTCGGGCTTCGGGTAGAGCAGCTTGCCGGCGTCGGTGTTGGCCTGGAACGCGGCCCGCCCCTGATACATGTTCGCGCCGGCCATGTAGGTGGGCTCCTCGGTGAGGTACGGGAAGTACTGCTCGGGGTCGAAGGTGCGGAACTTCTCCATGTACTCGAGCACGAGCGCCTTGTTGCGTTCCGACTGCTCACTCACGGTCGCCTCCCGGTGTCATGACGTTGTTAGCCTCGCGCGATTCCAGCGCCCGCGCCGAGGGAGACCGATGCCTGAGCAGGCCACCGAACCGACCGTCGACCGGGGCGCGAGCACGCGCGCCGCGCTCGTGCAGACGGCCACCGAGATGTTCGTGGACGCCGGGTACGGCGCGGTCTCCGTGCGCGACCTGGCCCGCCGCACCGGGCTCACCACCGGTGCGATCTACGGGCACTACCGCAACAAGGCCGGGCTCCTCGCCGCGGCGGTGAACGACCGCATCGAAGCGGAGCTCGAGGCGCCGGCGGCCGGGAAGGGCGCGAAACTCGTCGACGCCATCGGCCGCCAGTGGCGCACCTACCGCCGCCGCACCTCCATGCGGGCGCTCCTCGTGGAGGGCGCGGCGGCAGCCCGCGTCGACGCCGACGTTCGGCGCGAGCTCTCGGCGACCCTCACCGCGAAGCTCGACGACTGGCGCGCGGTGTACCGGGAGATCCAGGCCGAGGAGCAACTCGATCCCGACGCCGACATGGAGGCCCTGGTGTTCCTGCTCTTCGCGGCCGAACTCGGCGTCGGCGTCCTGGAGTCGATCGGTGTCGACCTGCCGAAGCCGTCGGCCTGGGAACGCACGGTCGAGCGCCTCCTCGGCGGCCTGTACCCGGGAAAGCGGCAGCGATGACGAAGCTGGTCATGAACTTCGACCTGCGCCATCCGGCGCACCTCGGCGCGAGCGGCGCCGACATCTACCGCGCCGCGCTCGACATGTGTGCGTGGGCCGACGAGCACGGCTTTGCCCGCATCGGCCTCGGGGAGCACCACCAGTCGCCCGACGGCTACGTCCCCGCGCCGCTCGTGGTCGCCGGCGCGATCGGTGCGTGCACGCGGAACGCGAGGGTACGCATCTCGATCCTACTCGCGCCGCTGTACGACCCGATCCGCCTCGCCGAGGAGATCGCGGTCGCCGACCTCTGCCTCGGTGGCCGTCTCGACGTCGGCCTCGGTGTGGGGTACGTCGAGCACGACTTCGAGCTGTTCGGTGTCGACTACCACCGCCGGGGAAGGTTGCTCGACGAGTTGATCCCGGTGCTGCGCCAGGCCTGGACCGGCGAGCCGTTCGAGTACCGCGGCACCACCGTGCGGGTGACGCCGCGTCCCGTGCAGGACCCGATGCCGATCTCGGTGGGCGGCGCGTCCCGAGCCGGCATCGCGCGCGCGGTGGACCTGGCCGATGGCTACTTCCCACCGGGGCTGCCGATCGGCTGGGAGAAGTACCGCCAGCAGGTGGTCGCGCTCGGCCGTCCCGACCCGGGCGAGTTCGCGCCACGCGGGCCGATCTTCCTCTGGGTGACCAAGGAGCCGAAGGACGACGTGTGGGCGCGCCTGGCTCCGCACGTGCGCCACCAGATCGACTCCTACGCCGGGTGGACCGCCGACGCCTACGGCGAGCCTCAGGGTCCGTTCGTGCCCGAGCGCGACGTGGAGAACCTCCGCCAGGGTGGTGCGTACGACGTGATGACGCCCGACGAGGTGCTGGCATTGACCGACGGGCTCGGCCCGAGCGGCGAGCTCCACTTCAACCCGCTGCTCGCGGGCATCGACCCCGACGACGCGTGGCGGATGCTGCAGCTCGTCGAGACCGAGGTACTGCCGCGCCTGGAGACGAGCCGATGACGGTCGCAGTGGTCACCGGAGCGACGCGCGGCATCGGCCGCGCGACCGCGATCGCGCTCGGTCGGCGTGGGATCGACGTCGTGGTGACCGGGCGCACTTTCGCGGAGGGCGATGTCGCGCTGCCCGGCAGCCTGGAGTCGACGGTTGCCGCGGTCGAGGAAGCCGGCGGGCGCGCGACCCCGCTCGTGCTCGACCTGCTCGACGGCGACCGCCTCGGCCCGGTTGCGGAGGAGGCCATCGCCGCGTACGGCCGGGTCGACCTCGTGCTCAACAACGCGATCTACGTCGCGCCGTCGGGCTTGGCGCGGTTCGTGGACACCCGACGCGAGGAGATCGAGGCGCGCCTGTACGCCAACGTGACCGCGCAGCTGCTGTTCACCCAGCCGCTGCTGCGCCACATGGCGGAGCGGGGAAGCGGCACCATCGCGTTCACCACCAGCGGCGCGGGCTACCTCCCGCCGACGCACGGCCCGGGTGACGGCGGCTGGGTGCTCACGTACGGCGTGTCGAAGGCGGGCATGAACCGCATCGCCGAGCAACTTGCGGTGGAACACCCGGAGCTCCGCTTCCTCAACCTGCAACCGGGCGCCGTCGCCACCGAGCGGGTGCTCGCCGCGGGTGAGGAGCTCGCGTTCGTGGCGGACCACGCGGCACCGGTCGATGCGATCGGCGAGGCTTTCGCCCGGATCCTGCGAGGAGATGGTCTCGCCGAGAGCCGGTTCGACAGCGGCGCGACGATCGAGGTACCCGAGCTCGCCCGCGAGTGGGGCCTCCTCGACTGAACGTGAGCTATTGGGGTGTGCCGTCCAGGTTGTGAACGGTGAGGCCGAAGTTCTCGATGTTGTCGAGGCTCACCGTGATCTGTCCCGTGAAGTCGGCCGGGCAGTCGCAGAGGAACACCGCACCCTCGACCATCGCCTCCATCGACTCGATCTGGTCGGGTCGCAGCATGTTGCCGACGAGCTCGGCCGCGCCCTCGCTGAGCACCGCGGCGCGCGGCTGCACCGTGTTGACGCGGATGCCGGTGCCGTAGACCTCCATGGCGAGGCCGTTGCTGAGCCGGTTGAGCGCGGCCTTCGACGCGCCGTACGCGGAGATGTTGATCGACGTCGGCGAGAACTCCGCAGGGGGGCCGGGCCACAGCTTCGAACTGTCGCTCGACACGTTGACGATCCAGCCCTCACCGGCGTCGCGCATCGCGGGGAGCGTGGCGAGCGACAGGTCGAGCGGCGCGTTGGCGTTGGCCTCGAACATGATGTTGCGCCGCTTCACCGAGAAGCCCTCGAGCGGCTTCTGGATCGACGCCGCGGCGTTGTTCACCAGGATCTCCACGTGCCCGCCGAGGAATTCCGCGGCTTCGGGGATCACGCGTGCGCGGTCGGATTCGTCGACGAGGTCGGCGACGACGATGCCGACCCTGGTGCCGTAGCGAGCGAGTCGTGCTGCCGTCTCCTGGAGCGAGCCCTGGAGGTGGTCGTGCTGCTCCAACGTCCGCGCCGTGAGCACGACGTCGGCGCCCTCGGCCGCCATCCGCTCGGCGATGCCCGCGCCGATACCCCGGCTGGAACCCGTGACGACGACCCGTCGTCCTGCAAATCGTCCGCTCATGATCGCATGCTCGCAGAAATCCCGCGGCCCTGTGAACTCACGCCAACTTCGGGAGCCCGTCGTGTTCGAAGAGCTCTCGTGACTTCCACGCGAGCTCGGGCAACGAACCGCATGCTCACCACAGGGTGCCGCGGTCCACCACCAGGCTGCTGCCGGTGACCGATGCAGCATCGTCGGACGCCAGGTAGGCGATCGCACCTGCGACGTGTGCAGGGGGCATGAAGCCCGGGATCACGCCGTTCATCCGCGCGAAGAGGTCGAAGTCGGCATCGGGCGGCAGCGACGCCGCGGCGCCCGCGGAGAGCGGGGTGTCCACGCCACCGGGGCAGACGCAGTTCACCCGGATGCCGTCGGACGCGAGCTCGATGGCGATCGAGCGCATGAACAGCAGCAGGCCGCCCTTCGACGCGCAGTAGGCGGAGTTGTAGGGCTGGCCCTGGAGGCCAGAGATGGAGGCGACGGTCACCACGTTGCCCTTGCTGGCGCGCAGGTGCGGGAGCGCCGCCTGGGTCACGAGCATCGGGCCGACGAGGTTGACCGCAAGGTGGGTCTCGAGGGTCTCGACGCTGAGCTCCTCGAACTTCGCGAACGTGTTCACGCCGGCGACGTTCACGCAGATGTCGAGCCCACCCAGTTGCTCAACGGCCGCGGCCATCGCCCCGTCGATCGATGCCTGGTCGGTCACATCGCAGTAGTCGACCCCCTCGGCGGGTGCGATGTCGACGCCGACGACCGTGGCGCCTTCTGCTCGGAGCCGATCGACGGTGGCGGCGCCGATGCCCGACGCCGCGCCCGTCACCAAGGCGCGCTTCTGCTCGAACCTCATCGATGTGTCCTCTCGTGCTGTCGCGATCGCAGGACTCAGGCGTCGAAGAGCCGGTGGAGCCGCGTGATCGTCATCGTCTTGATGCGCCACCCGTCAGCGGTCTTCTCGTAGGTCTCGTGGTAGTGGCCGAACCCGTGCATGTGCGTGAGTGGTCCACCATCGGGCCACCACAACTGGTCCTCGAGCGCCCAGACGCCGGACGCGGTCGTGGGCGAGGTCAGGACGATCTCGGGCATGTGGCCGTGGTGGACGGAAGACGTTCGCCAGACCATCCCAGTCCTTCGTGTCCATCGTCCGGAAGTAGCGTGCCTTCAAGTGCTTGATCGCCTCGATCTCCTCGAGCGCGGCGGGGGTCTCGGTCATCACAGGATCGTCGCGAACTCAGGCGGCCGGGATGTGGATCCACTCCGTGGTGGGAGCGATCGTGTAGGTCTCGATGAGGGCGCGCACGAAGTCGGTGTCGTGGAGCGGATCCGAGGGTTCGGCAATCGAACGGCCTTTGGCTCGCATGTCGTCGAGCATGATTCCGCAGGCACGCTCGATCGTCATGTCGTCGGTGTGGTCCATGACCTTCCTGAGCTCGGTCAGGTCGGAGTAGACCTCCGCGTTCCAGTGCACCAGGAACCGGAGCTGGTGGGGCTCGTACGAGAAGACCCTCTCGTCGTCGGTGCTGATGTACCAGCGACCGGCGTCGGCGTCGAAGCCCATCATGGAACGGTGCTTGAGGTTCGGGATCGCGAGGGAGTCGTACGCGCCGACCGGGTCACCCCGGTGGAACATCATCTCGTTCTGCACGACGACCCCCTTGTTCCAGAGGGGATGCTCCAACACGGCCGGCTCGCCGAGCGGGCCGTCGGGCCAGTAGGTGAACGTGCCGTTCTCGCCCGTGTACCACCACGTGATGACCTGGGCCATCTTGACGAGGTAGTCGCGGAAGAGGCCCGACTTCGCCATGCAGTTCATGAGCCAGACTGGCGCGTTCTCGATGCGCACACCGCGGAAGGTGACGCCGTCGAGGTGCGGCGGCTGTGGCGCGAGTGACGGATACGGTCCGCAGATGTTGAACAGCAACATCGTGGGCTTCGCGTACGCCGCGCCCCAGTAGCCCTTCACGGTCTCCACGAAATCCTGGTTGTAGAAGCAGTCGAAGAGCTCGGGGTGGTAGCAGACCGAGTTCTGGCCGAGGAATCCGCGGAACTGCGGTGAGACGATGTCGTCGAGGCTGAGGCCGTGATCGTCGGGCACGACGCCGGAAACGGTGGCCAGCAGTTCGTCGACAGTGTCGAAGTGGTGCGACGCGATGGTGGGCCACGGGCCGTTGCACTTCACCACGTCGAGCAGGCGCCGGTACTGGTCGTCGGTGTAGACGCCGTCGAGGACCCGCGGCGGCGCCACCGGACGCAGGATCTCCGACATCTGCTGCTGGTGGTCGGCCACGGTCTTCCTCCCCGGGGAGCGGTTGCGCTGTCGGCGCTAAGTGTAACATCGTTACGAACAGCCGGCTGGAGGAGGATCGTGTGGGACGGTGGTGTGCTCCAGCGGGGCGAGGAGTACATGGACCCCACGTTCAGGACGGCGCTGGGCTGTCAACCCGCTCTGCCGCCCGCCTACGTGGTGGTGGAGCCGCCGTTGACCTGGATGGTCTGGCCGGTGATCCACGAGCCTTCCGCTGCGAGCCACACCACGGTGGTGCCGACGTCGCGGCCGGTGCCGAGGCGCCCGATCGGGTTGAGCTTGGGGATCACCTCGGCGGGCAGGCGCGTGGCGTTGTTCTCCATCATCCCGAGGGCGAGCGAGTTGGCGGTGACGCCCGACTTCGCCGTCTCCATGGCGAGGTGGCGCATGAAGCCGATCGCGCCGCCCTTGCCCGCGGCATACGCCGACATGCCGATGGCGAGGCCCTGCGTGCCCGCGCCCGACGAGATGGTGACGACCCGGCCGAACCCGCGCTCGACCATGCCCGGCACGACGGCCTTGCACGTGTACATGACGCCGTAGAGGTTGAGGTCGACCCACTTCGCCCAGTACTCCGGGGTCGCGTCGTCGTCGAGGAAGAACTTCGCGCCCGCGCCCTCGGCGATCCCCGCGTTGTTCACGAGCACGTCGATCGGGCCGAGCGCGGCCTCGATGTCGGCGACGGCGGCGAACACCGCGTCGTAGTCGGTGACGTCGAACGGCGCGACGAACGCGGTGCCGCCCTGCTCACGGATGAGCGCGGCGGTCTCCTCGGCGCGCTCGGCGACGAGGTCGTTCACCGCGACCGCGGCGCCCGCCTCGGCGAGTGTGGCGGCGATGCCCACGCCGATGCTCTGGCCGGCGCCGGTCACCAGCGCCACCTTCCCGGTCAGGTCGAACACCGTTCATGCTCCGATCTGCACGCTGCAGACGTGCGGGAGGTCGACCGCCGAGCGGCCGACGTGGATGCGGTACTCGCCGGGGTCGACGTACCAACCCGCGGTGTCGCGGTGGAGGGCGCCGTCACCGCCCACCGGTACCACGCCGGTCGCGCGCTGTTCGGCGGTGGAGGCCCAGTAGGGGTCGGCCGGGTCCCAGTAGGCGAAGGCGCGGTCGCCGAGCTCGAGCCGCACGCTGGTGGTCTCGCCCGGGTCCAGCGCCACCTTCGCGAAGGCCCTGAGCTCCTTCGTGGGGCGCATCGCCTGCGGCGACACGGGCTCGACGTACACCTGCACCACCTCGGTGCCGGCACGGTCTCCGGTGTTGGTGACGGGCACCTCGACCGTGAGCGTGCCTCCCGGTGTGAACGTGGACGGCGCGATCGGCGCACCGAGCTCGAAGCTGGTGTACGACAGGCCGTGACCGAACGGGAAGCGCACCGGCAGCCGGCGCGAGTCGTACCAGCGGTAGCCCACGAGCAGGCTCTCGCCGTAGCGGATCTCGCTGTTCTCGCCGGGGAAGTTGCCGTACGCGGGGTTGTGCTCGATGCGCAGCGGCAGGGTGGTGGGCAGGCGACCGCCGGGATCGGCGTCGCCGGTGAGGATCGCTGCGAGCGCGTTGGCCATCTCCTGACCGCCGAACCACGACTGCAGGATCGCGGGCGCCTCGTCGGCCCACGCCATGGTGACGGGGGAGCCGGTGTTCACCACCACGACGGTGTTCGGATTCGCCGCGCACACTCGCCGGACGAGCTCGTCCTGCGCGCCGGGGAGGTCCATCGTGTCGCGGTCGTGCCCCTCGCTCTCCCAGTCGTCGTTGGTGCCGACGACCACGATCGCGACGTCGGCGGCCGCGGCCGTGGCGACGGCGCGGTCCATCAGATCGGTGGGCTCGGGCAGGCGGCAGCCGATCTTCACGCCGCGCAGGATGCCGAACCCGGCCGGGGCCCGGAACTCCGCCTCGATGGCGACCGGGACGCCTGCGGTGAGTTCGATCGTGACGGCGCGCTCCCGCGAGCCCATGCCGAAGAACTCGGTGCCGCCGGGCGGTGGGTCGGCGATGCCGTCGAACACCACTTCGCCGCCGATGGAGACGCGTGCGCCCCCGAGGATCTGCACGAACGTGAAGTCGTGCGGGCCGGTCTCGTCCGGTGTGTAGACGCCACGAACGCGCATCGAGATCGCGGGTGCGTCGCCTCCGAACGCCATGTCACCGACGTCGATGATGCGACCGTCGGGGCTGACCCGCGTCGACACCGGTTCGCCCGCGCACTCCTCACCGTCGAACTTCTCCAACAGCAGGCCGGGATGCCCATCGGGTGTGGTGAGACGCGGTGCTGCGATCGCGGGCGTGCTCTTGTCGATCGAACAGCCGCGCGCGTACGTGACCGTGACGTCGTCGCCGAGACGCGCGCGCAGGGCCTCGAGCGGACTGATCACGTAGTGCGGGGCCAGCGCGGCCGAACCGCCGCCCATGAGCTGGGCGCGCTCGGCGTTGGGTCCGATCACCGCGACCTGGCGCACCGTCGAGGTGTCGAGCGGGAGCACGCCCTCGTTGCGCAGCAGCACCATCGACGCGACCGACGCGTCGCGCGCCAGGTCGCGGTGCTCGGGCCGGTCGAGGGACGCGCTCGGCCCGGGTGGCGGCGCGTCGAGCACGCCGAGGTGTTCCAGCACGCCGAGGTACCGGCGAACGAGCGTGTCGACCTCGGCTTCCGCAACCACGCCGTCGCGCACCGCCTGCGCGAGCGCGGGCCCGTAGGCGCGCCCGGGCCCGGGCATCTCGAGGTCGACCCCGGCGCGCGGCGACTGCTCGGTCGAGAGCGCACCGAACCAGTCGGTGACGACGAAGCCCTCGAAGCCCCATTCGCCGCGCAGGATGCC
>Ga0075017_100000955_pt1 | contig 17209 bp, 25 predicted proteins | sample AleBraG_ABR_2012_FD_71475 | JGI IMG/M metagenome (GOLD analysis project Ga0075017, IMG submission 71475) | Freshwater sediment microbial communities in response to fracking from Pennsylvania, USA - Alex Branch Run_MetaG_ABR_2012 | ecosystem: Environmental > Aquatic > Freshwater > Creek >... | reverse complement strand
GAGGGCTTCAAGATCATGGCGTTGCCACAGGCCAGGGCGTTGGCGGTCATCCAGAGGGGCACCATGATCGGGAAGTTGAACGGAGTGATGCCAGCCACCACGCCGACGGGCTGGCGGAGCGAGTTCACGTCGACCCCTCGAGAGATCTGCGAGCTGAAGGTGCCCTTCAGGTGCTCTGCGAGGCCGCAGGCGAACTCGATGTTCTCGAGACCCCGGGAGACCTCGCCGAGCGCGTCGTCGTGGGTCTTGCCGTGCTCAGAGGTGATCAGCGACGCCAGCTCGTCGCGATGGGTGAAGACGAGGTGGCGAAAGGCAAAGAGGATCTCGGTCCGTGCCGAGATCGATGAGACGCCCCAGGTGGCGGCGGCTTCGGTGGCAGTGGCGATGACGGAGGCCGTCTCATCGGGCGTGGCGAAGGGGACCTCGGCCTGAGCGGCTCCGGTGGCCGGGTTGTAGACGGTGCCCCAACGGTCGGTCGTTGACTCGAGGGGGCCACCAGAGGCCCAGTGAGTGATGCGACGCATGCTTTCACGCTCCTTCGTGCGGCTCGCAGAGCAACGTTGTGCTCGTGAGCCGACCTCATCGTAATCGTCATCCCACCGGGTCTGAGGCCTGAGTCCGGGTATTCAAATCCGCGCAGAAGACGGTCCGCTCCTCCAGAGCCGAGAGGCCCGAGGCGAGCGGTGGGAGACCGATCAGGGTCGCTTGGGCGGCGAGACGGTGAGGGAGGGGTCCGTCGAGGTAGCAGGCTCAAGCACGCTCTCGATCGCCGCGACGAAGTCATCGTCAAGCTCGACGTCGAGGGCTTTGACGTTCTCGGCCAGCTGCTCAGGTCTTGTCGCACCGACGATGGCTGAGGCCACGTTGGGGTTGCGAAGGACCCACGCCAGTGCCACCGAGACGGGGCTGTGGCCGGCCTCTCGCGATAGCGAGCTGAACGCCTGGACAGCGGTCAGCGTCTCGTCGCTCATCCAGCGACTGATCATCGGGCTGCCCTCCTTGGAGGTAGCGCGCGAGCCCTCAGGCGGAGCCTGGCCCGGGGTGTACTTCCCCGAGAGCACGCCTTGGGCGAGCGGCGACCACACGATCTGGCTGATGCCGTTCTCCTCGCAGACCGGGACCACCTCTGCTTCGATGACGCGCCAGAGCAGCGAGTATTGCGGCTGGTTGGACACCAGGCGATCGAGGCCCATCTCGCCAGCGATCCGCACCGCGTCGGCGATCTGGGCTGCGGTCCACTCCGAGACGCCCACGTAGTGGACCTTGCCTTGGCGCACGAGGTCGTCGAAGGCCTTGAGCGTCTCTTCGAGGGGCGTCTCGACGTCGAAGCGGTGCGCTTGGATCAGATCGAGATGGTCGGTCCCGAGGCGCTTGAGGGATGCCTCGACCGATTCGAGGATGTGCTTGCGCGACAGCCCTCGGTTGTTGGGGTTGGGACCAGTGGGCCAGAAGACCTTGGTGAAGATCTCGATCCCATCGCGACGCACGCCCTTGAGGGCTTGGCCGAGGACCTCTTCGGCGGCGCCTTGCATGTAGACGTCGGCGGTGTCGAAGGTCGTGATGCCGTGCTCGAGCGCGGCGTGCACGCAGGCGACTGCGTCCTGCTTCTCGATCTGTCCGCCGTGAGTGATCCAGTTGCCGTATGAGAGGGCCGAGACGGTCATGCCGGCACGCCCGAGGTGTCGATGCTCCATGGCTTCGGAGCGTACCGGTGACTTAGGCCCTCTGGGCCTGCAGGTGCTCCTCAGCCGAGCTCACCAGGGTGCGCAAGAGGTCATCGGCGCTTGCGCTCGCATCTTCGTGCACGCCACGAAGCGAGGTGAGCGAGGCGTAGCCCGCGGCGATCAGGGCACCGTCATCGTCGGGCTCCTCGTCGCTGACGTCGCCCAGGCTGGGCACGGCGGTGCCCAGCGTGATCGACAAGGTGGCCTTCTCACCGACAGCCAAAGGCTCGCCCTTTGAGGCTTCGAAGACAGAGGAGGTCTGCTTGACGATGCCAGCCTGCGAGATCCTGCCGCGTCGAATGCCTTTGAGCTCAGAGAACTCGATGGACGGGACGTTGAGGTTGAGCAGCGTGGCCTTCGGGGCTTCTAAGAGGTCGTCGAGGAGCGAGGCGGCAATCGACGCGGCCACGTCCAAGGGGGCACCTTTGCGCGAGCGCATCGAGACGGCCAAGCCCGAGACGCCCATCTGGCCCCCTGAGAGCACCGCTCCGACGGTCCCCGAGTAGAGGACCGAGCGACCCACGTTGACCCCGTGGTTGATGCCCGACACGATGAGGTCTGGCCGAGGACCCAAGCCGCCGAGGCAGCCCACCATCGTGCAGAGCGCAGGTGAGGCGTCGAGCGCGTAGGCCTCGACGTGCGGCGCCATGTCAAGCTCGACGCGCTGGTAGTCGATGCCGGTGCGCGAGTAGACCTCTCCCACCGCGGCGGCCGCTCCCGAGAAGTTCGTGTTCGGGGCGAGCACGATGACCTCGTGGGGCGAGCTTGAAGACGAGCGCTCCGCCCAGGAAGCCACAGCGGCCGTCAGCACCCTGATGCCGCGGGCGGCGTAGCCGTCGTCGTTCGTGATCATGATCCGCACTGCCTCATCCTACCGGCGGCTCAAGGAGCCCTCGAGGAGCGGTGAGGTCCAGTGTGGTCCACGATTCGGCCATGGAGCTGCTGGCGAAGGTGCTGCTGGCGAAGCGGGCGAGGTCGCCCCGATCAGCTCACCTCAGATTGACGAGGTGGCCGAAGCGCCATCCTGAGCAGCTCCGCTCGCCGCCCCTCGAGCGCCGAGGAGGTGGAAGCCCGGCGGCACCAACGACTTGTGCGTCGTCACGATGGCAAACGCTCCTCCTCCGAGCACGGCGAGGTCGATCACGATGCGCCCGATCGAGCCGCGCCCACCAGGAACACCGAAGACGTCGGGGCTGATCAGAGCTAAGAGCAGGTAGATGACGGTCACCGAGGTCAGCAGGACGATCAGGATCGAGACGAACGAGATGGCTGCCACGTAGCTCTGCGCCACCCTCCTCGACGGGTTCGCCGGATCCGCTGACGCCAGGGCCAGCTCGACGCCACGACGAAGGTGGGTGATGAGCAGAGCCAGCGAGACGATCAGGAAGAGGCCCGAGATCACGGCGACCCGAGTAGCGGGGCGGTGCGACCCGTCGCTCCCGATCATCGACGCCACGGAGGTGACGACCAGGGTGGTTGAAAAGAGGGCCAGGATGATCGAGACGAAGCTCACCGCGAAGCAGTAGACGCTCTGTGGCCGGTGACCGGTGGGATCAGGCTCTGCTCGGTTGGAGACCACGGCGATGATCAGGACGCCGACAAAGCTTGCGATGGAGAGAAATTCGAGCACCGAGACGAGCACGCCGAGCAAGGCGATGATGCCGGTGATCCCTCCGCTCGACTGCGCCACCGGCAGCTGCGTGGTGATGGGTAGCTGTGTCATGGTCCCCCCGGGATCTCGACGTGATGCTGATCGTTCTCACAGGTCATCGACCAATGTCCGGCTAACCCGCTCAGCGAACGGTAGCAACGTGATCACCCGGGGTCGCGGATGGAATCGGTGCGTCGAGGGACGCGCACCGTTGACGCCGAGGAATGCTCAAGAGCGGTACCAGAGGTGACGCGATGCTCATGGTGCCCCCGTTGGCTCCGCGACGGGGGAAGCAGCGGTCACGTCGTCACGACCGCGCGTGGCGAGAGCTGGTCTTGCTAGTGGAGAGCAGCACGGCGCCTGAGTGGTCGGCGTCGGGGGAGACCCTCGGTCGAGCCGATCGGAGGTGGCGGTATGCCACGAAGCCCAAGCCTCCCGCCAAGAAGCACGAGAGCGCACCGACCCCGAGACCGACCCGGGCGCCGACCAGAGCGGTGATCCAGCCGATGATGGGGCCTCCGATCGGCGTCGAGCCTTGGAAGGCAACAGACCACAGGGCCATGACCCGGCCCCGCATCTGAGGCTCGGTCTCGAGCTGGAGGCTCGAGTTCCCCATGGCGAGGAACGAGACGCTCGCAAAGCCAACCAAGGCCAAGGCGACGAAGGCGATAACCAAGGTCGGCGACACGGCGGCAAACGTCATCGCTACGCCGAAGACGATCGAAGCGAGGATCATGGCTCGAAGACCCGTGCGACCGCGGGCCGCTGTCATGAGTCCTCCGATGACTGCCCCGACCCCCATCGCCGCGGTCATCAGGCCGAAGGTCTCCGCTCCGCCATGGAAGACGTGCTTGGCGAAGACCGGGAGGGTGATCTGGAACTCGTAGGCGAGCATGCCCACGAGCCCCATCATGAGAAGAGGGATGCCGAGCTCAGGGGTGCGCGCCACGTAGCGGAAGCCCTCTCGGAGCTGTCCCTTGCCTCGCAAGGTGGGAATGGATGGCTTGAGCGCAGAGCGCTCCATGATCAGGAGCGAGGCGACCACGGCCACAAAGCTGACGGCGTTCACCACGAAGCACCAGCCCACGCCCACCGTGGCGATCAAGACGCCGCCGATGGCAGGACCCACGGCGCGCGCCACGTTCACCATGGTCGAGTTGAGGCTCACGGCATTGCGCAGATCGTGGGGTCCGACCATCTCGAGGACGAAGGATTGGCGGGCTGGGTTCTCGAAGCAGTTGTTGAGGCCGAGAATCACCGCCAAGACGCACACGTCGAGGTACGTCACGTGGTGGGTCAAGGTGAGCACACCGAGGACTAGGGCCTGGACGGCCATGATGCACTGGAGGAACACCATGAGATGTCGCTTGTTGACGCGGTCGGCGATCACCCCGCCATAGGGCCCTAAGAGGAGCATCGGCAGCGTCTGGAGGGCGACGACGATGCCGAGATCGGTGGCCGAGTTGGTGAGCTCCAAGACCAGCCACGCCTGCGCCGTCATCTGCATCCACGTACCGGTCAGCGAGATCGATTGGCCGACGAAGAAGCGTCGGTAGTTCGGGATCGCCAATGACGAGAAGGTCGTGTGGGCCGATGCCTTGACGTTCACGCGGTCCTGTCCTTCAGCTTCTCGGCCAAGACCTCGAGAGCGGGCAGCGCTGCCTCGACGGTCCGGACTTCCTCGTCGGACAGGCTGCTCAGCGCGGAGCGAAGCACAGCGGCGCGCTCCTGACGCACCCGAGCGACCAGGTCGCGGCCTTCGTCCGTGATGGCCACGTGGACGAAGCGACCATCGGCATCGTCGGCCAGGCGAGTGGCTAGCCCTCGTGCCTCAAGCTTGCCGACGACCCGAGAGAGCATGGTGGGGTTGAGGCCGTCGAGCGCAGCGAGGTCAGCGTGGCGGACGGGGGAGTGCAGCGCCAAGGTGACGAGCACTTCGTACTGACTGGGGGTGAGATCGGCTCCAGCCTGGGTTTGGCGGAGCCGACGGCTCAGTCGCCCCACGGCACGGCGCAACGTCGTCGGGAGGTCTGAAGGATCGGATGGCATCGTCATGGCACCATCTTAGGGGTAGATGTTTGCCGGCAGGCATCTAATTAGTCCATCTTCTAAGGGTCGAGCTCGCGAAGAGGCGGGCGTCGAGGTTGTGATCACTGGCTCTAGACAGCCATCGACACTTGGCTCACCATCATTGGTAGCAAGTTCGGCGCAACCATAGGGGGGTCACATGGAACGACAAGGTGAGGGTTGGTTGTTCTTCGCAGCCACAGTTCTTGGCATTGCGGGCATCATGCGAGTTTTTGACGCCATCTGGGCGTTTCGCTTTCACGGGGCACTCCCGTCAGGACTGGAGAACGCCCTCTTCGGCACGAGTCTGAAGACCTACGGCTGGGTCTACCTCGTCGTCGCGGCGGTGCTGATCCTCTCGGCGGTGGGTGTGATGATGCGCTCGGCGGTGGGTCGTTGGGTGGGCATCTTCGCGGGAGCGGTGATGGCGATCAGCGCCATCTGGTGGATGCCGTACTACCCGATCTGGTCCCTGACATACATCGGACTCGGCGTGCTCGTGATCTACGCACTCGCGCAGTACGGAGGTAAAGAGCAGGTGACTCGCTAACGAGAGGGTGGGCTGCTGCACCGCTTGGTTCTCTTGGCGCAACACCGCAGCACCAAAGGGACGAGGACTCAGACTGCTCGGGCGGTGTCTGGGCCCTCTGTGGCCTCGACAGCGAGCGCACAGAGGGCTCACGTCACTGGAAGGACGACGCGTACTGGCCATAGGGAACCTGGCCAGTGGGGCTAGCCAAGAGTGCGTTGGCCACCGCCGGAGGGATCGGCGCCCAACTGGCCGGCATGTCCGCTGCCAGGGTGGGGTTCAGGATGTAGAGGAGCAGGAAATTGACCAACCAGAGCGCTGGACCCATCGACATGCCCACGTCGGAGCTGACGGCTCCTTTGGTGTTGGTGATCAGCTGAGCGGCACCAGACTGCTTCTGCGCAGCAAAGCCGTAGGCGACCTCGACGGTGTAAGCCGATTTGTAGAGGGCCACGAGTGAGCCTGTCGCATCGTTGGCGCGGCACCACGTCCCTAGATAGCCGGTGGGCATGATCACCTTGTTCACTCGTCTCGTCGGGGCGTCGGCCTGGGCAGGGCTCTCCAAGAGGCCGCGCTTGGTCACGAACAGCCCGTAGCTCGCTAGCACTGAGGGGGTCAGATGACCGTCGACTCTGGAGTACAGAGGACGACCGACGGTGTTGGTCAAGATCAGAGCGCTTGCGTCAACGAGCGCGGCCTGGCCTGGCTTCCCACCGACTCCGTTGCCGGAGATGAACTCGAGGTACTGCTTCGTCGTGAAGGAGTCTGATCTCGTCAGCCCCAGCTGGCCAGCGATCCAGTCGGCGGCCTGCTGCCCGATCGGTTGGTTCAGCTGACTGGGGCTCGTGATCTCAGTCGGCGCCAGGTGCTCGAATTGAGGGGCTCCAGAGAAGGGGCTCACAAAGCCTGTGTCGGTGCCTGACGGCGCGTTGGCGCCGGCTGATAGCTGAGCGGCGGCCTGGATCCCCAGAAGGGGCACGAAGGCAAGTCCCACCACGGCACATGCCTTGGTGACGCCAGCAAGGCGACGGCACCCAACGCGCCGAACTGCGTTGACCACGTTGCGCATGCCGTCCCCTCGCGAAAGCTCAACTTCTCGATTCCCGACAGAGAGGCAAGGTAGTCGAACCAAGCTCCTTGCACTTCCTCTGGAGCGAGCCATTCGGTCGAATGTCACGTCTGGGCATGCCGATGTGAATCTGACTCCGAATATCTAGGGTTGGCGAACGCACGGCAGTTTGATTGGGGACCCGCGCCACGAGGGCAGGCGCCCCGTTGACCTCGCCCACCTCTCGACGACGGGCCAAGCACAGACCATCGCTAAGACAGCATTCAGAGTCGCAGTCTGACTAATCTTCTTCAACTGCCGACCAGTGGGAATCGGGGTTCCCAGATGGAGGTATCCCCTTGCACCGTCTCTGCAGTCGGATCGCGCGGCCAGCAATGGTCCTGGCGGGAGTGGCCGCCGTTTCATCTGGTTCCATAGCCGTCATGAGTGAGCCCGCAGATGCAACCGTCGCTGGCTTCCAGGTGTCAGCTGCCAGCTTCACGCCAGCGACCACATACGCCCATGACATCGGTCGTTGGACCGTCACGTTCACGACGTCTTCGACGGGGGCGTTGATCGGAAACAACGTTGACGCGCTCGCCATCCTCTTCCCAAGCACGTTCAGCATCCCGTCGACGCCGAGCGCAGTGCTGTTGGCTGGTTTCACCGGTACGTGCTCCAGCCCTCTGACCTTTGCCATTTCCGGCGAATTGCAGATTGACCTCCAGCCGGGCTGCAACGTTGCCGCTTCAACGGCGGTGACATTAGTTGTGAAGGGCATAACCAACCCGGCAGCCGGTACCTACCAGGCGAAGCAATTCAGGGTCTCCACGACGCAAGATCGGTTCCTGGTCGCCGGAACTTCTCCCATCACGTTGATTCCGCAGACAGCACCAAGCGTTCCCATCAGCGTCGCGGCAGCGCCGCTCACGGGGCGCGCTCACGTGACGTGGAATCAGCCCAGAAGTGACGGTGGCTCGGATGTCACGACTTACACAGCCGTAGCCCGAAATTCGTCCAACGCTGTGGCTGGAAGATGCATCTCAGTTGGAGCGTCTCCGGACATCAACGCCTGCACGATTCAGGGACTGACGAGCGGTGTCACCTACGCGGTGCGCGTGAAGGCAACGAATGCCATCGGCTCGTCAGCGGCGAGCTCAGGGGTGACGGTCACCCCGCTCTAAGTGGCTGAGCGCAGCGCGATCACCGAAGGGTGATTCGGTACTCAGCCGCTGGTTCTTCGTGCGGCAATCCACGTGAAGGGTTGAACAGCGCCGCTCGGCGTTCTGTGGATCTCCCGGCGCTGGAAGGCAGGCTCAAACGCTTCCCCTAGGGCATCGACAAGGTGATTGGCGTCGTACTTCGTCACAGGAAGCCCGGAACACCTACCTGGCCCATCGAGCGCGAACGTGGCCATGATGACGCATCCCTGTGGAGCGACCGCTCGGAGTAGGAGGTCTCGGTAGACACCGACCTCATCTCCTGAGAGGAAATGGAAGACTGCCCGGTCGTGCCAGAGGTCGTAGCGGCCCGTTGGGTTCCACGTCAGCAGATCGTGACCGATCCAGTTCACCGAGGCTTCGGCACCCACGCGTTCTCGGCTGGCCCGCAGCGCGGCCTCAGAGATGTCGAGAACGGTGAGATCGACGAAGGACCTGTTCAACAGCTCATCGACCAGAACGGAAGCCCCACCTCCAACATCGATTATTCGGGCTTCATTCGAGACGCCGAGTCGTTCTACGAGTTCGAGGGATACCGCAGGTTTGGCTTGGAACCAACTGACGCCTTCGAAATGGTTGCGCTCGTACACCGACTCCCAGTGAGCAGCACGTTCTCCTGGTTCCAGGATCTCGTCAGCCACCATGGCAACACTAGGACTTCTTCTCGATCGGCAGCATGGGAAGAATCCCAGAGGACTCAGTCAGCCTGTGTCGATGAATATTCGGAGCAGACCTAGTCCTTGCCGCCCCAGTGACCGCCACCGTGTCCTTGGTCGCCGCTCGTCCCCGTCACGCCAGTTGCGCCTGTCGTACCTTGCGAGTTGTCGTCACCGGAGTCGTCGCCCGTGGTGCCAGTGGTGCCCTGAGAGTCGTCGTCACCGGACCCGGTTGTGCCGGTGGTGCCCTGCGAGTCGTCGTCACCCTGCTCGTCGCCGGTAGTTCCGGTGGTGCCGGAACCCGTCCCGGTAGTACCGGTCGTCCCAGTGCCGGTGCCTGTCGTACCAGTCGTGCCGGAACCCGTCCCGGTAGTACCGGTCGTCCCGGTGCCCGTGGTCCCTGTGCCTGTCGTCCCAGTATCCGTACCTGTGGGCTCGATCGTTCCGGTGGTCATCGTTGTGTGCACTTCAGCTGCGTGCACAGGGTGAGCGGACTGAATCGACGCGCCACCGACACCGGCAATGGCGATTGCCAGCAACGCGGCTGCGCCACCGACGCCGACCTTCGTTCGCGAGTTCATGGGTGATCCCTCCTGGTCGTTGAAAGGTTCCAACGTTTCATAAGTCAACTTCGTGAAGATGAGCGCAAGATGAGAACCCAATGAGAAAGTTCTTTCGATCCATTCTGCGCGTGCGGGTGTCTTTCCTCTACCCATCAAATGCAGTTAGTGAGACCAATCAATTTTCAAGCATTGCAACTCTATAGATTCATGTTTGCCGACTCCTAGATGGGGTACAGCCGTGTCAACGTTCCATCAACCATAGGAGTGAAACCATGATCGTTGTAGGTTTGGTTCTCATGCTCATCGGCTTCATTGCCCACGTTCCGATCCTCTGGAGCATTGGGATCATCGTGCTCCTCGTTGGCCTAGTGCTTCTGCTTCTAGGTGCTATGGGTCGGGAAGTTGGAGGACGCCGTCACTACTACTAGACGGCCCAAGATCTTGCACGAGTATCCAAAGTAGTGGAATCGAGACACATCAAGTAATCGATGAATGGAGGCAGAAGAATGGCAGGCATCGTAACGAGTATCATCGCCTTCGCAGTCGGAGCAATCCTTGACTGGGGAGTGACCGTTAGCCCGAATCAGCACGGATTCAACATCCATGCGGTGGGCGTCATCCTGATGATCGTCGGAGTCGTGGGCGCTGTGGTCTCACTCATTGCGCTGGTTGCAGGTCGAGGCCCCCATCGCAGGCACACCGTCATCGATGACGGCTCGGGCAACGTGGCGGAGAGGAAGGACACCTACATCTAATCCACACTGTTGAATGGCTAGGAAGGGCGGGACCTCTTGGTCCCGCCCTTCTCTGCGTCTGTGGTTTTGTAGAGGGTGTCGACCAACTTGATGCGCCAATCGAACTCGTCAGCAGCGAGCTCAGGCGTGACGGTCACGTCGCTCTCGGTCTCTCTGGGCCACCTAGGCTGACAGGGCTGACAAGGCACGTAGGCGAGGTGGCTCGGTTTCGACCGAGCCATCGTCGCGCCGACATCGATCTTCGACGTACAGCCATCGAAGGAGCGAGTTGCGGAGGGACGTGTCAACATTCTGATGTGACAGCTGCCGGCGGAGGGATGACTGCGACCCTGAGGATCGAGAGCATCGCTGGCGCTGGAATGTTGGGTCCGAAGCACGGCTCTTACAAGGTGTTCCTAGATGGAGTCTTGGTCGGGAAGATCAAGCGCAAAGTGCCCTTCGAGAAATCTGTCGCTGCCGGACCTCATGAGTTCCACGTCAAGGATGAATGGCACTTCAGCAATGAGCTGAGAGGCGACTTCCAAGCGGGTGAGGTCGCTCGATTCAGTTGCAAGCCGGCTGGCAACCCACTTACTTCTTTGCTCCGGTTGGTCGGTATAGGTGGAGAGTACTTCTCCCTCGATCCGGTTGAAGGCTGACTCAGCTGACTTTCATCACCAGTGCGCCCCTCGGGATTCGAACCCGAAACCTGCGGATTAAGAGAGCGTGCCCTAGGTTCTCACCGCCAGCGGGTGTTGGCGGATTTTGCCGTTGACCAGCAATAACACTCCAACGGGATGCGTCTATTCGCATGCCCTCGCGGGCGTTTGTAGTCCCGTTGTAGTCCCGTTTGATTCAGAAGGCAGCGCACGTATATCGGGTGGCATCAACTCGGTCCACGAGAACTTGATGTGATCAGACATCCGGGACAGGAATGGAATCAGTGCTGGGAAAGCAACTCTGTCCAATTTTGACTGGCGAGCGCACTCGCTCGGGTAAGACACTCCTGGGAACCTTCAACAAGGTTGTTCCAAGAGACCCCACCGTCCAAGTAGAGCTGCATTCGACCCAGATCGCTTGCCATTCGTGTCAAGTTGGCTAGTTCAGTGCCAAGAGCCGATTGAGAAGACTCTGGTGAAAGTTCGGCAATGGCGCCCACGAACTGTGACAATCCAGACGCCACTTCTCCCATTATGTGACGAACGTAGGTGCTATCACTGTCCCGAACTGCGCCTTCGAACAAGACACGAGTTCGCTCTATCAGTCCGCGCAATTCATTTCGGTAGGAGTCGAGGATTCGCTCAAGCCCCCCTTCGATGGTCTCGCCCCCCCCTGGTCCTGAGGGTCGCGGAGTTCCGGTTGGGCCGACATCCCCCCCGCCTTCCTCTCCCCGAAGTTTCTCAATAACTCTTGACAAATCTCGTTGGACGTTGTGTAACAGGGCCTGAGATCCATCGAATTCTCCGAGGTATGCCTCGTTCTTCATCGACTCCTTGAAATCATCTAGAGCTTGCATCTGGTCCGTATCGATGGAAGCTGGAGATACTGGCTGACTGCAGAAATAGAGCAGAACTTCGGCGCCTCGTGTTGCCATTCTGCGAATCTCATCCACGGATCCTGACTCATGTTCAGTAGTAGGTGTCCCTAGTCGAGTCCAAAAAAGTCCTACGACTATGTCGGATTTGTCGACCATCTGGTCATTCAGAATTGATTGCGGATGTCGGCCAAACTCTGGAGTGGCGCTTATTTCCCACATAACAGGAATTAGAACGGATTGGTAACCCTCCGAATTTAGATCGTTCCACTCGACAAGAGCTTCCTTGACTGTCTCGCGAAACTCTCGGGTATCGGATGGAGAAGCGATGAGGACCCGATAGACGGTGGCGCTAAAACTCATGCCTTAATGATTGCAGGCGCGAGCGTGACGTGAGTAGTACTGAATCCACAACTTCGTGGCGAGGCCGAAAAGCGCTGTTGGCTAGTCGTATGCTCACGAGTTCGTCATGCCCGCGGTAAGACCTACTTGGACAGTCCAACGACGGAGATTCCTCTGGACTTCGTGACAGGCACTTACTTCTCAGTTTCAACTAACTGCATCCAAAAACGCGCGAGCCGTCAGATAGTGGGATTCAGATGCATATAGCGCTAGTGCCACTCTTTCAATACGATCCCACTCATCTAAAACCAAAGCTGACGCCAATGCTCGGGCATCCTTCAGCAGTTCGCCTGCCGCGAAATAGTCGTTGGGTGCCATCGCCCGAGCAAGCGCCCAGGCCTTTTCACCGTCGTCATGGGCATGGTGGTCGGGATGATTCTCTGCAGAGACTTCTGGGTGAAGGGAGCAATACCGCATCTCTGACGGGTGCCCAGAAACTCGGGTGACGAGATTCTCCCAATCTGGGAGCTTGCTGATGTTGGTCATACCAGAGCCGTCAGGGTTTATGGCAACCATCGAAATATGTCCGCCTTGAACATGGCCAGCGACTGCGTGGCCTGCTTCATGGGCGCACGATGCGGCACGAGCGTCCCAAGTGGAGCCAAGAAGGCTTCCTGTCACAAGTTCGGCGTCATCAGGAGCAACCTGCCCTGTCGTGCGCTGCGGCCCAGGCGCGGATGGATTCGCGAGTCCAACCGCGCTGACCAGAAATGATCGCCTCTGGCTCGGGAAAGGTGTCGTCCTCTCGTGCAAGCTGATTAACCCACTGTCGACGACAACCCAACACGCGGGCCACTTTCGAAGCTCCCATCAAATCAATGGTCACGCCTAGACACCCCATCGCAGCAGCGAGAGCCCCCGGCAATCAGGTTGGGGGCTCTTTGTCCTCTCCAGTGTCAGCTGGTGTTGTCGATTTCGGAGCAACAATTTGCTCTTCTACAGTCAACCGAACCGGCCTAAGAAGCAACGCAGGAAGTCCAGCGTTGGTGGTGCACTCCGAAAGCAACTGCCTAACGTAGGGAAAGAACATGAAGAAAGCGGATACCGATCCGAAGGCGGCTAGTTCTTCATCTGAGAATTCATGCCCCTCGCCCATGAGAAAGTCCGCTTGATGTATGGACTTGAAGCGAAAGATGTCGCCCGCTTGAACCTTCCCAACCATCTCCGTGTTAAGTCGGTAACTAACGCCATTCCCCATTTGGGCATGACCTAATTCGTATGTCGGAAATTCGCCGAGGTTGATTTCCTCACCCTCTTCAATGACAACATCAAGAAGGCTCCATTGAACCTCTCTGACGATGATCGAGGTCACTTCGACAGAAGGTCCGACCTTTGCTGCCATGTTTCGGGCAGCAATGACCTCACTGGCGTCAGTCACGCCGCAAAACCCAACCTTGGCTCAGCCATTTGGACCGCCTTTTCACCTGAAGCGGTCGGGCTTCCGTAGAAAGTTGTATTGGGCAAGGACTGATTCACAGTCAGCTTCTGTGGGGCAACCAGTGGTTGCCGCAAGTGTTCGACTTTTACGATCGAGACGGTGATGCTCAATCCAAATGAACGCGCGTACCGTTGGATGGTGGAAAGTCTTGGGTCGGTGCCACCACCTTCTAGCTCCGAAACTGCGGATTGCGAAGTGCCCATGACCTCTGCGACTTGATTCTGAGTCAAGCCGGAGTCTTGGCGAAGTCTGACGAGGTCATCTAGGAGAGCGGATCGCACCGTCGCATCTTCAAAGTGGCCTCTCAGGCGAGTATCCTCGTCAGCCTCGTTCGAAGTCGTGATGTCATCGGCGCCTTGAGTTCTCATCCAGCGTCCTCCCGTGTCGGATCGTTTACATCGTATCGGTTAAAACCGATATTCGCACATCTCCTCACTCAAAGGCGCTTAAAGTTGGGGTTTTCCGTTAGCCAGGCTTCGGAACGAGCCCAAGCCTTCTTGGCGTCGGGGCCCAGTCGGCGCTTCTTCTTGTTGAGACTCATGAGGCCGACGAACCGGCCTGTTGTCCTAGTCGACGATTCCGCGCGTGCTGCGGCGCCTCCTGGTTTGGGGTCTTCTCTGACGAGCACGTAGATCAAACGGTATTCGCAGCCTTCGAAGGTAGTTCGTGTCGCTCGCAGCGATTTACCCTTACTCACGGGAATGGGTTCGTCTTCGCGGGGTTTGTGCTTGTCGATGCACCTGCGGCCAAAGGTTTGGACAAGCGTCATCATGGCTGGTTCGTTACCGAAACCTCGCATCTCCTTTTCGGCGCGCGCAGTTATTTCCCCATTCTCGGGGAGATACTGCTCAAGGCTCATCGAACTGTCCGAAACGACACGGACGTAATTTACAGGGTAAATGGCCAGATGTCCGACGAGTCCACGCGCGGAGAGCCTTATGCCTTCGAGTGCCGATTTACGTTGATGAGAAAGCTATGGGGGAAAATTGCCGACTACCGGCGACGAATTGAGCGGAGTACCTGATCCACCACCGTCTTGGCTTCAGGATCAGTCACGTTCTGGTTGTAAGTGCCATGTCCTAGCGCCCGAACCCCCAAGGAGGGAACGTCGAAGTAGACGATCCCGGCTGCATCGGAGGTCGAGCAGGGGCCCACGTAGACAAGAAGCTCATGCGACCTCAACTTGCACGCTGGGCTATCCCCGTTTATGCCACCCGGTAGCGACGTGACGGTGACTGAACCCCCTTGCTTAATGTCCAAAGGACAGAATGCGGTCCCTGTCGGCGGTCCTAGATAGAGCGTGCCGGTTGTGTTCAACCCAGTGCAGACGTAGTTCTTCGTGACGGACCAGCTGCTTGGCACCGAGATCTGAGCTTTGCCGTAGGTGTACGTCTTCCATCCGTGAGGCACGCCGTCAGAGCTGGTTGACGGCGAGCCTTCTGAACTGTTGGTAGAGCATCCCGTACTCACGATGGCTGCAATCAGCAGCAAGGCCAGTGCGCTTGCACGACTCCTGGTGAACATTGCCGGTGCGCCGATCTTCTTCGGTGAACAATCAGATCTTGACCGCCTACTAAGTATGACAAACAAGGGGCCCGGTGGCTGGCCTTGAAGGAGTTCCATACTGCCAGTTGAATGTCGCAGATCGTCACTCAGGGAACCTTCGACGCATCGAAGTCCTGATGTGCCTTGGATAGCGTGGGGGACTATGAGTGACGAGACGACCGATGACTGATTTGGCGCCTGCCATCATCAGGATCGACCGGTCTACGCCGTATCGTCGGGACCTGCGCGTCACCTACACAGTCTTCATCGATGGCGACCTCGCTGGCACAATCCCGCGTGGACAGAGTTTCGAGAGCGTCGTGGAGCCTGGTCCGCACAAGTTGTACGTGTCAGTGGGCCGATTCAGAAGCGATGAGTTGAGCGGCGATTTTGTGGCAGGAGAGATCGCCCGATTCACCTGCAGTCCATGTAGGGCATTGGTCGCGATGCCCAGGCTCATGGGCATCGGCGGTCCTTACTACCAACTCGATCCAGCTCTTGACTGAAAAGTCCCTTTCGAAGCGTGGTGTGGCTCGTCCTCATCTCTGAGCGTCACATAATGCCGGATCGAGGTCGCCGTCTGGCACTTATGGGAGACAGCGCGTCTTCTGGGTCCAAGAAGATAGAAGCAGACCCACTTCGATGCCCACTTTCTGTGTCAACAGTACGATCCACGGTAGAGGGCTTGCGTGTGACTCGGGACTGCAGGCCGTGGGATGGTGCAACGATCAGATGAGCAAGAGGAAAGAACTCCATGAGGAGTATGCCCGCAAGGGGATGTACGGAACCTCGGATTACGGACGGCTGCTTCTAGTGGCATGGGGAATGTTTGCACTGTTCTGGATCTCAGCCCTTTACGGCCTCCTCACGACGAGCCTTCATGGAGATCCAGTTATCTTCCTCGTGTGTGTCATTGCGTTTGTTTCGAGTTCCTATGCCATCTCTGGTCTTTTGGGTACCAGTCGGAGACACCTCAGCGCACGGCGGGCTGCGCACAAAGAACGTTGACGACTATGTCCGGCCTTCAGGATTTCCTCGTGACCACTGCCGCTGAATTGGGATTGATTGATCAACGCTTGTCCAGCGAGGAGAATCGGCAGCTGGCCGACTTGCCGGTAAGGCGGCCATCCGCAGCCGGAACTTCGAAAGAGGTCGAAGGCTAAAGGCAGGTAGTAGACCCGGGTCCGCGCCAGCCATGACCTACCCCATGGCGCCGGTTAGGGCATCTAGATGTGCCCCACCCCCCGCAGACCTCTGGCGGATCTGCGGGGGCTTGGAAGGTCGACCGGACCCCTTAGACAGGCCGACCGGGGCGATGGTGGCTGGACCAAATGGCGTGATTCGACCGTCGTCGTGGAGCGTGTAGGTGGAATGATCAGTGGCGCCAAGACCGATCTCTGACCCCCTGACGCGGGCGTCGGCACCCGCCTTCAGGTAGGCCAGCTGCTGACGAAACCATGCTGCCTGGTCATCGAAGCCGGACCGCTCGCAGAAGCCGACGAACAGTGCCGTAGCCTTTTCTTCCCCGGCGACGTAGTCCTCGCGGATCTGACGATTGGGACGACGTAGGCGTGCCATCACTGATGCCTTTGCAGCGCGAGACGTCGACCTGCCTGGGTGGCCGATGCGGGCGCGTCAGAACGGGCAATGGCGCCAAGCAGTTTTGACTGCAGCGTGACGGCATTGCGAATGGCACCCAACAGCGGTTGTTCGACGGGCTGCCCTGTACTGCCTTTGACGACAAGGTCGGCACCTTCAAGTTCATCGCGCAAGCGGACGAGGTCGTCCTCCAGCAAACACGCTTGGCGAAGGGAGATGAGTTCGCGGGGGTCTTCGATCTCTAGGGCGCCAAGCATGTCGTCCCACATGGCGCGACCGGGCCCACCAAGCTCATCAGGCGGCGCGGGAATTTCGTCTGTGGCGACTGGACTGACGACGGTCATCTGGGCGGGTTCAGCACTCATCAGAGGGCCTCCGCGGCATTTGAAAAATGGGACGGCTGCGCAGACTCAATCAGGCACGCCATACGGACCGGGGGGCGGTGGGGCATGGGGGGAGTGCAACCTCCCCACCCCTTCAGCAACGCCCAGACGTCCAC
>Ga0075017_100000953_pt1 | contig 17219 bp, 16 predicted proteins | sample AleBraG_ABR_2012_FD_71475 | JGI IMG/M metagenome (GOLD analysis project Ga0075017, IMG submission 71475) | Freshwater sediment microbial communities in response to fracking from Pennsylvania, USA - Alex Branch Run_MetaG_ABR_2012 | ecosystem: Environmental > Aquatic > Freshwater > Creek >... | reverse complement strand
TTGCGCAGGCGGCGGGTGACGTAGACCCGCGGCCAGCGCTCGGCAAGGGTGAGCTTTACGTACGGGTACGTCTTGTCGTCGCGCAGAAGGATGTTGAAGCGCGGCTTGCGCTGCTTGATCAGGTTGTTTTCGAGCGCCAGCGCCTCTTTGTTGTTGGCGACCACGATGTAGTCGACATCGACCGCTTCGCGCACCAGCGTGCCGGTCTTGGCGTCTTCCCAGCGGCCTTCGTGGAAATAGCTGGAGACGCGGCTGCGCAGGTTTTTCGCCTTGCCCACGTAGATGACTTCACCCTCGGCGTTCTTGTACATGTACACGCCGGGCTCGGTGGGGATGGTGCGGATTTTGGCGAGCAGATCCATGGAGGGGATGCGTCCATTTTATTCGATTGCCGGCAAAAGCTTTTAACCGCAAAGGGCGCCAAGAAAGGGCCGCTAAGGACGCGAAGAAAGGCGAATGACCGTGCCCCACCGTATAAAATTTCCCTTCCCTATGTGGGCTTTGCGTTCTTGGGGGGGGTGGTGCGGCGGTTGGACCACTCCCTGTAGTTTGGCAAGCCCTTGAAAACGGATATACTTAGGTCGGATCATTGCAGTTCAAAAAACTGGCATGTCCCGTGCAAAAGTAGAAGGCGGGACTTGATAGCACTCGGAAATTCCCAGGACCTCAAGATTTGCATGCGGCGCGGGGCGACCCAGCGCACGTGACGACAAAGATGGACCAAGGAGCCTTACCCATGACCCGCACTTCGTTAGTAATTTGCCTGGCCGCCAGCATGGTGGCCACTGTAGGCTGCACCAGCAAGAACTATTTAAAGCAACAAACCACTCCGTTGATCAACAAGACCAACGAACTCGACGACCTGACCGCGAAAAATTCCAAGGATATCAAGGACGTTGACGCCCGGGTGCAATCCGGACTGGCCGCGGTGAACGCGAAGACTGCCGATGTGGAGCAGAAGGCGCAGTCCGCCGGACAGAGCGCCGCGCAGGCACAGCAGGTGGCCGACGCCGCCAATACTCGCGTGGGCGTGCTGACCAACACGGTTGCGAATCTGGATAACTATCACGCCGTCGCCGAGACGTCGGTGAAGTTTGGCTTCAACAAAGACATCCTGACGCCGAAGGCCAAGGAAGCTCTCGATCAGCTGGCAGGCAGCATTGCCTCGACCAAGGGCTACATCATCGCGCTCGAAGGCGGAACGGACTCGGTGGGTTCGGCGGATTATAACTACGATTTGAGCCAGCGCCGCGCCAACTCGGTGATTCAGTATCTGGCCTCGAAATACAACGTGCCCGCGCACAAGATTTATGTGATTGGGCTGGGCAAGGACAAGCCGGTGGAGTCGAACAAGACTTCCGAAGGCCGTGCCGACAACCGCCGCGTGGACGTTCGGCTGATGACGAACACGGTGGGCGGGAGCACGCCGACGACTGGCAATCCGTCGTCCATGTAACGACAGAGTTTACCCCTCCTCCCTGGAGGACTTCGCCAACCAGGCCGCTCAATGCCTCCCCCTGAGCGGCCTGCTTTTTTGGTATCGGTATGTTGAGATTCAGCCCGGGTGAGGCGGCTGTCGGCAGCAGCTTGAGCGAACCGGAACTTAGTGCAGTTGCTCTGCCTCGGCCAGCCGTAATCCTCTGCGGGCGGCGATATTGCCGCGATCAAGCTTCAGAATGAGTTTGTAGGTGTGGCTGGCCAAGCGATAGTCGCGACGTCGTGACTCGTCCTCGGCGGCGCGCAGCAGTTCCGGGACATCCTTGCGGGTGAAACCGTCGATACTGAGTGGCACTGGGCGCTTGGGCTTGCTTAACGCATTTGTCGGGGAGGCTGCCTCATCCGACGGGGCTTCGTTCGTAAGCGGCGAGACAGGCGAGTTTGTGGAGTCTTCGGTCGTCGCTGGCGCGCTTGTGTTTCGGAGTTGGGCCGTGGAGCGGTCCGCAGGATCGAGGATTGCTGGAGATGGCGAAATGCCTGACTGTCCGGCGCTCGAGCCCTGCGAAGCTGGTGCTTCCGCAGATGCGGAAGATGCCGAGAGTGAGGAAGCGGAGGCGCGGGCGCCTTCACTCAATGACTGATCGTTGCGAGATTCTCCTCCGGCCGGTCCTCGCGGAGTTGTGGTTGAGGCTTGAGAGCTTTCAGCCACGGTTTGTGTGGGTGCCTGCGTCTCATTGCCGGGCACGGCTGGCAACTGCATGCTGGAGCTGGTCCCGGTATTCAGAGCATCGTGGGCTGCGCCGGAACTGCTTTGATCCCCTGTCTCGGCGTGGTACTGCGCCACAGATTTTTTCACACGATTAATCGTCTGGGGCACATTCTGGACTGAACCGCGGAGCTTGCTCACCAGCGGAGGATAAGAGCCGGTGTGCGACTTAACGTAGATGGCCCAGCTGCTGGCACCCACCACTGCTCCTAAGAAAGAGATTGCTAAAGTCCGCCCGACCCGCATAGGGCGCTTCGGAGCAGCCTGTTCCAGAAGGAAACGTGGGACGGGAGGGGAAACGCGCGATTGCGCTTTGGCTGCCATTGCTCCGACTGGAGCCACTGCCGCCGGGATTCCCTTCACTCGCGAGGCCTGCTCCAGAAACGCCTTCCGCATCTCCTCGCAAGTCTGGAAGCGTTCCTTGGGATCTTTGGCCAGAGCTTTGCGGATTACGGCGTCAATCCCGCCTGGAATGGCTGGATTGATGAGCGATGGGGCCACCGGTTCTTCATGCGCAATCTTGTACAGGATCGTCGTGATGTCACCTCGAAATGGTCTTTCCCGGGTGACCAGTTCATAAAACACCGAGCCCAGCGCAAAAATATCGGCACGATGATCCGTCTTCTTCCCGGCTACCTGCTCCGGAGCCATGTAGCTGGGTGTGCCCACGACCAGTCCGGTTTGCGTGAGGGAAGTGTTCTCGATCTTGGCAATTCCGAAATCCAGGACTTTGATGACACCCTGCTCGGTCACCATGAGATTGGCAGGCTTCAAGTCCCGGTGAACCACTCCGCGCGCGTGAGCAAAGCCGACCGCATCCGAGATCTGGTCCGCCCAGGAAAGGAACGTTGGCAGCGACGGTATGCCGACTTCGGCGAGCAAAGTCGCCAGGGTTATCCCTTTCACGAACTGCATGCTCAAATAAACGATGTCGCCTTCCTGGCCCACGTCATAAATCGTGATGATGTTGGGATGGTCCAATCCCCCGGCGGCCTTGGCTTCCTGCTTGAGTCGTTCGATAATCTCGTCGTGGTTGGACGCATCGCGATCAATCGAGATGGTCTTTAGCGCCACCGTCCGTCCGATCAATTCGTCATACGCCTTGTAGACGGCCCCCATCGCGCCCCGCCCCAGTTCTTCTTGAATGTGGTAGCGGCCCACCGTCTTCAGTCCAGCGCGGCTCGCCTGGCGCAGGTGTCCGTAGGTCGACTCATCGGTCCAGAGCAACTCGTAAATGGCCTCCGGGCCAAAGGTCTCTCCCGCTTCCCGCACCGGCTTGGGATTGAACTTGAAGCCTGGCACGCTCTTCATCTGCTCGTAAATACTGTCAGCAATGAGAATTTGCGCCGAGGTGACATTCGCCAGCATGTCCTCGGGAGCCCCGGAGTCGGGCCCGGAGACTTGCTCACTTTTTGTGCGGTAAATCAGGACGGATGGAACGACCTGCTGCGGTTCGGTTTTTCGGTGGAATGTCAGGAATCGCTGCTGCAAAATTTTCGCCGTCGAGAGCGCGTGAGGGGCATCGTCGAAATGAGCGGACCACAGTTCCGGCAGGCGCTCCGCAATCTGTCCCTTGCCCTCGGCGACGATGTCCTGAATCAGGGTCGCGATCTCTGGATCTTGCTCCGGAGCCAGCCCAGTGGGCGGCTGCGATGGACCGCCATAACTCCACAGACGCAGGAACAGCGACACACTCCCGTCTAGCATTTCAGCGTTGGAAGCGGATGCGCGTTGCTCCAGGTTCTGTGGCGACTTCGGCTGTTCCATGGATGTTTCTTGTGCGATGGCCTTCGCAAACATTTGTAAACACGCATGTTTGTGAGCCTGGGGGTGGCAAGTTCAGAATACCGGTCCAGGCACGTTTTTCCAGTTACGTTGGTCTTTGACCAGAGCTCTTTCACCAGTACCCTCCTCGCATGGCAGCAACTTCCGGCGACCCGGATGAAGTCCAACTACAGGCTCGTGACCGAAGTAAGATCGACAACGAACCGGAAGGGAACTACGCTACTGAAGCGGCGCCGCCGCGTTTCAGGCCTCGCGGCGCGAAAGGATTTCGCAGTCATGGCTCCCAATCTCAAGCAGGACCCAGAACTTCCCTCTCGTTTAAAAAAGACCAACGACGAACTGAAAGAACTGCAAGATTCGGTAAAGACGGGAATGATTAATGTGAAAGTTCTAATGGATTTCCGGACTGCCTCCGAGAGGGCGCGGCAAGCCAGTGCAGCCGTGCAGCGCTGGCTGGAGAGTCAGGGTAAAGGCAAGGATCCATACCAGCTCATGGCGGAAGTGATGCGTCAACGGGTAGAAATGACGACCCAGCTGGTCAAAGATGTCACCCGCGACTTGGAGAGCCTTGACGTGGATTTCGACACACCGGGGCTGCCTGCATTGAACAATGCAGTCCGCACGCTCGCGGAACGCCTTAGCAAGCTTTTTCCTAACTGACGTTGTAACCTCTACCATTGCCGACCGCTTGATGATTACGCTCCGCTTTGCCTCACTGGCGTAATATGGCAGCCATGACCCACTCCAGTTTTTCCCGGCGGTCGTTCCTTGCCATGTCGGCGGTTTTGCCTTGGGCGTTTCGTGGGCTCGCTTCGGGGGCGGCCTCGGCGACGATTCCAGTTGGGCTGGAACTCTACTCCGTGCGGGACGCGCTCAAGAGCGATCCAGAGGGCACGGTGCGGGCGGTGGCGAAGCAGGGATATCAGGCGGTCGAGTTCTACGCGCCCTACTTTGAATGGACCGACGCGCAGGCCAAGCAGATGCGCAAGTTGCTCGATGATCTGGGCATCAAGTGCTACTCGACGCACAATGATGAAAGCTATTTCAGCGCGAAGAACGTTGAACGCGCGCGCGACCTGAACCTGATTCTGGGAACGAAGTACATGGTGCTGGCGTGGAGCGATCCCAAACCGGATATGGATGGCTGGAAGGCGCTTGGGGCCAATCTGAATGCGGCCGCGGAGAAACTCGAGCCTGCCGGACTCAAGGTCGGATATCACAACCACCAGGCGGAGTGGAAGGCCGTGGGTGGACGGCGGCCAATGGAGATTCTGGCGGCGAACACGAAACCGACCGTGATGCTGCAGTTAGATGTCGGGACTTGTCTTGAGGCGGGGGCTGATCCGGTGGCGTGGATTCGAGCCAACCCGGGGCGCATTCGGTCCATCCATTGTAAAGACTGGTCGCGCGATCCCGACAAGGGCTACAAGGTTCTGTTCGGCGAGGGCGTGGCGGATTGGAAGGGCATTTTTCAGGCCGCGGAGAGCGTCGGCGGAGCCGAGTTCTACCTGATTGAACAGGAAGGGAGCCGGTTCTCCGAACTGGAGACAGCGCGGCGATGTCTGGAGGCGTACCGCGCCACGCGCAGTGGGCGGTAGAATAAAGCTATGCGTCGTTTGGTTTGCGTGATTCTGCTGGGCAGCGCGGCGGTGTGGGCCCAGAGCTCTTCCGGAACGTCCAATCCTCCGCCGTCGAAGCAGGATTCCTCTTCATCCCCTTCGTCATCCCCGTCTTCCCAGTCCGATTCGAAGCCGGCTCACCGGCCGAATCTGGATGCGCCGCGCTCGGATCGCGTGAGCGCGGATTCGCTCGAAGAGGGAGAGAGTTCGAGTAAAGACTCGATGATCGATCTGAGTCCGCCGCCGGACGATACCAACGCGCATCCCAAAAGTTCGGAAATTCTTACGGATGCGGAAGGGTCGCTGGGGAACGCCGATGTGAGCGAGTTTCATCCCTGGGACCCGCACAAGGCGGCAAAAGATATCGAGGTGGGCGACTTCTACTTCAAGCGGAAGAACTACCGCGCGGCTGAAGATCGCTATCGCGAGGCGCTGATCTACAAGGACAACGACGCGGTCGCTACGTTTCGCCTGGCGGTGTGCCTGGAAAAGATGGATCAGCTATCGGAAGCACAGAAAGAATACGAGAACTATTTGAAAATCCTTCCTTACGGGCCGCAGGCTGCGGATGCGAAAAAGGCGATCGAGCGCCTGAAGGGGCCGGCGGCGAGCGCGAAGCAGGTGAAGTGAGAACTCAACCATCCCTGGAATCCACGTTGAAACCCCTGTAGGACTCGAGGAATGCGAAATGTCATCGCCCCAGGCGAAACAGAAAAGCTTTTAACCGCAAAGTTCGCGAAGAAAGGCCGCTAAGAAAGGCGCTGCCTGCGAGGACGGCGTATGAGGACTGGATTCTCTTCGCGATCTTTGCGGTTAAAGGCTTTTAGCCGGCAGCTTCGGTTTCTTGGGCGGCTGGCGGTGACCATTGCCTGCGCGACTTTTCGTGCCTTCGCCGAGGATCAGATTGGCGGGCCATTTGGGGCCAGAGTGAGGGATCCGCTTGGATCGAGCGGCTTCGACGATGGCGTCGCAGGCATCGAGGCAGGCGTGAACCGTCTGGACGCGGAGCGCGCCCTCGAAACGGCCGCGAATAATCAGCATGACGGCGCCGTGCATCAGCGACCAAAAACCCATCATGACGCGCGTGTGTTGCCGCGGAGTTCCTCCGAGATGTTTAGTGAGCCGGTCGCGCAGCAGGTTGAAAGAAGGCCAAGGTTCATGCAGGGAAGGAGGCTTGCCCACGCCATCGAACAGCACTTCGTAGGCGTAGCTGTGGTCGAGGGCGAACTGGATGTAGCGCTCGACGGATTGGCGCAGGGTGCGGGCGCGGCTGATGGCGGCAAACAGTTCGCGCCGGGTCTCGAGGCGCAGGGCGCGCAGGATGTCGTCGCGGTCGCGGTAGCGCTCGTAGACAGTGGGCGTGGTGGTACCGGCGGCCTTGGCGACAGCGCGCATGGTGAGTGCCTTCTCACCGCCACGGGCCCACAGACGAGAGGCCGCCTCGAGAATGCGTTGCTCCAGATCAGGATCGGGTTGACGGGGCACTTCTCCTCCAACACAGCAGAGATCCGAACGGGCCCAAGCCAGTGAAATAATTCCTTGCACTGCGTTTCATTAACGCTGTATCCTGAATGCGCAATTAACAACTTCGCACGGCGGGTTCGGTTGGAACGAGAGAGCAGTCCTCCCCGAACCGGAACCCCGAACCCGCCTGCGTCCACATTTTCCGCAGGACAAGACTCCTTTTCCAGATCGAGGGCCCAAATCAGGCGGACGGAAGAAGCAGGCCGAGGGAACGAATCAGCGCGTTCCCCAGGCAGACACCTCCTACGACGCATGCGGCAAACGCTGGCAGAACTATTTTTCTACCCGGATGAATTCACCTGAGGAAGCGTTAACCGCGACGGTCAGCTTGGCCTTGTCGCGGCTGGCTCCGAAGATGACATGCCAGATCAACTCGTTAGTGTTGTGGTTCCAATCGCAAACATAGACGACCGGCGTGTCGGGCTCCTTCTCCAAAATTTTGTCACCGCCATGTTTCTGCGCGGTGGCGAGAGCCTGGTCGGAATCGATTTTGAGGAAGGCCATGTCAAAGACCTGCGTGGACGCGTTGGTCGCGCTATAACTGTCTTCAATGCCGGGGTTGACGCCGCGCTCGGGTGCGCCTTCGGCCGCACTGCCCGACCAGGTATAGGATTTCTCCGAGCGCATGGTGGCGGAGGCGAAGCTGCCTCGCCAAATGGCCGACTTGCCGTCATGTCCGTTGCCATCGCTGGTGACGGTGGACTCGAGGCGATAGGGCTTGGCGTCCTGGTTCCAGCCACGCGCCGCAACGTAAACTTTCTGAAAGGCGGAGCGCGCCGTGATCAGCTCGGGCCCCTTGACTTCGGGTTTGGTCTCAGCAGGCTTGCTCGGCTCCGAGGTGCAGGCGCTGAGCAGCCCGAGAAGAACAACGATCAGTAGCGAGGAAAACCACAGGCATATGGCAGCGGTGGGCTCGGTGTGGGCAAGGCGAGACGTCTTCATGACATCCTTCCTGTTATAACGTTGATGAGTTTTATTGCCGCGCAACATTCTACCCGAAGCCGCGGAAAAGGTAAGTGACTGACATGGACCGTCGTCTCAAAAGGTTACAGAGGGAGATTGCGTCGGCGATCGCGGGGCTGTCGCCGGAGCAGTTGAGCTGGCATCCGCCGGGGAAGTGGAGCGCCGGCGAGGTGCTGGAGCATCTATACCTGACTTACACCGGAACCACAAAGGGATTCAGCCGTGTGGAGGAATCGGGAAAGTCCATGGCGACGAAGTCGACCTGGAGGCAACGCGGGCGGAAGTGGGTGGTGCTGGGTTTGAGTTATTTGCCGCCGGGTAGGGAAGCGCCGCCGGTGGCCCGGCCGCGCGGGTTGCCGACGGAGAAGGTGTTGGCTGAGATCGAGGCGAAGATCGGCGAGATGGATGAGATCATTGCGCGGTGCGAGCAGAAGCTAGGTCGAGGGAAACTGCTGGATCATCCGATTCTGGGGCCGTTGACGGGGGCGCAATGGAGGAAGTTTCACCTAGTGCATGGTCTGCATCATGTAGCGCAGGTTAGACGGCTACGCGAAGGTGTCGGGCCGAACAAGCGGAGTTGAGCGGGTCTCATTTCTTGAAGTAGTAGGTCCAACTCAAGCTGATGTACGATTTCAGGGGAACTCCAACAATGCGTTCGAACGGGAAGGGGTCAGTGGGGAGGGCCAGGTTTTCGGTCGTTTGACCGGTGTAGCCGCTGGCGATCAGGAAGTTGGCTCCGATTGACATGCGGTTTTCCAGAAATGGTCGGAGGACAGCTCCCCGAATCTCTCTCACTGGTACTCCAGTAAAGCCGTCACCAAGGGGCTTGGCTTTCACATATTCGAACTCGCCGCGTGCCTGGAGATGGAATGGAAGTTGATTCTCCGAAGCGACGGCGTCCCAGATCGTGCGTGGAGCTTCCGGCACAGGCTCGCGGGTCAGGGTGTCTCTGGCGTCCGCCTGTGAATAGGAGACGTAGACCGCTCCGTGAGAGAAGTTTCGTTGCAACGAGACCGCCAAGACTTTGTTGAGGGAAGGGCCGACGATCTGCTGCAAGCCCGTGTCGGGATCGATCTTGGCCAATTCTTGAGAATTCGAAACACGTCGAAGCGTAACCTGCAGTTGCGTCTGCTTGAGCACCTTGGAGAACACAAACTGGTAGGCCCGCGACGGCGACAGCAAGGCAGGTTGCCCGGTACCACTGCCGATTCGCGGGTCTTCAGTATGAAACGCTTCGCCGTAGCTGAATGAGACTGCTGGTAGATACCAGCGATCTGTTGGAAGCAGTGTCAGCGTTTCCTTGGGCAGCGTCAATTCAGCCGGTTTGTAGAAGGAATTCTGGGGATTGATGATGTCCTGATTGTCCATCCAGACTTGCTCTTGCCGAACCCCCACGTCGTAGTGGACGTGCTTGCCGATGCTGCCATCCATGGAGACGAACGGTTCGACAAAAGACAGGGTTAGATTGTTGCTGGTTACGGGCTGAAAAATGCCTTCATCGTCGACGTGCTTCAAGTCCAGATTGCGGGGCGGATCTCGTCGAAGGTCTACCCCTGCCAGCAGGGAGAGCCACGGACGGATGTTCTGCGTGTAAGTGGCCTCTCCACCTGCCACGTTCCGCGATTCACTCTGTTGAATTAAGCCATCGCCAAAATTTGAGCGTAACGTGAGGGCGTAGTTCCGATAGAAACCGGAGAATGAAAAGTGTTTCTGCTCGTTCAACATCCAGTTATCGGTTGCCACCAGGAGGCCCGTATGCGTGTGGTCAAGTTGCCGGTTGTCAATTGTGTCGCCGGCTACAGGCACGTTGATCGGAATCAGTCCCGGAATGCCGGAGAAGCCGTAGTAGCCGATGCCGAAGAGGGTCAACTCGTGACGTCCTAAGATGAACCGGCGGAGGCCATTCAACTTGTACTGCTGGCGGTGTTCCAGCCGTTCGAGGAACCCATTCCCGAAAGACGCCTCCATAGCGAGCCACTCCTCCGTCTTAGGGTCCGAAGGGCTCCAGCCTGCCATGATATCCGCATCGCGAGAGTCACCCGTGATCTCAAGGAAGGTGTTGAAATGCTCCCGTGGGACGTAGGAGGCTGCCAAATCGACAGAGTTGTTTCCCTCGCGAACATTGAAGGCTCCCCCGTCCACGGTGACGGCTTCAACGGTTGGAGGAATCAGGAAATTCGGATCGGCATAGCCGTTCCCGTGGGCGTTGGCGGGCAGGTTGTTCGGGTAGAGAAAGTCTCCGATCTGAAAGAACTGGGCGATGGGTTCTCCATGATCCCCGGCAACGCCGGGAGCAAAGTACTGCGGGGCCTTGATTCCTCCCGAAGCGGTTTCGATGGGAAGTCCGGGGATGGAGATTGGCGCTCCCGGCCGGCCCGGATTGGCGTCCAAGACCTGGTCGTGGATGACCATGCTCTGGGCGGGATCGGGAGTCAGCAACGACGGGGCGGAAGCCACCACCGTAATCGCCAGCGACACCGCGGCCAGTTCACGGAATTGCAGAGTGACTTCTTCTTGCTGTGCGCGGGTAACGGAAACATTCAAGGTTACCGAAACAAAACTCGGTTCCTCAGCCCTCAACTGGTATTCACCCGGCTCAACGCCGTCGAGAACGAAGCTACCTTCCTTGTCACTCCTGGTTTCGCGAACCACGACCGCCGGGGAGTTCAATAATTTGAGGCGGGCCCCCACGACGGGAACACCCCGCGGATCGAGAATCTTCCCTGAAACACGATATGCCTCTGTGGTTGCCGAGACATTCGCAGAAAAAGGGAGGAGCAACACCAACGCGGAGAGTGCTGTGCGCAAGTGAGTTTTCTTGAATATCCGTCTGGAAACCGCTCTCGCCGAAATGAAGCCCTTGTGCACCTCGTCGATCATATGACGAGCGTGCGAGAAGTGAAAAACGGCGATGTTTTTGCGAGCTGGCGATTACGCACAGCCTGAAATAAATTGAGCGCCGGAGGATGACCTCCGGCGCTCCAGTTGTCCGTCGTGAACGTTCCTGGCTACTCGCGGGCCGAGGTGGGGACTCCTGCCTTGCGGGCCTCTTCCTGCATGTCATCGAGCTTCTGCTTGGCGTCGTCGAGAGCCTTCTGCTTGTCGGCGATTTCCTGCTTGTACTGGGCGTCCTGCTTGTCCCAGTCGGCGGAGTTGCGCATGCGGTTGCCGGCGTCGGCGTACATGGCGGCGGCGCGAATCTGGTATTCGCGCTGCAGCACGTTGAGTTCGCGGGCCAGCAGATCAATTTGTTCCTTCTGTGCTGTGAGCTTGTCTTCCCACTGTTTGATGGCAGCCTGCTTGGCGGCTTCCTTCTCGGCTTCTTCTTCCTGCGGAGTCTTGGCCGTGCTCTTGAGCGGAGCCTTATCGTCGGCGGGTTTCGCCTCACTTTTTAGCGGAGCTTTTTCTTCTGTCGCGGATTTGGAGTCAGCCGGAGCCTTAGTGTCGGCTGGCGCCTTGGCGTCAGCGGGGGGCTTGGCTTCGCTGGCGGGTGCAGTCTTGTTCTCGCCCGCGGCAGGAGTTGCAGTGGAGTCGGCAGGCTTCGCCTGGCCGGAGGTCTCGGTGGGCGCTGTCTCCGCTGGCGGCTCCTGGCCTATGATCGAGATATTTGTGTTCTTGGGCAGATTGTCATTGTCGAAGACCTTCTGCTTGGTCGCGGGAGCCTTGCGGACCTGGCGGGCGTAGTTCCCGAGCGACGATTGGTCCGATTGTGACTGATCCTGCGCGAATGCCGATAGGCCAAGCAGGCCGACCGACAGCACGAGCCCGATTCCACTGCATGCGATACGCTTCATAATTACCACCTTTTCCCTTGTCGATTTCTTGGAGCGGCCAACCGCGGCCGCACCACCCGCTGATTCACCTTGTCGAAACCCTTGTCCAAAACTGCTTGACTAAAACTCGCAGGTGTCAGCCCGCCGGGGCTGCGCCGGCCGCTACACTCACGCGCTTTTCGGTCAAAAATCCTCCGAGGCTGCGATCCAGGTCCGCGGCCTCGTGCGCGATGTCCGCGGCGAGCTGCCGAGCCTCGGATGGATCTTGGGCGGCAGCGAGATTCTGCGCGAAGCTGGAAAGCGTGGCCAGCGAAGTGCGCAGCCGCAACGCCATTTCGGCCGAAATCTCGCCATGCTGTGCCTGCTGGCGACGGGCGTGCTCCAACTCGCTGCGGTCGTTGATCAGGCAGGCGACGCCGAGCCGACTGCCGTCGGCCGCGGGCACGGGAGAGACCGTGACCGAGAGGAAACGCTTCTGGCCCGCCGGCGTTTCGTACTCGGCTTCCACCTCGCGCCGGTCGCCACCTTGGTGAAGGACCACGTCGACCTCGTCGGCCACGCGGATTTCGCTGAACGTTCCATCGCCGGTATCGTCGGGGAAGACGCCCGATGTTGTCGTGTCGCTGACCACGGCACCGCGGAAGATATCCTCCGCACTCATTCCGGTGGTGGAGGCGAAGCCCAGGATTTCTTTTGCCGCGGGATTGCTGGTCTTCACCAGGCCGTTCATCCCAAACAGGAGTACGCCTGAGGAAAGGTTGGAGAGCACGGCCTGGTTGAGGTTCTCGGTGGTGCGGGCGCGTTGCTGCTCGACCTGCGATTGCACTTGCAACTCATGCTTCTGCTGCTTGAGTTGTTGGATCACGGTGTTGTAGACGTGCATGGGGAAAGCTTCTAACGCGGGCGCGGACTCTGACGAAATATCGGCTTCGTCAGAAATACTCTTGCGCAGGAGGCGGATGAAAATGAGGCCGAGCAGAAAGGCAAAGCTGGCACAAACAATCACGACCGCTGCGCGCAACAACACCGGGTTGGCCATGATTTTCACCAGAGCCTCCCATACCAGCGCAGAAATTGGTTGCCGAAGAAGAAAGCGAACAGGGCCATGCTGCCGAGGAAAACGCCGAAGGGCATCTGGTAGTAGCGGTAGACCATCTGCGCCGACTGCCATCCGCGGCGCCTGGCGGCCTGGGCGTTGGCCAGCCGTTTCATGAAACGATGCGTGCGCTTCAGCCAGACGACGAACACAGTGGCCAAGCCGAATACCGATCCTGCAATCGAAGCCGTGAAGATGGTGAAGACGGTGAGCTTCATGCCAAGGAATGCTCCCACCATGGCCATCAGCTTGACGTCGCCAAAACCCATGCCCTCCATGCCGCGCCAGCGCAGGTAGATGGCGCCCGCACCGTAGATGAACGACGCACCTAAAACGGCGCCAAGCAGGGAATCAACCAGCGAAACAATCCGCAGGGACAACTCGCCGCTGAAAGGCAAGTTCACCATGCCGGGAAGAAACTGAGAAGCCAGATCATTGACCGGAACGAGCAGGCTGAAGAGTAGGCCCAATGCGAGTCCGGGAAGCGTCATCTTGTCGGGCAGCAGCTTGGTCTCAGCGTCGGTGAAGATGAGGCCCAGCAAGAGGAACGCAAAGGTGCAGTATTTCAGGGTGGAAAGCGTCGGACCGAAGAACCAGTAGCAGGCGAGAAACAGTGCGCCCGTCAGCAGTTCGATGGTGAGGTAGCGAGGCGAAATTGACGCCTTGCATTGGCGGCAGCGGCCGCCGAGAATCAGCCAGCTCAGGACCGGAACATTGTCATAGAGGGCGATGGGATGCTTGCACTGCGGGCAGGCCGAACGCGGCGTCACGACGGAGAGGCCCAGCGGCAAGCGATAGATACACACGTTCAGGAAGCTGCCAAAGGCCAGCCCGAGGACAAAAATCGCCGATGCGATGACCGGATCCACGTGGCTCTGTTTGCGCACCCTCCGGGAACCGCGCACGCGGTTAGGCGTGAGCGTGCGAAAGGGAGAACGCAGAAATCTCCTGATCTTTCCCTGCGAAAATCTAATTTCGAATCTGAGTTTCGATTCTGGTTGGATTATAAGGCGATGATCCGGTGGGACCTAAGGTACCGAAGTCACTGCCCAAACGGCCAATGGGCAGTAAGACATTGACGGTGGGAGAGTTGGGAGCGTCGTGGCCGACGCTCCCTCCGATTACCGCTCGGCTGTCCGGACGACAGCCGTGTAAGAGACCGTGCTCTACTGCTGGTTATCAGGCGGAGCCGCTGGCGCAGGTGCCGCAGCTTCCTGCTTGACCTGGGTTTCGGTCTGATCAGCCGCCTTTTGCTGATCCTGTAAGGTTTTTTCCGCCGTTTTGTCGGGCACCGGGGGCGGGATATCCGATTCCACGACCTTGGTGTCTGGCGCCTTGGGCATACCGTCGGTCCCTTGTTTCTTCGCTAATTCGCCCAGACCGTTGTTGAGTTGTTCCTCGAAGTGGTTTCGCATTTCCTGCAAGTCGTCCACTTTAACAGCTACAGTTTGCCCTGCTGCGCAGTCGGACCCTTTGCTCGCCGAGACGCTTGCGTTCACCATGTTCCCTGCATCCGGAGTGTCGGTGAGCCGCGTGAGTACGTCGCCCGAGGTCAGCCCGCATTCCTGCCCGTTCGCCGTTACGGTGAGGTTGCTGTCGACGACAAAGGTCCGTCTGGCCGGATCGAGCGCGGGCGGAACTTCTTCGTCGTTCTTGACCGGAGTATTTGCGGGAGCACTGGCTGGGGCCGGCGCTGCTTGGGCGTCGGATCCGCCATTCTGTGCCGCCTGTGCCTGCTGCGCGGCCAACTCTGCTTTTACTTCGTCGGCAATCGCCTCTTTGACTTCAGGAGAGAGTGATACGGTGCTCGAAGCGGGTGCCGAAGCAGCAGATCCACCTCCGTAGCTCGCCGCGGCGGCGTCCGCGTATGCCTCCTGGTGGGCCGCATACGCCGACTGCAACTCGGCGGCGATCAGATAGTCCGTCAGCCAGTAGGCTGGCGCCGCGTAATAGGGATAAGGCGTGAACCAGCCGCCATAGTAGCCCCACCACGGCGATCCTCCCCAACCCCACGCTCCAACGCCCCAGAAAACATGAAAGCCCCAGGGATGATAACCCCAGGCATAAAATCCGGGGTGATACCAGAAGCCAGGATGCCAGCCGTAGTAGGCGTGACCTCCCCAGTAATAGCTGCGATAAACCGCGGTGTGGTAGGAGTTGTTGTAATAGTAGGTGCGCGAATAGTAGGAATGGCCGTTGCGAACGACGTAGGACCGCTGCACGTATCCGCTGTTGCGTCCCGTGTTCACGACCCGCACTCCATTGTGTTCACCAACCACGGTGCGACCGCCGTTGACCCCGTGGTCAATGTGCATGCCGTTGTGATCCACTGAACGAATCTGTCCGTTGGAGCGGATGCTCGCGGCCCCGCCGCCTCTCAGAGAAACGTTTCTGGTTCCCGCCGGCGTACTCCTGGTCGGTGGCGTGAATGCGCGGGCCGACGTACGCCCGGTCGTCGCGGTGTGTCCGCCGCCCATGGGCGAATGCGCGGTTGTCGCCGGGTGACCGCCGGCCGGCGAATGCCTGGTCGTCGCGGTGTGGTTGCCCCCCGGCGTATGCCCGCTCGGCGTGTGTCCGCCAGTTGGTCTATGCTCGCTGGCCGCGGGATGACCGCCGCCTGAGTGGTGCGCTGGGGCCGCGTGTGACGCCGGCCTGCTGGGAGCGGACTTGTGCGCCGGTTCCGACTTTTGTGGAGATCGACCAGCCGAAGCAACCGCGGTTACGCTGAGAACGACCACCAATATGAAACATCTCTGCACGATGCGGTTTCCTAGGTTGCTCAAAGTCATAGCCGCTCCTGTTCAGATTCAAACCTACCTCTCACAAACCCAACACTAGGAAATAAGTTCCGTCCAGCCCAAGGTCGATGGTTGGCCTGTCCGAAGAGGGCTTGTGGCCCGAGTGCTGATGAGGAGCCGTGCGCTGGCCTTCGAAGTCCGGATGATTTGGCACGGGTTTCAACGCGGTAGCGTTTGCAAATTTGTTCTGACACGGCGGGGAGCTTGACCGGGCGCCCATAGGCGACTTTGGCGACGCGAACTCCGGGAGGCGCTGAATGCTTCCTTGCGCTCCCGGAGTCGTGATCTCATGAGCAACGCTTCTTCGCGCTGCCTGGCCCTGCGCGCTACTTCGCCTGCAGAGTCTCGATGTAGGCCACCAGGTTGGCGGTTCTCTGCTGCACTTGGGCTTCGTGGCCCTGGCTGATGCTGGAGAACAGCGGCCCCCAGACCGGCATGTCCTGGCTGCCGTGGGACGGCATCGTGCCCTGGCCGCGAATGATCGCTGCTACGTGGGCCGACGGATATTTGCCGCCACTCTTCTTCGCTAACAGGGTAAGGTCGGTGGGCGCAGTCTTCATGGCGGAGGCTGCGGGGCCGTTGCCCTTGCCGTCGGTGCCGTGACATACAGCGCAGTAGCTATTGAACATCTCTTTGCCCGAGTTCGACGGGGCGTTGGCGATGGGAACATGTTTTACGACGGGTGGAGTCTGCTCCGGGGCCTGTTGCCCCATCGCAAAAGCCGAGATCGCCACCACAATAACGGCTAGGGTGATGAATTTCATTACACGCATTGTCTTCTCCTTGGGGCTTGCGAGGCCCGAACTGCCACAACAGCCGAGTCTAGGCGCGGGGCAGGGAGCGGACTGTGACTAGGATCACAAGCGGGTGTGACGGGTTTGGCGGTCGGGAGCTAGACCGTTCCTACTCCAGCCATGAATGTGGCATGGGAAACAGTCGCGGCCAGTCTTAGGTGCTTAAGTTCGCGGTACTCCTCCGAGTCGTACCAGCGGCGCGCCTGATCCATATCGGGGAATTGAATCATTACCGGGAACACCGGCGCGGAGGAACCCTCGACCACTTCGAAAGGCCCACCGACCACGAGGTAGCGGCCGCCGAATTTTTCCACCACCGGGCTGACGCGGGCCTTGTACTCCTCCATCTTGGCTACGTCTTTGACTTCGCAAACATCGACCAGGAAATATGCAGGCATGTGGAAGCGTCTCCGCAACGTGGAATTTTAGCAGTCTTGAGTACAACGGAGTGCACGGTCCAGCCACCGAACGAGACCTCCATGATCTTGCAGGTGGCTGAGACGTAGCAAGCTACGTCTCTACGAGGGTATTCGTAGCGCATAGGACGCAGGGCACGTGATTTTCAGGGAAAGGCAAAGCGCAGGAGTTCTCCCTCCAGGGCGAGGGCGAATCGGTCGGTTACGGGAAGGCGCCCCAGCCAGCGGGACCAATCGGCGGGAATCAA
>Ga0075017_100000952_pt1 | contig 17221 bp, 15 predicted proteins | sample AleBraG_ABR_2012_FD_71475 | JGI IMG/M metagenome (GOLD analysis project Ga0075017, IMG submission 71475) | Freshwater sediment microbial communities in response to fracking from Pennsylvania, USA - Alex Branch Run_MetaG_ABR_2012 | ecosystem: Environmental > Aquatic > Freshwater > Creek >... | reverse complement strand
ACGGCGCAAAACCTCTACGAGAGCGAAATGGCGCTCTTCAACGAGCGCAGGCACTCGTGTGCGCACATACTGCTTACACGGCCGACATTGTTAGAGATGGCGATTTTTCGCCAATCTTGCGGGAATGGGGCACGCATCAAGGATCCAAGGGTTTGGCCGCCTTTGCACAAAGAAGTTCGTGATCCTCGATTTCGTAGCCCAAGCAATTCTGGCCGAAACATTCACCCTTGCCAGCAACGCGGAAAGTTCCCCGAAGGACGACATCAACAGCTTGAAATTGGTTTTTTCTTGTGACGGAGCGAATCATAGTCTGAGCATGCTTGTCGGCTTTGTAGTCCGATGTTTGCCGCATGTTCACGAGGTCCTTTCCGCAGTCTGGTGACATCAGGACCGATCCATGAATCACACTGCGATACAGTCCTCTCACCGTTGTCTCTTTACCGTCGTACTGGGAAGCATCGGCGAGCACCGTACAGAGTGGAACTGCTTCGGCGAGTGCAGGGCATTCATGGTCAGCACTACGCGCAAGCGTGCTAAGGCAAATCGCGAAGGCGAGAACAATTCTGACTTGTTTGCTTTTCACACCCGGTACTGTACCGTGGAGAAAGCGCGATTTCCACTGCTCAGTTGCTGAAATCAGGCGATTACACGTTTTGACCGATGGCCATTGAGTGTAACGCGATGTCTCACTCGGAGTAGGAGACCCAATCCGCAGGGCATTCGCTAACGCGTGTAGCCTTCGTACCGGCTTTTCCACTGGTCCAGCACTCATCAAATACGGAACAGTAGCAGATCTGGACGCCCAACTTCCAACGTTCGACATTGAGGCGATCCCAGACCGCTGCATTTTTCCTGGTGCGTGGCAGCGCAAGAAAAACCTTCTCCTCACGAGCCGCCAGGATGCGCCCTTCTGCCTGGGAAGAAGCGTAGTTGGACTTGATATCCTTCGGCGATATCACCGATTCCAAAGTCCGCCGCATTCTTTATGCAGCACTCCTTCATGAGCGCCATCGTGGACTTCACCGGCTTGTCAAGATAAAGGATTTCGAGCTTCTCAATGCGGGCTGGGCCCACACCCTGGTTGGTAAGGGAGAGCGAGATTGTTTGCGAACCGTCAGCCCCCAGATTGCCCGATCCATACTGGACGAAGGGCCAAGAACTGGCTGCCACCATTCGGGCATTCGCTTCCGCCATTTCCCGCATCGTATGGCCATGATGGATAGCCACGAACAAAGAGATGATTGAGATTGCGAACGCGCTCAATGCCAACGAGGCGTCGAGCCAGCGAATGCCAGTCCCGTGATGTGCGTGTGCTTCGACTTCAGGTGTGTCCATAGATTTTGAAAGTCTGCCAGATGTTCGCCACAGGGCGCAACTTGGTGCATCAGAACGTTAAGCACCGTCCATCGTATTCGATTGTTGAATGTAACCAGGCGTTTACACTCAAGTGCCCCGCGCAAGGCCAGATGAGTGTAATGGCGGCTGGGCGTCGAGCAGCAGTTTCTCGTTCTCGATCTCAGGCACGTTATGAGTCCAGGACAGTTCTGCGCTTACCCTCCAGTGGTTTCATGACTCTGTCAACATTCTCCGGCTCGACCCCCACTTCTTCCAGCGCGGCTCGAAAGTGCTTGAGAAACAAATCGAAGTGCGCCCCGCTCAGGCCATGATCTCGGAGTCCAGCATGCGCGTCGCGAATATCTTTGCCGGTGTAAACTCGTCCGCCGAGGAGCATAGATACGAACATCACCTGCCGCGAGCGGAGATTCGCTATGTCCACGTTTCCGAAGAAGTGGCGGAGTTCCTGATCATCGAGAACCTTCTCGTAGAAGCGCTCCGTTGCGGCCTTGATCGTCTCATGTCCCCCGATCAGTTCATACAAGTTCTCAATCATGGCGTCCTCCTGCCAGAGATAACCGAGGCAGATCATTGAGCGTAATCGCGATTCTTCGCCGGTGATCCGCCCCCGCGCGCGCGTGGCGCTTTTGAAAACTCGCCGAGAAGCTCAGCGAGCCAATATCTCCTTCAACGCCAACTCAATCCTTTCCACTTCTTCGCGGATGACTCGGATCGACTGCTGGTTTTTCGCCGGGTGGGCCAATGGAGTAATTCCTTCCAGCGCGCCGCGGATTTGATGATTCCGAACCCAAATGAAGCTAAGCCTGGCGCTCCTCTCCTTGCGATTGCGGTAAACATTACTGACAAACTTAGTGGCAAGCCAAGCAAAAACCAAACCGAAAGATGCCTCGATCGGAAGGCGATCGGTCGCGCCGTCAAACTCTGAAAACAAGAGTCGGTAGACCGCTTCCCCCATGCCAAGCGCCGCAAATAATACAGTTGTCCCGAACAAATAAACGATTAGCCGCTCCCTTGGTTGAAAGCGTCGGGAGTCGTCGTTTCCGTCATCTGTCCGCGCAAGCTTGATCGCCATGCTGCCCCCAAAAATTGTCTTCTCACTCTTCTCCGCTAACCAGCCGACCTAGTGCCAACCCGCAGTCCGAGCGCCCCCACCAAAGCGGCTCTGAGCAAAGAATCTCATTTAGATTTATTGCCTCCTCCAAGCCAACAAACGCATTCTAAATCCGTGCCGTTTTATACGCCGCACATTTCCACATCGCGGTTGACGCAGACAGGCCATAGCAGGGTCAATGAGCGATATTCGCGATTTTACGCCAACCGTTTTTGTAAGTTGCTGCCAACTCCAAGGCTTTCATTGACTTGTCAGCTTCGCCAACGCGCGGTTTTGCGTCAATGAACTGACCGATCTGGGCGGCCTCGTAGTCGGAGATTGGCTGCGGCCTGTGAAGTTCGGGACTCATGGGGCAATGTTCAGATTTCCCGGTGCTGGCAAGAGGATGTGTTTGGCGTCAAAAGGGTGATCAGCGGACGCCTGATCACCCAGTGCGGAAACTGATCCCCACGCGTGCTTGTCAGAAGGTTAAGTGCAGCGCCATTTGAACGAAGCGTGGACTGCCGATGGTGTGCTGAAACTGCCCCACGTTGCCAAACGGCGGGAAAGCAAAGTTGGTTGTGCCGGTGTTCGGATCGTAAGGCGGGTTGGAGTAGTACGGATTAAACTTCGCGAAGTTGTTCGGAATGTCAAAGCTCGGGTGGTTGAAGAGGTTAAACGCCATTACGTCATACTTCAGCCCGAACCGCTCACTGATTTTGAAGTTCTTCGACATTCCCAAATCCCAACGGTTTTGGAAAGGTCCGCGGAAAATATTCCGCCCACCGTTCGCGTAACCGTTCTCAAACGTGTCACAAGTTCCGCTGGAGTCACATGTCGGCACACCATTAGTTCCCGGAGCATAGGGAGTCGGGATGCCGAACGCATTTGGATTCAGGGCCAGCTTGTTGCCGTTGACTCCAGTAGTGCCCTGCAATACGGCATTGGTCTGCGTGGACCCAAATCCCAGCGCAGGAACGATCGGGTTGGTGGCCAAGTCGTTGCCTCCGCCCCAGTAGATGCTGGCCGCGCCGCCGGTGTAGTCGAACACGCTGTAGGGCTGCCCGCTCTCTAGCACGGTCAGGCCATTGAACGCCCATCCGTTGATAATCTGCGCGGCCACGCCATGCAAACTCGTCGCTGTCGGCAAGTCGTAGTGGTAGCTCACTGTGAGCACATGCGTGCGGTCAAAATCGGACGAGGCGTATGACGAGCGCGGATTATTTGGATCATTCCCCGTGAAGAACAGTCCCAGCGCACTCTGCTCGTCCAGTGTGTGTGACCAGGTATAGGAGCCCGAAACCTGCAGCCCGCGGCTCAGGCGCTTGGTCACGTTAAACTGCAACGCATCGTAATTTGAGATCCCGACTGCTCGATTGAACACGGAGTTCGGATCGTATCCGAGGTAAGGAACGCGGAGGGCGACGTTGCCGGTGCCATACCCAGCCACCAGCGTGCTTAACGTCTCGGTGGAGGTTACGTTGTAACCGTAAGATGTCGTCTGGGTGTAAGGACCGCCAGCGAGCGCCGGATTCTGCGCTGTCGCGATCTTAGCTTGGTTAAATGGCAGCGGGAGTGTGAGGTGAACACCATGGTTGCCGACGTAGCCAAAGGTCATCACTACGTCATTTTTCGGTTGCCACTGCAAGTCGACCGTCCAGTTTTCGGAGTAGGGCAGCGCGTTGGTCGGGTCGTAGCCGCCGAAAAACAGCGGTCCGCAACCGGACTCGAGCAAGGTGTTGCAATATGTCGTCTGGTTTGCGATCAATTGCTGGGCGTTAGGAATCAGCGACTTCACGCCAGCCAGATTGCCCGGCGGCGGCGGCGGGGCCGAGGTGCCGAACGGCTGCGCGAAGGTTGCGTTCGACTGAGCAAAATATGGCACCACGAACGGAGCTTCCGTGGTCACTCCAAACGGTCCGCTGATGCCACCGCCCGCGGGAGGGGACAATTCGGCGAAATATTCTCCGCGGTCATAATAGAGACCGAATCCAGCCCGAACAACCACGTTGTGCGCAAAAGCCGGGCTGTACGAAACTCCTATCCTCGGCGAAAATCCCCACTGCCTGCCTGTCAACGTAGACGCGCTCACACCCTTCGTCCCAAATGTCTTGTTGTTGCCCGCAATCACAAGGCCCAGATTGTAGGTGCCGTTAGGATCAATCACGTCATTGGCCACATCATAGGAGTACGTCTTGGGATTAAAGTTGGTGAGGTTACCATATTTTTCCGTCAAGGGACCGTCCCAATCCCAGCGCAACCCCAAATTCAGCGTCAGATTTGACTTGACCTTGATGTTGTCCTGGGCGTAGGTCCCGACTTGCTTGGCTCGGTAGTAGCGGTTGCTGGCGCCGCTCAGTTCCTCGGTTGGATCCTGTCCGCCGCAGTAAAACGTATTCGGTCCGCAAAGTTGGCCCTGCAAAAACCCGGGGAAGTCAGCGAACGTAATGCGTCCTACAGCATTGTTTTTGTTCACAACGTTGAGCTGACGGTAGCTGTAGTCCACACCCATTGCGAACGAGTGCCGGCCATGCACCCACTTAGCGCCCGTTCCTCCGCCAAACGAGTTCTGGTAAAGACCGGCGTTGGCGAAATTACTTACCGGTCCAATGGAGAGGCTGTTCCCATTGGGATCGGCCCCCTTGATATTGATTCCCGGGAAAAGGTTCGTGCCGGGAACCGTGATGCCGAAAGTCGAAGGTCCGACGAACTGGGTTGTGCTTCCGTATGCTCTTTGCCGGATAAATCCTACCCTCTGTTCCCAGGTAAAGTTTGGTGTCACCGCGGTGATGTTGTTCAGCGAAAACGTCTGACTGCCTGCATGCATCGTCTGGGGAAATCCAAGCAAGTTGCTCTGCGCAAAAGGCGTCACGCCGGGATCGTCTTGGAAATAATACTTGGCCGAAAACCGGTCGTCGGCGCTGAAATTGTAGTCAACGTTCGCATTGACCTGGTTGGCATGAAAGGTGGAGCTGGGTCCAAGAATTTCAGCGTCCCCACTCAGGTTCTGCAGGTTGCCCAGCATAGTGCCGGTCGCGGCATTCGGAACCCACCAGCTGCCATCTGGTGCCTTCTGGTTCATGATCTGGACCGCTTGCTGGCTGATATCGGCGGCTGTGAGCGAAGTGCCAAACTGCGCGTTGGCAAGATTCGCCAGTCCGGTCGCATCGCGGTTGTTGTCGGCCAAGCCCGGCGGCACTGCGACAACAGAGTCGGACAGCGTCTTGTCGGTTACGCGTTGCGCCTGATAGGAACCGAAGAAGAACATCTTGTCTTTGACAACCGGCCCGCCGAGATATCCGCCAAACACATTGCGGTGCATGGCTGGACGTGGCACGCCACTGTTGTTGAAGAACCACTCATTCGCGTTCCACCCCGTCTGCTGGTGGTACCCGTAAAGTCCGCCACGCAGCAAATTTGTGCCGGACTTAGTGCTAGTTCCAATCTGTGCCCCGCTGTTGGAGCCCTGCGATGCATCATACATCGCGGAATTGACGTGGATTTCCTGGATTGTTTCCGGCGGGGGCGACGGCAGCGCCTGGCCGATCGCGCCATACACTGATGTGCTGGTTCCGATGGCGCCACCTGCCTCGTTGACGCTGCTCTGCCCGATGTTCACAGCCACACGCGCCGACGTGACCTGGCTGGTGGACTTGCCATTAAAAATATTCGTCGCATCCACTCCATTCAGAGCAAAGCCGTTGCTGGTGTCACGTTGACCGTTGGCCCAGATCGCCTGGTTGCCTAGTCCGGCGTTTGTTCCAGCAGTATTCAGCAAGTCGGCGCTCACGCCCGGACTCAGCGTAGCCAGCTGAGTAAAACTGCCGGTTCCCAGAGGAGTTGATGTAATCAGCTCTTCATTAAGTGTGTAGCCGGTCGTGGTATCAGTTTCGTTCAGCAACGGAGTGGCCTCGACGGTGACGGTGGATGAGACCGCTCCCGGCTTCAGTTTCGCGTTGACGGTGGCGGTGCGGTTGCCCTGCACAATGATCTGGGGATAGACCGCGGTCTGGAAGCCGTCTTTGGTGAACGTGACCTCATAGGTTCCGAGAGGAAGGTCGGCGATGCTGAAGGACCCGTCGGACTGGCTGTCGGCGGTGATCGCAAGGTTGGTCGCTACGGCGCGCGCCTGCACCCGCGTGCTCGGCACGACTGCGCCGGTTACGTCGCGCACAGTTCCGTTCATCGATCCCACCGTTTGCTGCCCCGCTGCAAAGGGCGGCAGGCAGACCAGACTCAGCGCCGTGCACAGGATCATCAGGCTGCGAATGGAAGGGAAAGCGAGGAAACTACGTCGGGTCACGGGAACCCTCCGGAAAGGAATTTGTGAAGTGGTAGCGGCTCTTATATCAAGAATGAGTGGACACCTTCAAGAAAGTGCGTGGAAAAACTCCTCAAGGGGCGATTTATCCCATCCGCTCTATCGGAGCCGTTTTGTGGCCTACCGCTGAAGGTTGTGGCGCGCAGATGTTGTTAGCAGATGTTGTTACCAGGCCATTACACTCATTGACCTTGAGTCCAGTTCAAAGTGAAGGGCGGGTATGCCTGCAACTAGACGATACGTCGCACGAGTTCGGTTTCCGGGTCGCTGACTTCCATGGAAGTCTCCGGATTCACCAGCCGTAAAGCTCGTGGTGCAATCGGTCTATTTCGGCATCGCTCCGGAATGCCTCTAGGAACCGTCCACAGATGACGCGGACCGACACCGGAGAAGTCGGCTCCGCCACCGCGTTCGCCACGCCCCGCGGATCCCTGGCAGGTCACCCAGACCGACATTGACGGTCAACGGTGCAAAGGTCGGGATGTACTCCCCCCGACTGCCGCGATCCTCCAACTCACTCAGCAGGCGTCGTGCGTCTTCATGTCGTCCGGCACTCGCGTAACCGAACCCCAGGATCCCCACGAAGATCGGAGCACGAGAAAGTACGGCGGCGCGCTCCAGCGGCTCGATGGCCTCCTCGCTGCGTCTCAGACCGCAGAGGGCAAGTCCACGGACCCAGAGTCCGAACAGGAAGTCGGGTTGCAACTCGAGTGCTTGCTGGGCCATGCGCTCGGCAGCTTCGAATTGCCCCAGGCTGGAGAGTGTTGCCGAAGCCATGCAGTGGATGGCCGGTGACAGCGGGTCGAGTTGGCACGCCAGCTTGGCGTGCGCGAGCGCCTCTTCCGCGCGGCCCGCCGTCGTCAGGAACAGGCCGTAGTACACCTGTGCCAGGGACGAGCGCGGATTGATGGCGCTGGCCTTTTCGAAATGCGGCTCCGCCTCGCGCCATGCGCGCTCGAAGTAGAACGTGTAGAAGCCTCGCGAAAAGTTCACTTCCCACAGGTCGGGCGCCAGCTTCACTGCCTGCGTCATCGCCGAATGGGCCGGCCGCCGGCCTTCGTCACCTGAGATCCAGCCGTAAAAACGGAGGATCCCGTAGCAGTCCGCAAGCCCAGCATAGGCGAGCGCGTATTGGGGATCGAGCTTGATGGTCTGCTCGAAACACTGGATAGCTGCGCGCAGCGTGGCAGGCGACCGCTGATGCCAGTAGTGACGCCCCTTGACGTACAGCTCGAAAGCTTCCGCGTTCGTCGTTGGTCGCCTGGCCCCTGCCCCCAGCGTGACCTTGAGCCGCTCCGTGATCGCCCGCGCGATATCGTCCTGAATCTCGAAAACATCCTCCATCTGGCGGTCGTACCGCTCTGACCAAAGCTGAAAGCCGTTCCTGACGTCTACCAGTTGCACCGTCACCCGTACCCGGTTGCCGGCGCGACGGACGCTGCCTTGGAGCACGTTCGCCACTCGCAGTCGGGTCGCAATCTCACTCATCTCGGTTGGCTTGCCCTTGAAGTAGAAGGACGAGGTACGGGCGGCGACACGCAGGCCCTCGACCTGACTCAGCGCATTCAGAACCTCCTCGGCCAGGCCTTCGCTGAAAAATTCGTTCTCCGGGTCCGGACTCAGATTCTGAAACGGAAGCACGGCCACCGAAGGCCCGGAATCCGTCGTCGCGGCCGAGGCTCCGGATGGATGCCGCGTTGCCTGCGCCAGGTCCCGGAATTCGTTGCTGATATCGCGCGCCGTCTGCAACCGGTGCCGCGGATCTTTCTCCAGACAGCGCCGGATGATACGCGCCAGGTCGCCCGGCAACTCCGACCGCACATCCGTGACCAACGGTGGCGTGTCGCGCAGGATCGCCGAGGCCAGTTCCGCCGAAGAAGTTCCCCCGAACGGCCGCTGCCCCGTCGCCATCTCATGAAGCACCACACCTAGGGAGAAAATGTCGGTGCGGTGGTCGAGCGGCCGGCCCGCAATCTGCTCCGGCGACATGTAGGCCGGCGTCCCCAGCACGATTCCCACTTCCGTTTGGCCCGCCGAGGTAAGCGTGGCGTCCGAGTGTTTGTCCGCGCGAATATCCTTCGCCAATCCAAAGTCCAGCACCTTGACCCGGCCTTCGCTCGTGACCATGATATTGGCGGGCTTCAGGTCGCGATGCACGATGCCTTTCTCATGCGCCGCCGCCAGGGCATCGCCCAGCGCGCTGGCTATCTCGACGATTCGTTCGATCGGGAGGCCGCCTTGCGAGACAAGACGATCGAGTGGCTGCCCTTCCACGAGCTGCATGGTCATGAAGTGGACGCCGTCGGATTCTTCCACCGAGTAGATTGTGACGATATTCGGGTGGTCGAGTTGGGCGAGAGCCTTCGCCTCTCGACGAAAACGTCCAAGCCGCTCCGGATCGCACGCCATCTCAGGGGGCAGCACCTTGAGCGCGACGTCGCGCCCAAGTTTTGCGTCGGTGGCGCGATATACCTCGCCCATGCCGCCCGCGCCTAATGGTGACTGGACCTCATACGGGCCGAGCTTCGTGCCAGAGATGAGCGCCATCCGGGCGCAATTATAGCCCCATCGAAAGGCGTCGCCATCTAGTCCCTATTCCAAGGAGTGTTCAAGGCAGATGACCACCGTTGACCGGCAGCCCGGAGCGGAATTGTTGAAATCAGGCGATAGCGCTCAAAACTCTCCAGGGCTGAGGGAGACTACCGCGAAAGCGCATAGGTGAAAAATCCGAGCATCCCGAGCGAGCACATCACCGCGACATACCACCACCTGGCTGCGCGGACCGCGGCCACTAACGACAGCAACACAGCCAAGAGTCCCGCGCCCAGAACCAATCTGTATTCGTTTCGAAACCCCGCGAGGCTATCGACGATGCGGTCTGCCTTGAGTGGGTCGAGCAGAGATAGCCAGAGCAGCATTGTCAGTAGCATTGAGATGGAGCCCGCCAGGTGGGCCCAGGCGCGCGGCACCCCACAATTCATCCTACGTTCAATCCTTCGCTAAGAATTCGGCGGTGGAACGTATCGACTTCAGTTTCTCTTCCCGCAGGCCGCGCAGTTCCTCTTCACCCAGCCAACCTTCGTGCAGGAGTTTCCCCAAGATCAGGGTCAGGTGCGAGTAGCGGTAGTCGTACTTGCGGTCGATCTCTTTACGGCGTTCGATCAGGTAATGCCCCAACTCCCAGACGTCCGCGGGTTCGTTGATCTGGTTCGCCATCTGCTTCGCTTTCCCCATCACTTCCTGAAGTTCCCGTCCCAGAGCAGCGTCGAAGGCTTTGCGGGCCACCGCCTTTTCTGAATTCGACCAGTTCACATCGCTGGCGCTGGCATCACCGTAATGCGTGGTAAATTGGGATGGGTTGGTCATCTGCAGGTCCTCCGTGGCCGCATCTTATGCCTTGTCCAGATATCTTTTCTACAGCAGTGGACCCTTTCACCGTTTTTATTTTCAACATCATCATCCTGTGGCTGCACGTCCGTTCTGAGGTCAAACAGATCGTTCACCGGATGCCCGAGATTCTGTTTGCAACCGAGATAGTGTTCCGTTGTCTGGACGGATGCATGGCCTAGTAAGAATTGAATCTGTTCCAGCTCACCACCACGGTCGTGGCACAGCTTCGCGCAGGTCCGCCGCAGGTCGTGCGGTGCTATGCGCTCTAGGCCTGCTTTCTCGCAGCAGGTCTTGACCACGTACCAGACCACGTTCTGCGAGATGCCCCTGCCCCATACCTTTCCCATCCTGGCGACCGCGCGAAAGATTTTCCCTTCCGTGACGCCCGCTGCTCGCGTCCACTGATCGAGCGCTGCTTTGACCCAGGTCGGAATCGGAACGGTGCGGATGTGGCCACCCTTCCCGACGAGATCGACCGCTGCCCAGTGCCCCTGCCGAATCTGGATTTCATCCAACTGCAAACCGACCAGTTCCGATCTACGGAAGCCGCAACCGAACAGCATGGCCAGCATGGCGTAGTCGCGCTTGGCGCGCATGCCTTCGCCATAAGCATGTTTGAGCACTTCTGAACTTTGCTCCGCGCTCAACCAGTTGCCCGAACGAAACCCGAGTTGCTTGACCCCTTTCACCCGGCTGATTCCCGCAGCCAGTTCGGGACTAAGCAAGCCTGAGTCGGCGGCTTCGTGAGCGAGGCGGCGCACGGCTGCGAGTTGCTGGTTGATGGTGTTCGCAGCCAGACGTCTTGATTCGAGGTACATGCGATAGCGCACGACGACGATACGATTGAAGGCCAGCCGAGGCTCGGAACAATACCAGGCGATGAATTGGTCGATGGCATACTCATATACACGACGCGAAGCTGGCGATCCGAGACTATTGAGCACCGCCGTCCTACAATGATCCAGATCGGGCAGACGAAGAACTCGGCGACGGTAATTCGGCTTGATTCTGTTTTTCTTCATTGGCGGCGGCCTCCCAATGCCGTAGCTAGGGAAGTACGGGAGACCGCGCGAAAGACGCAAGTATTGGTGGGGAATGCAACCAGGGCTGGTTTTGAGCGCTATCGCCTGTTAACAACAGCTACTGCTGCTTGGCCTCTTCACCGCTGAGACGTAGAATGGCCGTCTCGCTCACGGGGGATTCCGATGAGATTTCTATTTTCACTGCTCTTGCTTCTAGTGACAACACAAGTTGGCTTTCCCCAAGCGCCTGCGAATACCGATGCGCAACAGGGCAAGATATTGGCTCTGGAGAATGCCTGGAACCAAGCGGAAGCACACAAGGACGCGAAAGCGCTCGAAACACTGCTCCATCCTGATTTGGTCTACGTTGACTACGACGGGTCGATGATGACTAAAGGGCAGTTCATCGCGAGCGTGAAGGCTCCGGACCTTAAACCCGAACAGATCACGAACGAGTCCATGTCCGCGCATGTGTACGGAGACAGCGCTGTGGTATCCGGGATTTATCGGGAAAAAGGCTTCAAGAAGGGAAAACCGTACATGCGTCGCGGCCGCTTTACAGACACCTGGGTATACCAGAACGGGCTTTGGATGTGCGTGGCCAGCCAGTCAACGTTGATTGCTCCTTGACAAGTTTTCTTGGTGAAGCAGGGCAGACCTTCTCATGGGAACCGCTCAAGCGGTGAAAATCCGCTGTTGCTCTGATGCAGGTCAATGAGTGAAATCGCGTGATTTCGACAGTTGGAACTACTGCTGTTTGTCGGCACGATGCGCGCGGTGGAAGCTAAGGCGCACAGTTCTCTTTCCTTGCTCGTCCACGCAGTTCTCATAGACCCAAAATCCTCGAAATGTTTGCAGTATGTAATCTAGAGCCTGTGAAACAGTTACGTCTCTCAGGTGTCCGTAGAGAACAAGCGTGCCGTCACCAGCATCGCCATGCATAATGAATGGATCTTCGGTGGGAGCGATGTCGTGGGCTTTGCATGCGCACGCTTGGCCAAAGCTGAGAGGAGGAGTCGTGCGCAAGAGTCGATTCAGTGAATAACAGATCATTGCCATCCTGAAGGCATCGGAAGCCCCCCAGAAATTAGTCCAGTCGAGATGTGACTTCTCCCATTTAGAATGGCCTGCCCGAGGCACGGGATCACGCGGGCGTGTTTCTACCGCTGGAAGGGGAAGTTCGGAGGGATGGAAGTGAGCGAGGCAAGACGGCTGCGTGCGCTGGAAGATGAGAACCGGCAGTTGAAGCACATCGTGGCCGAGCAGGCGGTCGACATCCGAGCGTTGAAGGCGGTGGTCACAAAAAAGTGGTAAGCCCGCAGGTGCGACGGGAAGCCGTGCGCTGGTGATGCAGGTGGAAGTCGATCTGAGCCAGCGACGCGCCTGCGGGCTGATGGAGCTGCATCGTGCGACGTGCCGGTATCGCCGGCGAAGGGGTGAAGATTAGCGACTGCGAGCACGGCTGCAACCGTGTCCTGAAGCAGCGCCGCGGTTAGAAACACTGGAATTCTGGTTGAGCTGGTCAGAGATAGTCCGAAGGTGTTTGATACGAGCTGAATGGAATTCCATAAATGGCCCTAGTTCCGTTCACCTGGACAAATCCTCCATTGTCAGAACGTGCAGAGGAAATATCGTAGGTGGCTGACGAAAAATAAGCGCCGAAGACGCCCGGCTTTACGCAAACGAACGACTGCGGTGGCGATCTGGCGCCCGGGGCATCGTGTGCAATGACAGTCAGTTTTCAGCCTACGTCCGCCGGTACATTCAACGGGAGCGTTTCGATTGTGCATTTCGGCGTGGGTTCTCCCCAGGTGGCTCCGATTGTGGGCACCGGTCAGTCCGTCTTTGCTCTGAGTCCGACCGTGGTTCAGTTCGGCAAGCAGATGGTCAACACTCCTGTCATCGGCTACCTCAGCATGGGCAACAATGCGAACTATGGCAATGTGACCGCCACCAGCGTAACCGTTCAGGGTTCTGACTTCAAGCTGTCCACAAATGGGGTAGTGGGCTACTTTGAATTTCCACAGGCTTGGCTTCGCGCCGCCTCTGTGCGATACTCGGAATTATGCCAAAGCGTTTAAGCAAGGACATAAATCAAGTGGCGCACATCATGGTTCGGCGCTCGACAACAAAGTCGGAGCCTGTGCGTCAGATCAGAGTCACATTGACCGCGACCGCGCCTTCCAAGGACGACATCTCCCGCGTTATGGCTGCTATGGGGCGCAGGGGCGGCAAAATAGGCGGCAAGCGTAGACTTGAGACCATGACCCCTGAACAACGTAGTGCGGTGGCACGGAAAGCCGCCAAAAGTCGGTGGGTTGAGAACGAAGATTAGCTAATAAGGCCTACTCTGCGTAGTTCTGCTGCGGTGTCTCATCCCGCATCCTCTACACCCGAGCGGCTCTGACGGCTCTGGTGTCCCCTCCTCCCCAATGGAGTGTTTCTGAATCTGAGCTACGGCATACGCCACACGAGGGCAGTTCGGCTTGTAGCTTGAAGTCGGCGCTATTGGTGGCTTCGTGCCGCCACCCGTAGAGTTCGTATGCGCGGCACATAATCTCAAGATGGAGTACAAAATCTTGCGGCGTATCTGCGCTGATCGACATGTGTGTGCCGGGTTAATCGCCGGACAAATTTCTAACGACCTAGGTAGCCCAACGATTAAGGGTCCATCCAGCGTTTGGCAAAAACCAGCCGGCAGGACGCCTGCTCTAATCAACCTAGGGTGCAGCCGTGCCCGTTGAAGCCTTATAAAAAAGCCGATCCTGCTTCTCATCCTGATCTGTCCGTTTCCGCCATTGCCAATGACCGTAAGCTCTGGAAGGAGCTGCGCGGAATGAATTCCAGCAAGACGGTCCTCTTTCAGCACACAATTATCTGTTCTTCGCTGAATTGACTCTTGCGCAACTACTTCACTTCTGACCCAAAGCGGGTCATCCTAAGATGGAAATTTTCACATTTTCAATGAACTAATTTCCGGGGAGCAGGTCGCGTCGCTGGGAGTACGAAATTGTGGGCTGTCCCTCCAAAGAGGCCCGGATGCTGGACCGCTGTTCCGCGCTCAACGCCGTGAATTGGAATCCGTATAGTGTGCCAAGTTGACGACTTACCACCGCCGCTATGACTTGCTTTCCCGATCCAGACAAGGGAATCTCCAACGACACCGATTCTCCTACCACGAGTCCCTGGGCGATAAAAGCTCCCAAGCCACTCTCGCTGAGGTCGCGAGCCCATGCGTTTAGGGCCAATTTCTGTCCCCCTCGATACAAGCGAATTAGGATTCGCGATTCGAACACATGACGAGTCGCGATGCGACTGTCCGGCTTAATTGAACTACCCGTTCCTCGTGCTATCAGCACAGCAGAATCCATCACCGGTTCCTCGCCACATCGGTGCCGAGCGTGAGTTGGTCGATGTTCCAGTAAACCTGGGGCCGCAGCCCCACCGGATGGGCATTGTGCAGGCTCGCCGAGACCGCCGACATCGCATTCTTGTTCACTAGGTAGATGAACGGCTCTTGCTGCCACACAATTTCTTGCACTCTATCAATGGCTTGCTTTCTCTTCTTTATATCGAACGTCGAAGCTTGTGCACGCATGAGCGTGTCAATCTCCGCCTCCCAAGGTGTTGCAGGATTCTTCTGGCCGGGGTTCCATTGGTGACTCTCAGCCGAGCTGAGCCAGACGTTCATCTGCGAATTGGGATCCAGGTCGTCGTTGACCAGGCCCAGCAGGCAGGCTTCGTAGTCGAAGCTGTGGGTGATGCGTTCGATGAGCGAAGGAAAGTCCAACGTAACTACGTTCAACCGGATGCCAATGCCCGCCAGGTCCTGCTGGATCATGGTCGCCAGGCGCTCGCGATATTTGTTGCCGGCGTTGGTGACGATGGAGAACTCGACGGCGTGTCCATCACGATCGTGGAGGACCCCGTTCTGCATTTGAAAACCGCCTCGCGCCAGCGTCTCCAGTGCGAATTTCTGGTCAAAGGGATGCGGGGACAAGTTGGCGTTGAACCAGAATTTATTGGCAGGAGACACCCAGCTCACCGCGGGCCGAGCATGACCGCGGAAGACCACACGCGCCATATCCTCGCGATTGATGGATTCCGAGATCGCTCGCCGGAAATTCGTGGACGTGAACCACGCCTTCTTGTATGCCGGAATTGGGGAACTCGCCACTTGGTTGAACCACATTTGTTCGGAATCTAGCGAGACGCCCGCATCATATGCAGTGCCGGGAGCTTGCGTAACCAGTTTGTCGTAATACTCAGCATCGAGCGAGTTAATGAAGTCGATTTCCCCCCGTACCAGGCGGAGCATCTCTATGTCGCGGTTTTGCTGGATGTCAAGACGGACGGAGTCGATGTAGGGCAACTGTCGGCCGGCCGCATCGTGCTTCCAATAGTTTGGATTGCGTTTCAACAGCAGATAGGAACCGGCTTTGTTCTCTGCAACGTAATAGGGACCGAGCACAGCCATTTCCTTTTCTGGCGAGGTGGCCGACATGATCGCTACCTGGTCAAACAACTTGTCCAAGCCGACGACGGGAGCGGGAAACGTGACGGCAATCTGATTCTTTCCCGTCACCTGAGTGATGACCTTGCCTTCCGCGGAGCGGAACGAGTCTCCGGTGGGCGTGTGCAATGCGGGATCCATCAGCCTTTGTATGGTCTCAGCAACATCCTGAGCGGAAAACGATGTGCCGTCGGAGAAGCGCACGTTCTGGCGCAACTTAAAGTTGATCGTCTTGCCGTTGTCGCTGACCTTCCACGACGTGGCCAGTTCAGGTTCCAACTGTTGCGTCGCACGATTCAAGCGCATCAGCACGCCGCCTGTGAGGTAGCGAACCGTCTCCGAAGACTCGTCAGCGACTAACACGGGGTTCAAGGTTTTAGGTTCCGACCGCAGGCAGAACCGCAACTGGCCTCCCGATTGAGCACTCGCGATTGCCGCAGTTAGGACGACAGCAAGCAGGAGAACGCAACGAGCCAGGCGTTGTCTCATCCTGGATGCCGCGGTTCTTGCAGAACATAGCTCCGTGTACATGGCCGATACTATCGGAAAGCACTTGCTTGACCGCCTCGCGACTTTGCTTATCGGTCCTGATCTTTTGTACTCAGTGCGCGGTGTATTCATGGCTTTGGTGATGGCGCTTCTCTGGGGCTAGTTCACAGAAATAGTGCGAGAATGCTGCTCCGCTCGAGGCGACGTCAATTCCGCATGCGCGTAGTGAATTTGCTTGGCGGCATACATTTTCCGGTCGGCCTCGGCCAAGAGCTTTTCTGCATCTGTCCCATCCTGCGGGTAGAAGGCCGCCCCCAAGCTCAGAGACAAGACATCCTCGCCGCACACCTGGCGGCCGGCCTGTTGCGCCAAGGCATCCAGGAGGGTGGCCTTTTCTCTGACTGTATCGGGTGCCATGTTGGGCGCAATGATGACAAACTCGTCACCGCCCATGCGGGCCACGAAGTCATACTCACGGTACACCTCCCGCAGCAGGTTGGCAAAGAGCTTGAGTGTCTTGTCTCCTTCCAAGTGGCCGTAACGATCGTTAATCTGCTTGAATCCGTTCAGATCGCATACCATGACGGCAACATTGGAAGTTTCTCGCTGGCACCGCGCAACCTCTCGATCCAATTGCATGAACAGCGCTCGCGCATTGGGTAGTCCGGTCAGAAAGTCATTCGTGGCGGAATTCTCCGCTTGGCTATACTTCAAGGCATTCTCAATAGAAAGCGCAACCTTGGAAGTGATGACCTGCAGGACACGCAGGTGGTCGGCAGTGAACGCGTCTTCCGTGTCTCGGTAGAGCGCCAGCACACCCACCAGCCCCTTGACGCCCTCAAGAGGTACAGCCAGGGCCGAGCGAAGTTCCGTAGCTCTTTTCGGATCCTGTACATATCCTGGCTCGACCGCGGGGTTCCCATTGACGATCGGCTTCGCGTTCTGTGCGACCCAGCCGCAGAGACCTTCCCCAATTGGAATTTGAAGCGATGAAAAAAGCTTGAAATTGTCTCCGCTGACAAATTCGGGTACCAAGAGAT
>Ga0075017_100000951_pt1 | contig 17229 bp, 15 predicted proteins | sample AleBraG_ABR_2012_FD_71475 | JGI IMG/M metagenome (GOLD analysis project Ga0075017, IMG submission 71475) | Freshwater sediment microbial communities in response to fracking from Pennsylvania, USA - Alex Branch Run_MetaG_ABR_2012 | ecosystem: Environmental > Aquatic > Freshwater > Creek >... | reverse complement strand
AATCAGGTGATGACCAGCCTGCTTGATGGCAGCGGGCGAAGAGTGCTCCGCGGCGCGCCGCGGAGCACTCTTCGCCCGCTGCCATCAAGCAGGCTGGTCATCACCTGATTCGCGCCCGTCACCCATGCGACCCGATCGCCCCAAATCGTCGGATGCCGCGGTTCGCTGCTGCCGGGAACCGCGCGAGGATCGCTCCCCTCCAGGCCCGAAACGACAAGATGGCAGCCGCTCGGGCAGACCTTGAAAACGAGCATTGGTGAGCCAGAAGGGCCAGGACCAACGTCGGCTTCGATGGCGTTCGTGGCCGCAGGGATCGGCGGCGTTGAGATCAGGCCGTGGTTGTCCACGACGAGATGCCAGCTGCTGTCGGTCGGGTCGTAGTCGCTCCAAACCTGTACATCGCGGAATGACACGATGGTGGTCGCGCCGTCCAGCGGCGCAACCACCGTTGGTGCAGCACACGCGCCGCCCGCGCCGGACACCACAATCCAGACAGCTAGCGCCAAGACTTGTCTCATCACAGCCAAGACAACCACATCGGACCGGAGCTGCGTAACCACTCGCGAAGGCAACGGGGAACAAGACGGGGAACAAACTGAGCGAATCTGACCGATGCTCGGATGACGAGAGCCCAATGTTTCCGGGCCCCTATGGCTCCCGTGAGCCGCATATCTCTTGCTGGGGGCCGGGCGGTCGCAGGTTCAAATCCTGTCTCCCCGATTTTCTGCAAGCGCCCGTGATTGGCACCTTCTGGAGGAATGAAGGCTAGGGCCGCGCAAGACGCCCCGCTCGAGTGAGCGGGCTCTCGGTGATTATTGATTATCGCCAATAGACGCCGGGATGCCCCGCGACCCTCCAAGGAATCTCGCGCCCGTCCCAGGGCTGAGGATGGGGACCTCCTGGCCGCGATCCGTGATCAGAAAAGACTCGCCCATCCCGGCACGCCGCCTCTAGCCCGGGTTGCCCGACTACCTGGACACGTCGGCGTTCATCAAGCTTGTCCTGTCAGAGACGGAGAGCGCGGCGTTGCGGCACGATCTCCTCGGCAAAGAGCTATTCAGCAACACGCTGCTGATCGTCGAGGGACGCCGCGCTGCCGGGAGGTACGGAGAGCTGGCGCTCACGCGTGCCCGTGCCGCACTGACGGCGGTCACGTTTGTGACCGTCGATGGCGGGATCCTCGATGCTTCGTGCGAGCTCGAGTCCTTGGCGCTGCGGTCGCTGGATGCGCCCCACTTGGCAACGGCTTGCAGCATCGGCCAGGAGCTCGGGGTCATGTACTGCTGCGACTCGCGGCTCTCGATTGCCGCCCGGGCTCGTGGCGTGACGGTTACCCAGCCGCGGTAAGCGCGTACTGCCTGCAAATGGCCTTGTTCCAGGCCCTTGTGTGATCCGGCTCCAAGCGGGCAGGCCGATGCACGGTCGCTCGGGCGCCGCGCAGCCGGGCCAGGTGCTCTGCCGGCGGACGCCCGGCGCCCGCCTCGCCTTCGGCGCTGAGGTCCTGTGACAAACTCCCCGGGCCGTGCCCGAGCAACCCCCCAAGGCCACGGTCCCCGGCGCCCGCCCGGACGGCCCGGCCCGGCCCCGCCCCGAGACACCGGCGACGGGCCCTGACTTCTCCGAGGTCATGGACACCGGCCGTCTGGCGGTGGCCGAGCGTGCGGCATGGAGCCTGGTGTGGCTGGGCGTGCTCACCGCCGGGGTGAGCGTCTCCTACTTCTGGTGGTCGTCGGAGTTCATCGCCGCGCTGGCACCGCTCATGGTCCTCTTTGCCCTGGCCGGCCTGCTGGGCACGTGGGTCTCCACGCCGCGCCGGCGATGGCTGCAGGCCGCCGCGCTCGTGGGCCTGGAGGCGGCCATCGCCCTGCCCCAAGCCATCGCCATCCACACCCGCATCTTCTATTCCACCGACTCCGCGGCCTTCGATCAGCTCTCGGCCCGCGCCCTCCTGAACGGACACAATCCGTACACCGTCTCGCTCCAGTCGGCTGCCCGCCTGTTCTCCGTCCCGGCCCGCTACTGGACCTACACGGTCGGCGGCGGCCACGTCACCAGCACCTCCTATCCGGCCGGCTCGTTTCTGCTCCAGGTGCCCGCCCTGGCTCTGGGCATACACCACAGGTCCGTGGACTGGACCGACCTCGTCTGCTGGATGGCATGCGCGGCGCTGTTCTTCTTCCTCCTGCCGAGGTCGTTGCGGTGGCTGGCGGGGCTGCTCGCCATCATGTCCTTCTTCGTCTCCTCGGTCTCCAACGGCAACACCGACGCCATGTTCCTGCCGCTGCTGCTCGTGGCGGTGTGGCGCTGGGACCGCTACGGCGACCCGACGGAGCGCGGTCCGGCGCGCTGGATCGGACCCCTGGCGCTGGGACTGGCGTGCGCGGTCAAGCAGACGCCGTGGTTCTGCGTGCCCTTCCTCACGCTCGGCGTGGCCATCGAAGCCCGCCACGCCGGACGCTCGGCTCTGCGTGGCGCGGCGCGCTACCTGGCAACCGTCCTCGCCGTCTTCGCGGCCGTGAACCTCCCCTTCGCGGCATGGGGCCCTCACGCCTGGGCACATGGGGTCCTGTTGCCGCTGATCGGCGGCCTTGTCGCCGACGGCCAGGGGCTCGTGACCCTCGCCACGCATGGAGTGACCGGCGGTGTCGAGCTCGGAATGCTCAGCATGGCAGGGGCCTTTGCGCTGGCGGGAGCGCTCGTGGCCTTCGCGCTGTGGTACCCGGTGCTCAAGCGGGCCTGGCTGCTGCTGTTGCCGTTCGCATTCCTCTTCTCGCCGCGCAGCCTGTCGACCTATCTCCTGGATCTCATGCCCGTGGCGATCATGGCCGCGGTGAGCGTTCACGGGACGGTGACGCGCCGGCACCGCGTCGCGGTGCGCGCGGTCGCGATCTTCGCGGTACTCGTCGTGGGCGTGATCGCCTCCAGCGCGCTGGCCTTCTCGTCGCAGACACTGCGGATTGCCGTGGATGCGGCGCAGCTGGAAGGGGGAAATCAGTCGGTGACCGTGACCGTCACCAACTTGACCGACGCGGTCCAGAGGCCCCACTTCATGGTGAATCCGGGCGAAGGCACAGCCGGCTATTGGGCGGCCGGGGACCGTGCGCCGGTCGTGCTCGCCCCGCACGGGCGCGCCATGCTGAGGCTGCACCCGCCGGCAACGGTCGCCGCGCCCCAGCGCGGGGCTCGGTGGCTGGTCGAGGCCTACACCACCTCGCCGGCGGCGCTCAGCACGTCGCGGCTCCTGCCCTGGCCCTTTCGCTGAATGGGGCTCTCCGGCGGGCCCGGTGACGGACGCCGTCCTCGCGGAGGGGCCTACCGAGGCATCACGTAGGCGCCGGCGAGCTCACGGATCTCGCTGTAGATCCGATCCCCGCGGGGCTCGTCGATGACGGGCTTGCGGATGTTGTCGAGGACCCACCGCTGCTGTGCGTCCGTCGAGGATGCCTTGCCGTGAAGGTCGATGGCCGTTGTGGTGAAGTCGCGCACCAGGGTCTCGAAGATCAGGTCGACGACATCCTGCGGGGTGGAGTCGAGCTGCGCCTGCTCGAGGATCAGCTGTGCATAGGGGACGAGCGTGAACAGCTGCGCCAGCGACTGCTGGAAGTCGAGGTCGGCGGTCATCTGCTCGGGCGTCGGCGGAGCCTTCTCGAGCATCCCGAGGAGAGCGTCCGCCTGCTCGCGAAAGAGGGCCACGTTGGGCGTCTCGGCGAAGGCGTCGAAGATCGGGCGCCAGTCCGGGAACGTGATCCTCCCGAGCCCCCGGGTCGGGCCCTGAGCGAACAGGAAGGCGTCGTCGGCGGCGTCACGGCGCTCCGGCGGGGCGTCGAGCGCCTCGCTCCCGAACAGGTAGTTGGGGAGGAACTTGAGCGTCAGGGCGCGGTTCACATGGACCGTTCCCTCGAGCTTGGGCAGCCCGTCGATGATGTTCTTGGCGCTCTCGAAGTAGCTGTCACGCTCGAAGCCCTTGGCGGAGATCACCTCCGCGAGCAGGCGCACGATCCGCTCGCCCTCCGTCGTGACCTGCATCTTGTTGATCGGTGTGAACAGCAGGTAGCGGCGATCCTCGCGGCTGGCGGTGCGCACGTAGTCGACGGCGCGCCGCCCGTAGAGCTTCGCCGCCAGCAGTCGCGCGTACGCCTCGGAGAGGATCCGCCGGACCTGACCGAACTCGGTGACGCGCTTGCCGAACAGGACTCTGCCCTCGGCCTGGGTCACCGTCTCGTAGAAACAGTGCTCGGCCATCCCGACCGAGCAGAAGCCGAGATTGAACTTGCCGACGTTGATCGTGTTGAGCGCCGCCTCGAATGCCTCGACGCCCGTGTGCAGCACATCCTCGGCCCGGACCGGATAGTCCTCGAGGTCGAAGGCGCTGACATACAGCTGCCCATGGACGACGTTCGAGATCAGTCGGTAGGCCGGGTGGCCGCTGTCGGCCGCGAAGAACACATAACCGTCGGGGCCCTCCACGTCCGCCCGGCGACCGAACACCGACACCATGCCCGCCACGTTGCCGTTGCCGATGTAGTACTTGCTGCCGTTGGCCCGAAAGCCACCGGGGCCCTCCGGGGTCAGGATCATGTCCGTCGAGTAGATGTCGGCACCGTGGTCCCGCTCGGATAGGCCGAAGGCGAACACCGCTCCCTGATCGAGCAGCTCCGCTGCGCGCCTGCGCGCGACATCGTTGTCGCTCTGCCAGATCGGGCCGAGTCCGAGGATCGTGACCTGCCAGGCGTACCAGTAGGGCAGACCGTAGAAGCCCAGGATCTCGTTGAACACCGCATTGCGCGCGGTGTCCCAGCGCTTGTCCGGATCGCCGCCGGCCTCCCGCGCCGGCGTCAGCAGCGTGGCGAAGGCGCGCTCCCGTGCCAGGAACTCGATGAAGTCCGCATACCAGACGTCGCTGCGCACCTCGGACGTCAGACGGGCCTTGCCCTTGGCCTCAAACCAGTCGATCGTGGCGCGAAACAGCCTCCGGGTCGCCGGGTCGAACTCGGCGGCGTCGTAGGTTCTCGGGTTCAGGAGTCGGGCTGTGGAGGAGGCGATGGTGGTGGACATGCCGCTAGCTTCTCACATGGCTCCTCGCCGGTGCCCGGGCCTCGCCCGGGGGCGACCGGGTCCGAGCGAGCAGACGCTCGCGACGGCCCTCCGTAGCCGACCACGCAGAGCTGCGCCAGATCACCGATGAGCTCCGGGGGGATTGAGCTGGAAGCTGCCTCTGTGGCGCATGTCCTTGTCGCCTATGCCTCCAAGCGCGGATCGACGGCCGAGATCGCCGAAGCGATCGCGGACGTGCTGCGCCAAGCGGGATTCGAGGTGGACTGCAAGCCCGCCGGAGAGGCGCAAAGCCTGGACTCCTACGACGCCGTCGTGCTCGGAAGCGCCGTCTACATGAAGCGCTGGCGCGGCGACGCCAAGGACTTCCTGCGACGGCACGGCGAGGAGCTCTCACGGCTGCCGTTCTGGGTCTTCAGCTCCGGGCCCGTCGGAGACCCCGGCAGCACGCCCGACCCCTCGTGGCTTGAGCCACCGCGGATCGTCGAGCAGGCTCAGAAGCTCGGGGTGCGCGATCACGTCGTGTTCGGCGGCAGGGTGCCCGCGAACCCGCGGGGCCTGATCGAGCGCTCGATGGTCAAGAACACGCCGGCTCCCTACCAGGACCGGCGCAACTGGGACGAGATCCGCGCCTGGGCCTCACGGATCGCCTCCGAGCTTCAGGGACCCGGGTCGGTCGGGTCCTGTTGAGAGCGAGGCCGAGCCGGCTCACCGCGACGGCTGGGGCCGGTGCTCGGCCGTTGCCGTGGCTCATTCTTCGAGATTGTTGACCGCCGTGACTCGCTCGATGGTGATCGCGATCAGGATCCGTCCGACGGCGGCCAGCGCCTCGTCGCTCTGTGGCTCGGGCGGCTCGTCGCTGCCCATCAGCCGCTGCGCCACCGCCGCCGTCGTCGCCCCGATGTTCTCGGTCAGGATCTCGGCGGCCCCGGAGAACGTCGCCGACGGGAACGGGCGCTCCAGCGCCATCACGCAGAGCGAGGCCCAGCCGGTCCGTTCGACGTCGGCGACCTTGCGGCGCCCGGCCACGCTCGAGATCAGCAGCCGGTCGTCCTCGCGCACGTAGTACACGACCGATTGGCGGGGGTGGCCCTGCGGCGGATCGGTGGCCATCACCCCGACGATCTGCGAGTCGAGGAACTCCCGCAGGATGGGGGTGAGAGCGCTCATCGCGAGCGGCTGTGGTCGATCGGGCCGGCGTCTGGCAGGACACGCTCGCCGGCGGCGCCGACGGCCGGGAGGGGCTCGGTCTCGACGTGGTCGCCTGGCACGGCGGTAATCCTAGGGAAGAACCCGGGTCACCGTCGATCGGAGAACCCCCGCAGGATGCTGTCTGCGCCTCGCCGGTGTGGAGAGGCCGGATTCTTCGAAGAGGCCGAAATCCTCGCAATTTGCGAGCTTTTCACGCAGTGTGCGTCCGGTGGCTGTGATACCCAAGAGGGGTAAAGGCCCGCGCCGGGGGCGCGCCCCGGATGGGCGCCGTCCCCTCGTCTCCGCTATCGGGGACGGCCGGGCTGCCAAGTGGACCATCTCGGGAGGAATGTCATGGAGAGACGTAATCTGGGCATGGGGCTGATGGTCCTCCTGGCGAGCAGCCTGCTGACGGCGGCGGGCAGCGCCTCCGCGCGGACCGGTGGGCTGCAGGCGGCCGCGGGCATCCCCGGCTGCAAGGTCGATTCGCTGCCCTCCTTCATGGCGCAGGGCGAGTTCAAACTGGCCTCGTCGGTCGGTGATGTGATCGAAGTCTCCTGCAACCCGCTCATCTACAGCGCGGGCGCCGAAGTGACCGTGAACGCCGCGCAGCTCCACAGCCGCTGCAACTGGATCGCCTGGGCCAAGCCCGGCGACCAGGGCAGGCTCCGCTTCGGCCTCGGGCCGAAGACGACCCTGCATCTCGACGCCGACGGCAACGCGAACGTCGGACTGCTCGCCGGCCCCAACTGCATGCCCGGGGAAAGCCTGATCACCGTTGACGAGAACTCGCCCCCCTACGAAACGTTCACGACGTCCTTCCAGGTCCTGCCGTCGCTGAAGACGCCCCCGGGCCTGTTCATCATGCCCGCCGCCCAGGTCGAGGACGCCGAAACGAGCTCGGTGATCACGATCGCCCAGGCGGAGTTCAGCGGCGCCTCCGAGAAGCACGTCCGGATCGGGGCGAAGCAGCTCTCCGACCGCTGCGAAAAGGGCATCGGCGTCTGGATCGTCGGGCCGTCCGCCGGCCCACCCGTCGTGGCCGCCTCGGAAGTGGCCGGGCCGGTGAAGCCGGGCCTGCGGTTCCCCTACGAACGGACGAACGCGATCCAGCTCGACAACGACGGGAACGGGTTCGTGCTGCTGATCGGGAGCAACTCCTGTGCCGAAGGTACCTCCCTGATCGAAGCCGATCTGGAAGAAAGCCCGTTCTCGACGGCGACGGGCACCTTCACGATCGAAGCGCCGAGGGTTCGCTGAGCGGGCCGGGGTGGAGGTGGCGCCGCTACCCTGGCCCGAAGGTATGCGCGTCGAGCTTCTGTTCTGGTCGGGCTGTCCCTCGCACCCCGCGGCGCTCGCAGACCTGCGCCAGGCGATGGCCGAGCAGAAGCTCGACCCGGGCACCATCGTCCTCCGCGAGATCCAGACGCAGGCCCAGGCGGAGCTTGAGCACTTCGTCGGCTCGCCGACCATCCGCATCGACGGCGTCGATGTGCAGTCACCCGGCGGGGAGCCGCCCGGGCTGACCTGTCGCATCTACCGTCGCCGCGACGGCCGGATATCACCGACCCCGGACCCGGCCGACCTGCGGGATGCCCTGCGTGCCGAACCGATCTCGATCGTCGAGCGGAGCGTATGACGGCGCTCGGCGGTCCCGCCCCGGCCTTCGCCCTGCCGGACACCGACGGGAATATCCACGAGCCCGGCGGGGCCCCGGCGACGGTCGTCGTGTTCACATGCAACCACTGCCCCTACGCGCTGGCCTGGCACGGGCGGATCGTCGCGGTCGCGCGGGACTATCGCGAGCAGGGCGTGCGGGTGCTGGCGGTCAATCCGAACGACGCCGAGCGCTACCCACGAGACTCGCTCGAGGCGATGCGCGCCCGCGTCGAGCGTGGAGAGTTCGAGGGCGTCCCCTACCTGCGTGACGAGTCACAGGACGTCGCCCGCGCATATGGCGCGAAGACGACGCCGGACGTATTCGTGCTCGACGCGGCCGGGGTGCTCCGCTATCGCGGCGCCCCCGACGGCGACCACGACGACCCCGCTCAGAACGCAGCCCTCCTGCGCAGCGCCCTCGACGCGGTGCTCGACGGTCGCGACCCCGACCCGGGCGAGACGCCGCCGGTCGGTTGCTCGATCAAGTGGAGGACCTGAGCCTATCCGCAGGCCGGTAGCGGCTGCGGCGAGAGGACGCGACGCTTGGCCCTTGCCAGCATCAGCAGGAGCTTCTCATAGAGGAGTCTGGGCACCGGGCCGGGCAGGCGGCATTCGCGGGCGAACCCGAGCCCTGATCTCGCGCCGCCGGCGGGCCCGCCGACGGTGTCGCCTGCCTCCTCGTAGGAACCGTGGACGCTCCAGCCCTGGTCCGGGCCACCGGAAGAACGTTCGATCGCGAAGGCGCCCCGCCAGCGCTTCTCCCAGCGCCCGGCTCCCGGCCCGGATCCGGCTTCGCTCGAGGACACCGCGATCCCTGCCTCGAGGATGATCCCGTGTCGCGTAATCAGGCTGAGTTCATACGAAGCCCGCCGGACGTCCCCCTTGGGCTGAACGCGGTAGTGGACGCGCAGCGACCTGACCCCGCAGCAACGCTTCGTGACGGTCACGGCGCCCCGGTGGCGGGCGAGCTGCTGGCGGGCGTCGCGGCGGATGATCCTCGCCAGGGCCCCCGCCACATGCGCGCCCGGGACGCGGGCCGGCCGCCCGGCCAGGGCGGCGGGCACGCCGAGCACGACCGATGCGCCGATCGCGCAGGTCGCTGCCAAGCCCCCGAGCCGCTCCATGGACCGGCGAGCCTACTGGAGTCCCGGGGTCGGCTCGTCCGCCCGCGGACTGCGAAACGCTCACCGCGAGGGCCCCGTCCGGCCTGACCGGACGGCGGCGCCGATCGTGCGGCCGGCCCCGGCGGAGGTCGTCCCCCTCGGGCGCTCGCCGTCGTCCCTTTCGGGCATCGGGCCAGCCTGCCCTGCCGCGCTCAAGTACCTGGCCCGGGCCGCCGACGCGTATGTATGGGTACGGCCACCGGCGGGGCAAGGCGGTTGCGTGCAGGCGCCCGAAGCGGGCCCCGCGGTGCGTCGGCGCCACGCCCCTCGCCGCGGCCGCCCGACATGGCTGGGGCGCCGAGCGGCGACGCGTGGATCGATGCACCCCCGGGCGGGGTAAGCGGCCCCGGTCTCCTCATCGGCCGGCCCCGTGCCGTGGCGGTGGGGCTGCTCCGGCGGCTCGCCCTGCTGGGAGTCTGCGCCTACGCCGCGCACTCGCTGCTCGGCCTCGGCGGGCATGCTCTCGACGGGCTCTTCGAAAACTGGATCTTCAACGGCCTGCTGCTCGCAGGGGCGCTGCTCTGCCTCCTGAGGGCGGCGTGGTCGGGGCAGGAGCGCGGCGCCTGGGGCGCCCTCGGCATCGGGCTCGGATGCTGGGCGGCGGGCGAGATCCTCTACACGCTCGACCCCGGCCAGGTTGGCGCCGGCTCCTTCCCGGCGCCGAGCGACTGCCTGTGGCTCGTCTTCTATCCGGCGGCCTTCCTGACGCTCGGCCTGCTGGTGCGGGCGCGGGTGCGCCACTTCTATCCGAGCCTCTGGCTTGACGGCCTGGTGGGGGCGCTCACGCTCGCGGCCCTCGCCGCGCAGTTCCTGCTGCCGAGCATCGTGGCGGGCACCGGCAGCTCGCTCGGCGCCGTCGTGGGCGACGTCATCTACCCGCTCGGTGACCTGGTGCTGATCGGCTTCGTCGTCGGCGTCCTGGCGCTCACCGGCTGGCGGCCGGGAAGGGTCCTCGGCACCGTCGCGCTGGGTCTGGCTCTGGGCGCCGCAGCCGACGTGCTCTCGCTCTACTGGTCAACCTCCGGCGGCTCGGAATCGAGCTTCTTCGAATGGCTCTGGCCGGCGTCGGCCGTCGTCCTGGGCTGGGCGGCGTGGGCGCCGCCCCGTCCCTCGGCGGTGATCGGCCTGCAGGGCCGCCGTCTGCTGGTGTTCCCGCTGGGCTTCGCGGCGGCGGCGCTCGGCCTGCTGGCTCTGCAGCGCTCGCATCCGCTGCAGGGCTCGGCCTACGTGCTGGCGCTGCTCACGATCGCGGGGGCGATCGTGCGTATGGGCCTGACCTTCTCGGAGAACCTGACCCTCGTGAATCGGAGCCGTGCCGAGGCGCTGACCGACGCGCTCACGGGGCTCGGGAACCGCAGGCGCCTGCTGATCGCTCTCGAGGACGTCCTGCAGTCGGCCAGTCACAGGAACCCGTGGGCGCTCCTGCTGTTCGACCTGAACGGCTTCAAGCGCTACAACGACAGCTTCGGGCATCCGATGGGCGACGCGCTGCTCGAGCGCCTCGGTGCGAGGCTCGCCGGGGCCGCCGCCCCACATGGCCGGGCCTTTCGGCTCGGGGGCGACGAGTTCTGCGTTCTGACGCCGATCAGGGACCGTCCGCTCGCGGACATCCTGCCCGCCACCATGGCCGCCCTGTCGGAGCGGGGCCAGGGTTTCGACATATCGACGGCCAGCGGCGCCGTGGTGCTCCCGGCGGAGGCACAGCAGGGCACGGCGGCGCTGCAGCTGGTCGACGAGCGCCTGTATGCCGACAAGCGCTCGCGGGAGACCGTCCACGCTCCCGATCAGCTGCGCGACGTCCTGATGGCGGTCGTGGCCGAGCGCCAACCGGGCCTCCACGAGCACCTCCGGATCCTCGCCGAGCTCGCGTCGGCCGTGGGGCGGGGGATGGGCCTCGAAGGCGAGGACCTCGAGCTGCTCGTCCGCGCCGCGGCGCTGCATGACGTCGGCAAGGTGGCTGTGCCGGACGCGATCCTCGCGAAGCTCGGGCCGCTCGACCCCGTCGAGCGCTCGATCATCGAGCGCCACAGCGAGGTCGGCGAGCGGATCCTCGCGGCGGCCCCCGCGATGGGGCCCGTGGCACGGCTCGTGCGAGCCAGCCACGAGCGCTATGACGGGCTCGGCTACCCCGACCGGCGAAGCGGCGATCAGATCCCGCTGGGAGCCCGCATAATCGCGGTCTGCGACGCCTTCGGGGCGATGACCAGCGACCGGCCCTACGGGCGCGCGATCGACCCCGCGGAGGCGATCGCCGAGCTGAGGCGCGAGGCCGGAGGCCAGTTCGACCCCGATGTGGTGGAGGCCTTCTGCGTTGTTCTGGCGGCCGCCGGCCCGGACGCCACCGGCACCCTCGGTACGCCGATCAGGCTCGGCAGCGAACCCAGCCCTCGAGAGCGGGGAAAACTCCCGTAGTTTGCGGCTTTCCGGAGGGCTGCAGGTCTGCCCGATGTGATAAGCACGCCGTTCCAGGCGCGAGTCGAAACCCGACCAGGAGAGAACCATGTCCCGTCGTTCGAAGTCCCTGGCGCTCGCCGCAGGCGCCGCCGTTCTGGCAGCCTTTCCGGGTGGGGCCGTCGCCGATCCGATCCAGGATCCGGTGCTGATCGGTCCCAACCAGTTCTTCGTCGGCCTCGTCAACGGCCTGCCCTCCGAAGCGGCCATCCAGATGGGGTGCTTCGGGCCCCTTCGCCCCGGGGAGACCGGGCATCCGCTCGCCGGCCAGACCGTCGAGGTCCAGCTCGCCCCGGGCCTGGCGGATGGGTTCACGGGCAATGCGAGCCGCATCGCGGCGACACTGTCCTCCCCGTCAGCGATCACGGCGCCGGTGATCCTGGGGAAGTTCAGCAGCTACTTCGTCGCCGCCCCCATCTCCACCTCGCTGAGACTGCCCTGTGCCGGGAGCGGATCGGTGGCCTTCAGGCCGCTCGGTGGCGGCTCTAAGGCGCGTCCTTCGATCGTCAAGGTCTCCTTCGCGGGCCAGCCATAGCGCGGGGCCGCCCGCGGGCGGCATCGTGTTAGCGTGCGCCCGCGTCCTGCAGGCCCGGGCGACTCAGAACTGCACGAGCATCAGCCCGACCGATACGCCCGGGCCGATCGTGACCGCGAGGCCGTGAGCGCCCGCCTTCGGCCTGGACTCGCGGATCGTGCGCTCGAGCACGTAGAAGATCGACGGGGTGCCGACATTGCCGTGGTCGGCCAGTGCCCGCCAGCTGAGGGCGACCTGCTCGTCGTCGAGGCCCAGCGCGTCGCGGGCGCATTCCACGATTCGCCGCCCGCCGGGGTGCAGGATCCAGTGGTCGATCGACTGCTCGCTCAGGTGGTTGTCGCGCAGGAAGTCGCGGACGAGCTGCGCGAGATCCTCGGCGGCGATCTCGGGAAGCTCGCGGGCGAGCTGCAGGTGGCTCTCCCGGGCGTCGGTCGTGATCTGGACCGCGTCGAGGCTGCCGGGGATCTGGTGCACCCGGGTCGCCAGGATCGCCGGCCCGCGGGCCGAGCGGTCGCTGCTCAGCAGGGCCGCCGCGCAGCCGTCGCCGAAGATCGCCGAGCCGACCGTCTTGGTCCGAGGGTCCTCGGGCTGAGCGGGCATCAGGATCGAGCTCATGCTCTCGGCGGCGACGACAAGCACGGGGCGTGAGGGATCGGCGTGGAGGATCTGCGCTCCCAGGCGCATGAGCGGCACCGCGCTTGCGCATCCGACGCCAGTCACGTGGTACTTGTCGGTGGCGGGTGCCATCCCGTAGTGCTCGATCAGGCGGTGGGCAAGACTGGGGCAGCCGAGCGAGTAGAGACTGGAGCTCAGCACCGTCCCGACCGAGCGGAGGTCGACCTCGAGCTTGTCGATCGCCCGCGTGGCCTGTCGCAGCAGCTCCTGCTCGACCTCGGCCGTTCGCCCCTGGAGGTTGCTGGCCAGGAAGTCCTCCTCCAGGTTCAGGTGGCGGCGCTCGACGCCGCAGCGGTCGAAGATGCCGAGGGCGAAGTCGTCCTCGGCGAGGCCGAGGCGAAGGAGGGCCTCATCCTGGGTCGCGCCGCCGTGGCCGCCGACGACGGCCAGTCCGGCCAGCATCGTGATCGGCCCGGGGCCGAGGTGCCCCCAGACATGTTCCTCGCGTGAGTTGTGGATGTGGCGCGCCGGGGCGTTTGCTGGTCTGATGCGAAGCTCCGTATCGGTGCGGGAGGTGGCGCCGCTGGTCGGCAACTGTCTGGGTAGATACCACGGAAAACAGCCGGGACCCTGCCTGGTTTCCCTGCAAATCGCATTACTTCGTCAGTTCTTATGCGACGATCGGGCATTATGCGGGCTCCCGGACGAGGAGATCGAGCACATGCGAGTGATCGGCGCGGGACTGCCCCGCACAGGAACGCTTACCCAGAAGCTGGCTCTCGAGGAGCTCGGCCTGGGGCCCTGCTACCACTGGGTCAACCTGATCTCGGACCTCGACGCGGTCGAGCTCTGGCATCGGGCACTGGACGGCGAGGACATCTTCGAGGAGATCTTCGCCGGCCATGCTTCGACTGTCGACTGGCCCGGGGGCTTCTTCTACCGCGAGCTGGCCGAGCGCCATCCCGAGGCGAAGGTGCTGCTCAGCATCCGTGACCCCGAGGCCTGGGAGCACAGCTACCGGCAGACGATCTGGAACTTCACGCGCGGGGACTCGCTGATCAGCCATCTCTCCGCGGCACGCCGGGAAATCGACCCCCGCTGGCGGCGCTACCTCGAACTGGTCGATCGGATGCTCTGGAGCGAGCGCTCGCCGTTCGGGGGCGGCGATGACCCCGAGCAGATGAAGCGCCAGATGGAAGCCCACAACGATGCCGTCCGCGAGGCCATCCCCCCGGAGCGGCTGCTCGTCTGGCGCGTCACAGAAGGGTGGGGGCCGCTCTGCGAGTTCCTCGGCCTTCCCGTCCCCGAGCTGGCGCTGCCGCACGCCAACGACGCCGAGACGTTCCGGGGCCGCGTCGCCGATGCGGCCCTCGATGCCCTGATCGCCTGGCGAGACGCGCGTGAGCCCGCGCCCGGATCCTGAACGTCGCGGTGGTGGGTTCCCGCGCGGGAGGAACGCGCCGATCGGCGCCGAATCCTTGAGCATGAAGATACCCCGTCGCTCCCTGCCGGCTCTCCCGATCGTGCTCTTCGCCTGCATCCTGGCCGGCTGCGGCGGCAGCAGCAGCAGCAGCGCCACGACGAGCAGCGCCCCCACCAAGGCCGAATACGTGGCCAAGGCCAACGCGATCTGCGCCGCCGCCTCGACTCAGACCGGGAAGCTGCTCGGCGAAGTCGAGAGCGCCACGACCGCCGCCCTGCGAAGCCCCGGCGCGAGCGGTGGAGCCCGCCTCGCCGACCTCGTGGCTCGACTGCACACCGCCGCCCTGAGGGTGCTGGGTGATCTCCGCTCGCTCACGCCGCCGGCCGGCGAGAGCGCCGCGGTCGCGCAGTTCCTGACCCCCCTGACACAGGCCATCACGGGGCTCGGGCAGGCCGACCGGGCGATCGTCTCCGGGCATGCCACGCAGGCCCTCAGTGGGCTCCTGGAACTCCAGTCGAAGACCCCGGCGCTCGCGAGCGCCGCCAAGGCCAACGGCCTGACCCAGTGCGAAGGCGTCCTCTCGGGGACCCCCGGCAGCGCCGGCGCGTCGGGCTAGCCCCCGGCGGGGGCCGGCCGCGGTGATCGTCTTCGGCTCGAAGATCTCCTACTTCACGGGCAAGTTCGAGTCCTACCTGCGCTACAAGCAGATCCCCTACGAGTTCAGGGCGCTCGATCTGCGCCATTACAGCCGGGTCGTCCCGCGGGCGCTGGGGGCGACCCAGCTTCCCAGCGTGCGCCTCGAGGACGGCCGCTGGATGAGCGACACGACGCCGATGATCGCCTGGCTGGAGCACCGCCACCCCGAGCCCGCCGTGATCCCGCGGGCGCCGGCCCAGCGCTTCGTCTCGCTGCTGATCGAGGACTATGCCGACGAGTGGCTGTGGCGCCCGGCGATGCACTACCGCTGGAGCTTCCCGGCCGACCGGCAGCTGGCGGGGACCCGGCTGGCGCAGGAGCTCGTCGTGGCGCCGCTGCCGCTGGCCCTCAGGCGCGCCTTCGTCGCGCGCCGTCAGCGGCGGCTGTTCGTCCGGGGGGACGGGATCGATGCGCACACCGGGGCTCACGCCGAGGCAGTCGTGGCAGGCCTCCTCGATCGGCTTGAGGCGATCTTCCGGGTGCGCCCGTACCTCTTCGGGGGGCGCCCGACGGTGGCCGATATTGGCCTGATGGGCCCGGTCTGGCGCCATTTCGTCCACGACCCGACCCCGGCCCGGCTGCTCCAGGAACGGGCGCCGGGCGTCCTCGAATGGGCCGCCCGCATGTGGAGCTCCCGCGCCCGCGAGATCGGCGGGGAGGCGCTCCTCGAGGGGATCCCCGCGGACCTCGGACCGCTGCTGCGGGAGATCGGTCAGACCCACCTCGAGGCACTCGCGGCCAATGCGCTCGCCCACCGGGAGGGCCGGATCCGTCACGAGCTGACCGTCCAGGGGGTCACCTACCGGAACCTGCCGACCAGCGCCTACCGGGTCTGGTGCCTGGAGGAGCTGCGCGCGCGCTTCGCCGAGCTCCCGCCGCAGGCCGCCGCGGAGATCGGGGCACTGCTCGAGGCCGAGGGCTGCCGGGAGCCCCTGTGGCGAGTGGGCGGCCTGTCCTCGGGGCATGATCCCACGGGGGACGCTCCGTTCTGTGCCGTGTCGCGGATGGTCCGCGACTGAGGGAGGCCGGAGCGTGGGTGGCGGCGGCGGGGGGCTCCGCCAGCGCGCGGACGCCCGGCCGGGGCCCTATTCGTATGTGAAGGTGGCCGCGGGGCCCGCCTGGTTCTTCTTGCCGTTGACGGTGGCCACCACTTTGACGGTGCCCTTCCTGCCCTTTTCGGACGGTGGGGCGAGCATCGTGCAGGTCGTGCTTGAAGAGCATTCGACCGAGCTGGCGGCGGCCTTGGCGAAGGTGAACGTCGTCCCCGAGATGCCGGGTTCGAAGCCGGTGCCGGTGACGGTGACTTCGGTTCCGCCCGCCCTGGGCCCGTGGTTCGGGCCGACCCCGGTGATCGTCGGCTTGCCGTAGGTGAACTGGTCGGCGCTGCCGGTCGCGCTTTCGCCGCTTTCGGTGATCACGGTCACGTCCACCGTCCCGACCCCGGGCGGCGAGAGCACGGTCAACGATTCGGCCGAGTCGGAGGTGATCTGGGTCGTCTCGCTTTCGCCGAAACGGACGGCGGTGGCGCCGGAGAGGTGTTCTCCGTGGACCGTCACCGAGGTGCCGCCCGCGGAGGAGCCTTTCGTCGGCTTGAGCTTTGTCACGACCGGCAGCAGCCCGGTCCTGTAGGTCGTGAAGCTTTCCAGCTTGCTGTAGGTGGTACCCGAGGCGTCAACGGCCCTGACTCGCACCAGGTAGGTCGTCGTCGGGCTGAGGCCGCCGACCGGTGCGCTGACCTGCACGAATTTTTCCCCCGCGCCCGGGAGGGTCGTGCAGCTGACGTGTTTTTCGAGCGCGGGCGTGGTTCCGTATTCGAACGAGCAGCCGGTGATCGCCTCGTCCTGGGGGTCGATCTTGGCTTTCAGTTCGGCCGATTCGGCCGTCAGCTCATTCGGTTTCTGGATCAGCGTTTTCGGCGTGAACGGCAGGGTTGCGAAGACGGCGCCGCCGCCCGTGTCCGTGCCGCGCGCGTTCTTGGCGACGAGGCGGAAATGGTAGGTCTGGCTTTCAGCCAGACCGTTCAGCTGCGCCGACACGGCGACCGGCGCTTCGCCCGCGCCCAGTTCGGTCTGTTCACAGGGGATGGTGTGTTCTTCGATCGTCAGGTGGCCCCACTGGAAGTAGCATTCTTCGACCACGGCGCTGTTGGGTGTCACATAGCCGCGCAGTGTCGCCGCGGTGTGCGTGACGTTCTTCGCCGGTTCGGTGTTGGCCCGGGGGACGCTGGGCTGCGTTTCGAAGTTCGTCCGCCCGCCGTGTTCGGTGCCGAACGAGTTGTGCGCCACCAGGCGGTAGTAGTAGAGCGTGCTTTCGGGCAGCCCGGAGATGGTTGCGTGCACGGGGACCGGTTCGCTGCCCCCACCCGGTGCCGGCGAGCATGACGCCTGGCTCGTGAGTTTGTTCGGCGCGGTTCCGTATTCGAAGAAGCATTCGGTCACTTCGGA
>Ga0075017_100000950_pt1 | contig 17233 bp, 12 predicted proteins | sample AleBraG_ABR_2012_FD_71475 | JGI IMG/M metagenome (GOLD analysis project Ga0075017, IMG submission 71475) | Freshwater sediment microbial communities in response to fracking from Pennsylvania, USA - Alex Branch Run_MetaG_ABR_2012 | ecosystem: Environmental > Aquatic > Freshwater > Creek >... | reverse complement strand
CCCATCGACCTCGACGGCGTTGGCGATCCGGTGGCGGTGGCGGCGGCACGAGCCCAGGAAGCGGCGTCCCTCGGCGCCGGCCTCCTGGCTTTCGGGCCGCTCGTCGACGGCGCCCGTCACGTTGACGAGTTCGCCTTCGCCGCGGCGGTGGCCGCTCGAGGCTGTGGCATCGCCATCGGCGTCGCCGTGGAGCCCGGGCGAGGGCGTTCCGCGTCGATCATGGCCCGGGAGCTGACTGCCCTCGACCAGCTGGCGCCAGATGGCTGCGGCCTGCTGCTCGCCGGCCCGAGCAGTGCCCACCTCGAGGAGGCTGCAGCGGTCATCGTCGCGCTCTTGGGCGGCGGGCCAGCCACCGTCACCGGCGCCTATGAGCGGATCGAAGAGGCGCCGAACCTTCCGGCCGCAGCAACGCCAGGAGGCCCTGGCGTCCTCGTCCTCTCCGCGGCGAGCGGGCCTGCTCCGGACGGGATCCTTCGAGCCGGGCCCGGCCAGGCGGTCGAGCTGATCGAAATCTCGACCGACGACTTCCTCAGCGGCCGCTGGGACTTGGCGGCGGCTGACGGGCCGGCACTGCTGGCTCGACGTGACTCGGCGGCGGTTGGCATCACCGACTCGTGGCTTTCGACCGCACCGTGACCGCAACCCTCCCCGACAGTGCGGCCAGAGCTGCCTCGAACCCGCCCCGGATGCGTGGCCTCGATGGCCTGCGGGCGCTCGCTGTCGGCGGGGTCGTCCTCTACCACCTCGGTGCACCCTGGTTGCGAGGCGGCTTCTTGGGCGTCGACCTCTTCTTCGTGCTGTCGGGCTTCTTGATCACCACCCTCTTGCTCGAGGAGAAGCAGCGAAGCGGCCGGGTCGATCGTGTGGCCTTCTGGATGCGCAGGGCGAGGCGCTTGCTGCCCGCCCTCTTCCTGCTCCTGGTCGTGGTGATGGCCTATGTGCTCATCGCCGGTCGTGGGGGGAACCAGACCGTCGGCGCCCTCGATCTCTCCCAGCTGCGCGGTGACGGGATCGCCACCCTGCTCTACGTGGCCAACTGGCACCTCATCTTGACCTCGCAGAGCTATTTCGCCCAGTTCTCCACCCCCTCACCGCTGATCCACACCTGGAGCCTGGCGATCGAAGAGCAGTTCTACATCTTCTGGCCCCTGATCGCCGTGGCCCTCATCAGTGCTGGTCGAGCTCGATGGCGTCGAACCGGCGCTTCGGTCGCCCTGATCGGCGCAGCGGCCTCTGCTCTCGCCATGGCCCTGCTCTTCCACCCCGGGAGCGATCCGAGCCGCGTCTACTACGGCACCGACACCCGGGCCTTCGATCTGCTCATCGGGGCCGCAGTGGCCTTCCTGACCTTGCACTGGACGCCCTCGGCGGCGGCGGGGAGGCGCCTTCGGCTGGCCGGTCCCGCGGCCCTGGTCGTCCTCGGTGTCTTCTGGGTGCTGGCCGGGGACCGCCTGGAGATGCCCCGAAGCTTCATGTACTACGGCGGCTTCTTGTTCTGCGCCTGCCTGGCGGCCGCGGCGATCGCTTCGGCTGTCTTCCAGCCCGACGGGCTGCTTCCCAGGCTGCTGAGCGTCAGGGTCTTGGTCACCATCGGCGCGGTGAGCTATGGGATCTACCTCTGGCACTGGCCCGTCATCGTCTTCATGAATCCCGCCTCGGTGCACCTCCACGGTCTCGTCCTCGACGCCGCTCGCCTGGCACTCATCGCCGCATTGACCTTTCTCAGCTATGTCCTCGTCGAGCAGCCCATCCGCCACCACCGGCTGTCGAGGTCGGTGAAGCGCTGGCTCTACCCCATTGGCACCGTGATCACGATCGTGATGGTATTCGTCGGCACTTCACCGGCGCTGGTGGCGCCCGCGGTCACCTCGACGAAGAACCTCCACGTCGCGGCCAGGCTTCCCGGCGTGGGTCGCATCGGCGGGCAGCGTGCGATCGCGCTGCCATCGACTCCCAGCGCGACCAGCCCGCTGCGCGTCGGGCTCTTCGGTGACTCGATGGTCTACGTGTCCTCGCCCGGCCTCCAGGCTGCTCTCGACGGCAGCGGTGTGATGACCACGGCTGATGACTCCTTTCCCGGCTGGGGGACGTCGACCTTGTCCAGCTGGCGAAGCCAGCTCACGAGCTTCATCCGCCAGAACAAGGTCCAGCTGCTGATCGGGACCTGGGCCTGGGACAACGGTCTGGCCCTGGCTCATCCCGCCGAGTATCGCCAGACCCTCACCGAGCTGGTCGGCGTTGCTCGTGCCGCCGGGGCCTCCGGGGTCATCCTGCTGGGCTACCCCGTCTCTGGACCCCCTGACTCCGGGGTCAGCTCTGCCCAGCAGGCACGGACCCTCGCCGGAGAACGAGCCTGGGCCGCCGCCGCCGCCGCACTTCCGGCTGCCCTTCCGGGCCAGGCGATGTACTTCCCGATCAACCCCGCGGTCGAGCTTGATGGGCGATTCAGCTCCTGGCTGCCCGCCTCGGGAAAGCGGAGCGCGCCGCTCACGAGCTGGGTGCGCGTGCGACGGCTCGACGGTACACACCTCTGCGCTCCAGGGATCGTCCTCTACTCGACGGCGCTGACAAGAGATCTCGCCCTCGTCTTCCACGTCCCGCTGCCGCCAGCGAGCTGGTCAACGGGCAGCTGGACGGATGCGCCGGTGCTCTCGAGCGCGGCAGCCGAGTGTCCGGCCGATCATCCGAGCACTCGACCCTGAGCGCATCGGATCGTCACAGCCGATGAGCGCTCAGTAGGACGAGCGTGCGGGGCAGCTTCCCGGTGCGGTGAAGCTCTGGTCGCTGCGCCAGGACCCGGTCCACCAGTGCCCTCGAGGAGCGCCGACATGGCTCTCGCTGTCGAGATCAGCGAGCGTGGCCGCAGCAATGCGGAGTGCCCCGGGCTGGCAGAGGTGGATGCCGTCGCTCATCCTCGAGAGCACCCAGCTGCCCGAGGCCAAAGATGCTTGGGGGGTGCTGGGCGGGGGGAGTGTGGCCGAGTAGTTGCCAACCAGGAGGACGGCGTCGCCAACGGGCAGGTAGATGGTGCGCCCGGTCTGCCCGGTCTGCCCGGTCTGCCCGGCGACGGCGGCGGCGGCGGCATTGAAGGCCTGCTGGGCGGCGGTGAGAGACCTGTGCGAGGGTGCCGGGAGCGGGCAGCTCAAGATCGCAACGGCCGATGACGGGTCTCGCCGCTCGAGGGCGCCGACCGCCGAGGCCAGGCTCTGCTCGAACCAGCGCTCTGCGTCGGCACCGCGTGCCGCGAGGGCCTCGAGATCGCTCTTCTCGCAGCTGCTGATCACGATCCGGGCGTCTTCGGCGCCCGCTCTCTGGCGGTCGAGTCGAGCGGGAAGTGTGGGCACGGCGCTGTCCATCGCGGTGCGGACCTGATAGCCAAAGGGCAGGGTCTTGAGGCCCGCGACCATGGGGGCCGCGATCTGTTGGGTCATCGTCGCTCCGACCAAGCGCATCGTGATCGATCGCGGGCTGTGCGTGGCGAAGAAGGGCGCCAAGCTGCCGACCATGCCGCCCTGGCCCGGCAGCGCACCGGAGAGCTCGGGGGTGGGTTTCGATGTCGGTGGCCCCGGAAGTCCAGACGGGCTCACGATGAGCGTCGAGGTGCCGAGGAGGATGATCCCTGCGGTCATCAGCATCCCGCCCACGACATACCAGGGATGCCGGAAGACGAAGCGGCTTCGCCGCGCCGGGCGCTCCAGGAAGATCTGCGAGAGCCAAGCCAGTCCGATGCTCAATGTCGCCACCGAGACGAAGAGCTTCCAGCCGAGAAGGTGGAAGTAGCCCTCGACCATGAAGAGGATCGGTACGTGGATGAGGTAGAGGGCGTAGGAGATCTCGCCCAGGAACACAAGCGGGGCGATGCTCATCATCCTGCCCAGCGGTGAGGGGTTGACTTGGCGGACGTCGGCGATGATCGCCACGGCGAGCAGTGAGAAGACGACGAAGCCCCAGAGGAACATCCACTTCGATGGGAAGGCCAGGTCGCCGACGTTCCCCGCTGAATGCGCGAAGGGGATGATCCCGATCACACCGATGATCCCGACGACGAGCAGCAGGGGGCGCATCCGAGCCGTGGGCTGCGGTCGGTTGGCCACAGCGAAAGCCAGCAGGGCACCGACCATGATGACGAAGGCCCTCGTCACGGTGGAGTTGTAGTCGTAGGTCAAGGACCTGTAGCTGACCGCGGCCCACGTCATCGCGCCGGCAGAGCATGCGGCGAGGAGCAAGGTGATCGCCAGCCCGGTTCGTCGCCAGAAACGGCGGCCGAGGGTGAAGATGGCCACGACGATGAAAGGCCAGACGAGATAGAACTGCTCCTCGATCGCCAAGCTCCATGTGTGCGCCAGTGGCTGGTGGAGGCTGAAGACCTCGGAGTGATCCGTCGTCCAGATGGCGTGCCAGTTGGCAGAGAAGAAGAGGGTGGAGAGGGCGCTGGGGCGGAAGTAGAAGGGGTTCCAGGTCGGGTTCGACGATGCACCGGAGATCCAGGCGTGGATGTCGATGAAGATCGTCAGGGCGATCAGCAGAGCGATGAGCGCAGGCAGCAGCCGCTTGGCCCGGCGGAGCCAGAAGTCCCTCAGGCCGAGCCTGCCCTTGGCGTTTCGCTCCTCGATGAGCAGCGTGGTGATCAGGAAGCCCGAGAGGACGAAGAAGAGGTCCACGCCGAGGAAGCCACCGGGGAGGCGGTCGAAGTTGGTGTGGTAGACGAGCACGAGCGCGATGGCGATGCCACGCAGGCCCGTCAGCGCCGGGATCTCCTGGCCCCGGACCGCAGTGGGCTCGATGGGCTCGAGCTCGCGGGCTTCGTCGGCCGCCCTGGGGGTCGTCGTCATCTGGCCACTGTTCCTAGCAGCACGACGCTGAGGTCCCGATCGCCCTGCCTGCGTGCGAACCTCACCGCACCGCCCAGACCAGTGTGCTCCCGTGGCGACGGCCCGGACCGAAGAGCCGGGTCATCGACTTGATGTAGTTGGTCGGATCGCCGCCTCGGAGGAAGCTGGGGTGTGGGACGGCCACGGGACAGATCACCCGGCTGACCTGCCAAGCGATCAATGACGCACGCAGTTCGCCGAGCTCACGGGGAGCCAGCGGCGTCGAGCGCTGAAGCGGAGCGGGAGCGCTGAGTTGCTCGAGCAGCGAGATGCTCCGCTCCTCGGGAGCTGGATAGAGATAGAGGGTTGGGCCGATGCCTCCGACAAGGGAGAAACCGAATCCTTGATCGGCCTGCTGGACCATGGCGGCGGGGAGAGGAGGGCGCAGGGTAGGTGAGCACTGTCGAAGCGGCAGGTGTTGGAGCATGACCGCTCAGCCAGGGATCGACGGGAATCTCACTCACGGCCCGCAACGGCGCCATCTGGACGATGACGAGGGCAAAGGAGCTGGCAGCGACCAGGACGCTCACGACTCCTGCCGCCCAAGCCCCTGGTCGTGAGCTCGCAGAGAGCCTGTTGACGATCGCGTCGATCCCCACGACGGCCAGGAGGATGGCGCAGAGGAGCGGGACGAGTGCGAAGCGCGAGGGGAGAACGTTACGGAGCAGCGGGAGCCGCCAGATCAGCCCCCAGGGATGGAAGAGGGCGAACGAGCCGCGTGCGAGCCAGATCCCGATGCCAGCGATGAAGCCGAGGAGCAGCACCTCGCCGCGACGGTGCAGCCAGATGATCGTGCCGATCGCGATCAGTAGGAGACCAATGCCGAGGAGAGTCGAGTTGGCCAACCGCAGCCCAGTGAAAGACGCGTAGCTGGCCAGCGAGGTGTTCGGTCTGACCAGCTGTTGGAAGCGGATGGCGTTCCACACAGAGAGCCACCTTGGCTGAGCGAAGGGAAGGAGATGCCGTGGACCAGCTGCGGCATAGATGGCGGGGCCGCTGAGAAGGACGAGGCTCGAGATCAGGGCGATGAGGAGACTCCGGACGAGGTACGACGATCGCTCCTGAAGGGTCGGGCGAGCACGGATCAACATCCAGCCAATGGAAGCGCCAACGCCGATGGTCATCATCACTGCGCTGAGGGCGAGGAGTTCGGGTCCCATGAAGAGCTGGACGAAGGCTGTCGTCGCGATGGCGAGACCAAGCCGGATCGGTGACCACCGTTGCCGCCGGAGCAGCTCGTCGGCGAAGAGGACCATGAGCGGTGGTGTCACGAGGTAGACGAAGTCCGTCCAGCCGAAGGTCAGTGCGGTCACTGCGAAGGGGGAGAAAGCCCACATGCCGCCCGCAAAGACTTGCAGGATCTCCGAGTGAGTGAAGCGTCGAGCCGCCAGCAACATCGCCAAGCCCGACAGGGCGAGCGCTGCGATGAGATCGAGGTTGTAGGAGAGGATTGGTCCGAAGATCCAGGTGATCGGCGCCGAGATGATGCCCGCCCCTGGCGAATAAGGATTGCCAATCAGATTGATCCCACCGGGAGCGAAGAGCCGTGACGAGAAGAAGGGGTTCTCGAGGTGAGCCAGTGCGTGGGCCACCCAGCCATTGGCCCAGATGAAGCTGGCGCTGTCTTGCTGGGGAAGCACGGTGAAGCGGGTCGGTCCATGCACCCAGACCTTGGCGGTGAACGCCAGCGCAACGAGGAGATAGAAGGCAAAGGAGAGGACAGCCGCATATCGACGGCTCCACGGCAAGACTGCCGTCCAGCCCGCGCCGTCAGCTTCGACGGTCGCCGGATCGACCTTGGAGATCGGCCTCTGCTCAGTCACATTCAGCTCGTCGTGGAGCACGAACACGATGATCTGGACAAGCGAGGAGCGGCGCGACCGATTCGTCCCGACAGCTTCCATGTGTTCCTGGCATGCTCCCCCAGTGCCGTGCGACCATCAGAACGCTATCGGAGCACCACCGGCCCCCCGTGCGACGAGGTATGCCTGAGGGTCGTGGTGAGGAGGTCGCCGAGTAGTCTCGTCCGGCCATGACTGAACCTGGGGAGCTCAGCACAGACCTGACGGTCCGCGGGCGTCACCTCCCTGGTCTTGACGGTCTTCGAGCTCTCGCCGTCATGGCGGTGGTGGCCTACCACCTCGACTTTGGATTCCTCTCCGGCGGCTTCCTCGGCGTCGATCTCTTCTTCGTCCTCTCTGGATTCCTGATCACCTCGCTGCTGGTCGAGGAACACGGGGCCACCGGAGCTGTCGCACTGGTCACGTTCTGGGGGCGTCGAGCCAAGCGGCTCCTGCCGGCACTCTTCGCCATGCTGGCCATCGTCTTCATCTACGTCGCCGTCGTAGGCCACTTCGATCTCTTCGGCGGGGTCTCGATCAGTCTGAGCTCACTTCGCCGTGACGGGATCGCCACGATCTTCTACGTCGCCAACTGGAACCTGATCTTCGAGCACCAGAGCTACTTCGCCCAGTTCATGGCGCCGTCACCGATCCAGCACACCTGGTCGCTCGCGATCGAGGAGCAGTTCTACCTGCTCTTCCCCTTTGCTGCCGTCGGACTCCTGGCCCGCCCAGCGTCGAAGCTGCGCAGATTTGCCTGGCTCGTTATGGCCGTTCTGGCGGCGGCGTCGGCGATCGAGATGGCTCTGCTCTTCCATCCCGGCACGGACCCAAGTCGCGTGTACTACGGCACCGACACGAGGGCCTTCGATCTGCTCATCGGTGCTGCCGTGGCCTTCGCCACGGCGGGTCGAGGGCCGCTGCCAGAGAGGATCGGACGGCGGCTAGAGCTCGCAGCCTGGCCCGCAGCTTTCATCCTCGCCGTCTTCTGGGTCATCGCCGGGACGCACGGCCAGCTGCCGAGAGACTTCATGTACCGGGGCGGCTTCCTTCTCTGCGCACTGCTCGCCGCTGTGATCATCGCTGCCGCGGCACTCCGGCCCTCCTCGTTGGCCGCTCGTGCCGTCGCTTTGAAGCCCCTGGTGGCGATCGGCGTAGTGAGCTACGGCGTCTACCTCTGGCACTGGCCGGTGATCATCCTGATCAACCCGAGCTCGACGGGCCTCACTCGCTGGCCGCTCGACATCTTCCGCATCGCCCTCATCGCGGTGCTCACCGAGCTGAGCTACGTGCTCTTGGAACGGCCGCTCCGACGGCGGGCGTACAGCCGGCGCCAGAGCAGGATCATCCTGCCGGTCTCCTTCGCATCGATGATCGTCGTCCTCGTGGTCATGACGGCGCCCAGCGTGGCGCTGGCTCCCGTCCTTCCCCCATCTCCGACTTCGCCTGTGGTTGGGACCGGGCCATTCAAGACGATCCCTGGTTCGGGTGGCTACGGCTCTCAGCAGAGGATCTCACTTGGTCGACTGATCGATCCTGCGCACCCCCTGCGGGTGGGCTTCTTCGGCGACTCGCTTGTCGCCGAGTCCTATCTCGGGCTCGCCGCCGCACTTCGATCGACAGGCGAGGTCACGACATCGAGCACTGCGGTGGCTGGCTGGGGCCTAACGAGTCAAACGAACAACCCGTTCTTGCAGCTCCGGCAGTTCCGCTACTTCCACAATCCGGAGATCTACATCGGCGCCTGGGGCTGGGACAACGCCGCGGCAGCCAAGGACCCCGTTGGATACCAACAGATGCTGCAGCGAGCGATCGACACGTTGACCAAAGGTTCTGGAGGTGGGAGCGGTGTGCTCCTTCTCACCTTCCCGACCCCGGGCACGATCCCCTTCTTCTACCAGCCATCGGCGCGAGCGAACTTCGACGATGCAGCCAACATCGCCGCATGGGACGCTGCCGCTCACAAGGCAGCTGCAGATAACCCCGGCAGGGTGATGGTCCTCCCGGTGACCGACAGCGTCTTGCTGCCCGGGCGTCAATACACTGCGTGGCTGCCACCCGGCTCAGCACCCAGGGCGCCCTATGACAATTGGGTCCGAGTCCGAAAGACCGATGGAGTCCATCTCTGTCAGAACGGAACGGTTCGGGTCGCCACTGCACTCGCCACCGACCTCCAACAGCTGGTCGGCCTCGGTCCGATGCGAGGGAAGTGGTGGACAGGGCCCTGGTCCTCCGAAGCCCTCTACAACGAACCAAAGCTGGACTCGACCTGTCCGGGTGATCATCCGATGGGCCCCGCTCCGCCAGCGGCCAAGCTGCTTCCCCGCTGAGAGGCCTGGTCAGAGAGCCTGGTGTCCGTGCCAGAACGCCTCGCCTTGCACCGGCGGCATGGCGAGGTCAATGCTGAGAGATGAGCCAAGGAGGCCAAGCACGTGGGTGTTCGCATCGAGTCCGACAGCATGGGGGAGGTCGAGGTCCCAGATGATCGCTATTGGGGCGCGCAGACCGCTCGGTCGCTGCACCACTTCGACATCGGTGCTGACAGGATGCCTGCCTCGGTGATCCACGCCTTCGGTGTGCTCAAAGAGGCCTCGGCCATGGTGAACCGCGATCTCGGCAAGCTGGACGACGGTGTGGCGAGCCTGATCATCGAGGCGGCCCATGAGGTTGCCACCGGTGAGCTCGACGGCGAGTTCCCGCTCCGGATCTGGCAGACCGGCAGCGGCACGCAGACGAACATGAACGTCAACGAGGTCATCTCCAACCGCGCCATCGAGCTTGCTGGAGGAGAACGAGGCTCGAAGGTCCCGGTACACCCCAACGACGACGTGAACATGTCGCAGTCGTCCAACGACACCTTCCCCACGGCGATGCACATCGCAGCGGCTCGCCGCCTCCGGGAGGCCCTGATCCCGTCGGTCATCTCGCTCCGCGACGCGCTCAGGGCGAAGCAGGCTGCATTCGAGCAGATCACCAAGATCGGCCGCACCCACCTCATGGACGCAGTCCCCCTGACGCTCGGACAGGAGTTCAGCGGCTACGTGAGCCAGCTCGATGCCGACATCGGGCGCCTCGAGAGCGTTCTGCCGGCCCTCTACGAGCTCGCCGCTGGTGGCACCGCCGTTGGCACCGGGCTCAACACGCACCCGGAGTTCGGCGGACGAGTCGCTGGAGCGATCGCTGAGCTCACAGGGCTGCCCTTCGTCACCGCAGCGAACAAGTTCGCCGCCCTCGCCGGGCATGATGCATTGGTCTTCGCGTCGGGCGCACTCAGAACCTTGGCCGTCTCGCTGACCAAGATCGCCGACGACATTCGCTGGCTCGGTTCTGGACCTCGAAGCGGCTTGGGTGAACTCTCCTTGCCTGCGAACGAGCCTGGCAGCTCGATCATGCCTGGCAAGGTCAACCCGACGCAGTCCGAGGCGATGATCATGGTCTGCATCCAAGTGATCGGGAACGACACTGCGATCGGCATCGCGGGAAGTCGCGGCAACCTTGAGCTCAATGTCTGCAAGCCCGTCATCATCCACAATTTCATCAGCTCGGTCGAGCTCCTCAGCGATGCGACTCGGACCTTCCGAGAGTTCTGCGTGCTTGGCCTCGAACCTGATCTGGATCAGATCCGACGGCACCTGGAGAACTCGCTGATGCTGGTGACCGCATTGAATCCCCACATTGGATACGACCGAGCGGCTGAGGTGGCGAAGAAGGCCCACAAGGAGCGCTCGACGCTCCGCGAGTCTGCGATCGCGCTCGGCTACCTCTCCGGTGAGGAGTTCGACGCCGCAGTTCGACCAGAAGAGATGACCAAGCCGTGAGTCGACCTGCAGCGCTGGACCACTCGGTCATCGATGAGGCGCTGGCAGATTCGCGCTGGGAGCGCCGTGGATCGGTCCTGGTCCTCGAGCGCCGCTTCGACAGCTTCGCCGATGCACTCGGCTTCGTGACCTCCGTGGGGGCGCTGGCTGAGCGGCACGATCATCATCCGGACATCTCGCTGCGCTGGACGCTCGTGACCCTTGAGCTGACCACGCACGATGCCGGTGGTCTCAGCAAGCTCGATCTCGATCTCGCCGGGGCGATCGAACAGCTCAGCTAGGAGGCGGCTCGAGCAGGCTCCCGCGCAGCTGGTCGATGGTCTCGGGGCTGATGCCGATGTGCGTGGCGTAGCCCTCAACTGACCCCCATCGATCCTCGATGACCTCGAGGAGGTTCTCCATGTTCTCCGGCGCCGCGGAGAACATCAGGTCAGCCTCTGAGATGGCTTCGGCGGCATCGGGGTAGCGCTCGATCAACCGCTCTCGCAGCCTGTGCATCCCCAGCGCGCTCAGGGCATAGTCGTCGATGATCTCTTCGTCATTCACACCGAGCAGGCCGAGGGTCAGCGCGATGAGCACGCCAGTTCGGTCCTTCCCGGCCGTGCAGTGGACGATTGCGGGCTGGCTGGCAGGATCGGCCAGGACCTCGATCGCCCGCAAGATCTGGGGTCCGGCGGTCTCGAGCATCTCGACGTAGCTGTTGGCCAGGAAGCCAGGGATGCTCTGGAAGGTTGAGGGATCGGCCACCTCGTCGATGAGCGGGAGGTGGTGGAGGGTGACCGGCACCTCGTCGACGGGGAAGCTACCGGTCTCGATCTCCGCCGAGGAGCGCAGGTCGATGACCGTGGCGACACCGAGATGACGGATTGCCGCCCGATCTGGCTCCGTCAGGTGTGACAGGCCGTCGGCTCGGAAGAGCGTCTCCCACTTGACCGCCCGATCGTCGACCCCGACGTAGCCCCCGACGTCCCGGAAGTTCACGGTCCCGGCGAGGCGCAGGTGGCGTGAGGAGAACGGAGTGTCTTGGGGAGCTGGCATTTCTCCGATCGTACCGAGGTGAGGGGCCCCAGTGCCCAAAGGGCGGAGTTTCGGCGTCGGTGGGGTCGGCAGGTAGCCTCGTCTCGCCATGTCCGACCTCGCGATCTCGACGGTCGAGCCGACCGTCAGAGGTCGACACCTCCCAGGGCTCGACGGGCTCCGCGCCCTGGCGGTGCTCGCCGTGGTCGCATTCCACCTCAACCTGAGCATCGCTCGAGGTGGCTTCCTTGGCGTCGATCTCTTTTTCGTCCTCTCGGGCTTCTTGATCACCTCACTGCTCGCAGAGGAGCGTCTGGTCACAGGTGTCAGCTCGCTCGCCGGTTTCTGGGGCCGGCGGGCCAAGCGCCTTCTGCCTGCCTTGTTCTGCATGCTCATCGTCGTGGCGGCCTACGTCGCCATCGTCGGGCACTTCCGGCTCTTTGGAGGTGCGCTGATCGATCTCTCCGAGATGAGGGGGAATGGCGTTGCATCGATCTACTACGTGGCGAACTGGCAGCTGCTCTACGCGCATCAGAGCTATTTCGCCCAGTTCCTGGCCCCGTCGCCCTACGAGCACACCTGGACCCTCTCGATCGAGGAGCAGTTCTACTGGCTCTGGCCGCTCGTCATCGTGGGACTCTTCGCCTGGGCGACCCGGCGGTGGCGCCAGATCGGCACCGGGATCGTCATCGTGGGGATCGCCGCCTCGGCCGTGTACATGGCGCTTGTCGCGGCGCAGGTCGGGGGAACCGCCCAGGCTTACTTCAACACCTTCACGCGCGCCTTCGACCTGCTGATCGGCGCAGCTGTCGCCCTCCTGCTTGCCGGGGGTCGGCGGCCCTCAACGCGAGCGACGCGAGTGATCGAGGCCAGCGCGATCCCCGCCGCCATCCTGCTCGCCGCCTTCTGGGTCGCCGCTGGGACGCCGACGGGGGCACCCCGGCAGCTCATGTATCAGGGTGGCTTCCTCCTCTGTGGCCTGCTTGCGGCGCTCGTGATCAGCGCGGTTGCGCTCGCGCCCCGATCTCTTGCTGCTCGAGCGCTCGCCTGGCGACCTCTCGCTGCGATCGGCGTCGTGAGCTATGGGATCTACCTCTGGCACTGGCCGGTCATCGTCTTGATCGGTCCGGCGCAGACGGGCATGGGTCGCTGGTCGACCGATCTGCTGAGGCTGGCCTTGATCGCCGTGCTGACCGTCGCTAGCTACCGACTTCTGGAGCGGCCGCTGAGACGACATCGCTGGACCCTGCGCCAGGCGCTCATCGCTGCTCCACTCGCGTTCGCGATCACCACCGTTCTCGTTGTCGTGCTGACCTCAGGCTCATTGGCCCGACCGCCCAGCAGCGGCAAGGTCGTGACCTCCCCGGTGCTGGGCGTCGGTCCTCTCAAATCGATCCCCGGTGCCGGTGGCCTCGAGGGCCAGGTACCCATCAAGCTCTTCCGGAACGTCGATGCGGCTCACCCGCTGCGGGTCCTGCTCATCGGCGACTCGTTGATCCAAGAGGCCTCGTCTGGACTTGAGGCGGCGTTCTCCTCGACCGGCGACATCGTGACCAAGTCCGCCGCGTGGCCGGGCTGGGGCCTGACGGCGACCTCGCAGCGGCCCTTCTACCAGCTCGGCCTCTTTCAGCTCGGCTTCCACCCGGACGTCCTCGTTGGGTCCTGGGGTTGGGACAATGCCTTCGCCGCGTCCGATCCCGTCGGCTACGCACGGAAGATTGAGCATCTTGTCACCGAGATGACTGGACCTGGTCGAGCGGCTGGCGTTCTCTTGTTGACCCAGCCCAGCAGCGGCGCGCCTCCGCCCTCCTTCGACACGACGTTCCACAGCAACTTCAGCTCCCAGGCCCACCTTGCCGCATGGAGTGCGGTCGTCCGCCGGGTCGAGCACGACATGCCGGGCAAGCTGATGTTGGCGCCGGTCGCTGACTCGGTGCTGCTTCCCGGGGGGCACTACACGACCTGGTTGCCGCCGGGCGACCGACCGAAAGCGCCATACGCAGCGTGGGTGCGAGTTCGCAAGGAAGATGGCTTCCACCTCTGCCAGAACGGAACCGTCCGCTACGCCACAGCCCTGCTCACCGATCTCCAGCAGCTCTTCGGCGTCGGTCCGTCGACATCTGCATGGTGGTCCAAGGCCTGGATCCACGACCGTAACTACAACTTGCCCACCGCCGGAGCGACCTGCCCTGTCGATGGTCCGCCCCCTGGGACATCGGTGCTCCACCCTGCCCCGCCCTCTACATGATCACGACACTCGACTCGCCAGAGCGATCGTTCACTTTCAACGCCTGCGCGCACAGTCGGGCCGAGATCGTCAGCTGAGCGGAAGTCCCCAGAGCGCCATCCAGCGCTGCAGATCTGCCTCCATCGGCAGGTCGGCGCCGATCACGGCGCGGAGGCGGAGCTCGGCCTCGTTGTCGCGTCGCTGCTCGCCGACCGGGCAGAAGGGATAGAAGGTGCCGCGTTTGTAGAGGTAGACGAGGAAGCACGCGCTGCTCGTTGCATCGGCGGTGGGCGCTGGGATCAGGCCGAAGACACTGCAGAGCAGCTGCGGCCCCCAGCCGTTCTCGTTCAGCAAGGTGTTGATCTGGTGCGTCCGGGTCACGAGGTCGTCGATGCTGCTTCCGTCGACGAGCAGCCAGCGGAAGCCGAGGTCGTCTTGGACGGCTCTGATCGACGGGGTCGCCGGGTCCTCGTCATCGAGGTCCAGCAGCTTGCCGAGCTCAGCTTGGACGTCTGCTGGAGCCTGGCCAGCGGGGGGCTTCCAGCAGACTCCGGCCTGGCCGGAGCTGACAAGGCCGGCCTGCAGCTCGAGCGTGACCGCAGCCGAGGGGAGGGCGAAGAGTGCGTCGAGCTTGGGCTCGACAGGCTTGCTGCGGCCCAGCAGGGTATCGAGGAGTCCCATCAGAGCCGACCCGTTGCTCTCAGGCGGCCTGGCCGAGCGTGCGCTCGAGCTCATCGAGCTGTGCGAGGCGCTTCTCCAGGCTCGGGTGTGTCGAGAAGAGCGACGCCATCGAGGATCCCTGCTTCCCGCTGATCGCAGGGGTGAAGAAGAAGGCGTTGAAGGCTTCGGACTTTCGAAGATCCTTCTGGGGGATCTTCGAGATGTCTCCGGTGACCTTGACCAGCGCCGAGGCCAAGACCGAGGGCCGGCCGATGAGGATGGCTCCGGAGCGATCGGCCGCCAGCTCTCGATAGCGCGAAAGCGCCATGGTGAGGACGTAGCTGATGGCGTAGACGAGGATCGAGACGAGCATCACGGCGAGTTCCACCGCCACGCCGCCTCCCTGGTTGTCCTCACCGGTGAACATCGAGCTCCAGAGGGCCACGCGTGTCAAGAGGCCCGCGAGCATCCCCACCGAGCTGGCGATGGTCATCACGGCAACATCTCGGTGCGCGACGTGACTGAGCTCATGAGCGAGGACCGCCTCGACCTCCTCGTCTTCCAGCCTGGCCATGAGCCCGGTCGTGGCACAGACCACGGCGGCCTTTGGGCTCCGGCCGGTTGCGAAGGCGTTGGGGACATCCGTGGTGGCGACGGCAACCTTGGGCTTGGGCATGTCGGCCAGCGTGCACAGCCGCTCGACCATGGCGTGAAGCTTTGGCGCTTCCTCGGGCGTGACGATGCGACCGCCCATCCCAAAGAGCGCGATGCGATCGGAGAACCAGTACTGGCCGACGATGACGCCGATCTCGATCACCAGGATGATCACGAGGTTCAGCCCGACGGCGAAGAGGACAGCGCCGAGGATCCCCCAGAGGAGCACCAGCAAGAGGCCGGTGACGAACATCCGTGCTGAGAGGCCGCGGTCTGACTCGATGTTCTTGGCGTAGGACATCAGGAGGCGCCCTCGGCGGGGCCGGCCTCCTCGCCTTGTGCGGCGCCAAGCTCCTTGGCGGCGGGCGACACGTCGACCTGTGCCTTGAGCGCGGCGAGCTCGTCGTCGACCGCGGACTTCGTGCCGACCTTGTCGAGCTGGGCCTGGATGTCGTCGACCGGCTTGGAAAGATCGGTCAGCGCGCCAGAGCTCAACAGCTCGTCCATGGCACCAGCACGTGCCTGCATCTGGGAGATCTTGTCCTGGGCGCGGACCATGGCCTGCCCGGCGTCGCCCATCGAATCGGAGATCCCGGCCACGGCCTCACCGATCTTGGTTTCGGCCTCTGCTGCGGTGTAGCTGGCTTTGATGGTCTCCTTGCGAGTGCGGAACTCCTCGATCTGGGCCTGCAGCTTCTGGGAGGTGTCGACCAGCTTGGTCTCCTGCTCCTTGACCTGGCTGTGCTGCACCTCGAGGTCCTTGAGCTGCTCGCCAAGTGCTGCTCGGCGGGTCAGGGCCTCTCGGGCCAGGTCCTCGTTGCCCTGCTCAAGGGCCGCCTTGGCCTGGCCCTGGAGCTTGTCGGCCTGCTTCTGGAGCTCTGCCGCCTGCAGCTCGATCCGCTTGCGCGCCGTCGCGACGTCGGCAACCGCCTTGCGGACCTTCGTCAGGTTGTCGAGCTGCTTCTCATAGGAGAGGTCGAGGGTCTCTCGGGGATCCTCGACCTTGTCGAGGACCTTGTTGGTCTTCGCCTGGAAGATCGAAGTGATCCTCTTGAATGTTCCGGCCACGGTGCCTCCCTGGGGGTGGTGCCTTCGAGGACCAAGCCTAGAGCCCTGTCAAGACCGTCGGGCCCCGACCCGTCGGCGCATAACTTGTCTCCATGACGAATCACCGCTGCCTGCTGACCGTCCACGCCCATCCCGACGACGAATCCTCGAAGGGCCCATCGACCGTGGCCCGCTATCAGGCAGAGGGCGTCCACACGGTGCTGGTCTGCTGCACGGGGGGCGAAGAGGGCGAGATCCTGAACCCTGCTGTCGTGCTCGAGGAGGGTGAGTCGATCGGCGACCGCCGCGCCAAGGAGCTCGCCGCGGCGGCATCGGTCATCGGCTACGACGAGGTGATCTTCCTCGGCTATCGCGATTCGGGCATGCCCGAGTCCGAAGCGAACTCGCACCCCGACGCCTTCGCCAACGCGCCACTCGATGAGGCCGTGGGTCGCTTGGTGGCGATCGTCCGTGCCGAGCGACCCCAGGTCATGATCGCCTATCCCGACGAGCAGCACGAGTACCCACATCCCGACCACCTTCGTGTCAACGAGATCGCCATCAGTGCCTTCGAGGCGGCCGGTGATCCGGCGGCCTTCCCCGACGCCGGAGCGCCCCATGAGGTGGCCAAGCTCTATTACACGGTCTGGCCGGCGATCAGGTTCCGCAAGATCCACCAGGCATACGAGGAGCTGGGCCTTGCCTCACCCTTCGACGAGCGCTTCCTCGCTCGGATCTCGACCGACGAGCCCTTCACCACGACCATCTCGATCGATGGCTTTGCTCATGTCCGTGATCAGGCACTGCTGGCGCACGCCACACAGATCGACCCGAGCTCACCGTTCTGGTTCGGCCTGCCGGCCGAGCTTCGAGAGCAGATCCACCCCTTCGACCATTACAACCTGGCACGAAGCCGGGTCGGGGACGTCGACAGCAGCGAGGACGACCTCTTCGTTGGGATCCTGACCGAGGCTGCTCAGTAGGCCTTGGCCACGATGCAGACGAGGTCCTTCTCGTCCTCACGTTCGGGCAGATTGCCGTCGCTGCGCTGGATGCATCGAACGCTCAGGGAATGGGCATTGAGCTCGCGTTCGCCAT